>SWCB01000913.1_pt1 | contig 34371 bp, 30 predicted proteins | sample 4692901 | NCBI WGS metagenome assembly SWCB01 (sample SAMN10267276, study PRJNA491770) | bioreactor metagenome | isolation source: DHS bioreactor inoculated with subseafloor sediment | place: Japan: off Shimokita Peninsula | collected 2006-08 | reverse complement strand
GCTACGCCGCGGCGACGGCTGCCGTCACCTTCTCGGCCGCGTCGGTCAGATCGCCGGCGGTCTGCAGGGTGGGGATGTCCGCCTTGCCCGCCTCGATGATCTGCCGGGCCTGCTCGACGTTCGTCCCTTCCAGACGCACGACGAGCGGCACCTGGAAGCCGACTTCCTTGGCAGCGTTGACGATCGCCTTGGCAATGATGTCGCACTGCATGATGCCGCCGAAGATGTTGACCAGAACACCCTTGACCTTGGCATCGCTGAGGATGATGCGGAATGCCTCGGTGACGGCTTCCTCGCTGGCCGAGCCGCCCACATCGAGGAAGTTGGCCGGCTCGCCGCCGTGCAGCTTGATGATGTCCATGGTGGACATGGCCAAGCCGGCGCCGTTGACCAGGCAGCCGATGTTGCCATCCAGCGCGATGTACGAGAGATCGTGCTCCTTGGCCCGCAGCTCCGACTGGTTCTCCTCGGTGGGGTCGAAGAGGTCGGCGATGTCCTTGTGGCGGAAGAGGGCGTTGTCGTCGAAGTTGAACTTGGCATCGATCGCCAGGACCTGGCCGTCCGGGTGCGCCTCGCTCGCCGGGGTGACGATGAGGGGGTTGATCTCCGCGAGAGTGGCGTCCTTGGCCCGGTAGAGCTTGGCGAGAGCCATCATGATCTTGACCGCCTGGCCCACCTGCTTGCCCTGGAAGCCGAGCTTGAAAGCCATGCGGCGGGCCTGGAAGGCCTGCAGCCCCTGAATGGGGTCGAGCCATTCCTTGACGATCGCATCGGGGTTCTCGTGGGCGACCGTCTCGATCTCCACGCCGCCCTCGGAGGAGGCGATGAGCACATCCGTCCGGGTGGCGCGATCGGTGGTGACCGCCAGGTAGTATTCCTTCTCGATGTCCACGCCCGCCGCCACCAGGAGCTTGGTCACATCCAACCCCTCGGGGCCGGTCTGGACGCTGACCATCTTGTTGCTGAGCATGAAGGTCGCCGCCTCGGTGGCGTCCTCCGCCTTGCGGACGAGCTTGACGAAACCGGCCTTGCCTCGGCCGCCGGCGTGGACCTGGGCCTTGACCACAGCGAGGTCGGTGCCCGCCTGGCTGGTGACCTGGCGGTAGACCTCGGCCGCCTTGGAGGCGTTCTGGATGATCTCGCCGGGGGGAACGGGGATGCCCGCGGAGGCGAGCAATTGGCGGGCCTGGTACTCGTGAACCTTCATCGATTCGCTCCTGCGGTCTACCGAAAGAGGGGTCGGGGTCGTCTCCAGGCCGCCTCTCCTCGTGGGATTCCGAAGCGGCGATGATAGCGTCCGGCGGGGTGGCTGACAGGGGGCAAACGGCCCTGTTCCGCCGCCGCGACAGGAAACATGGAAGAGGAGGCGGCACCCAGCGCCCAGGGACGCCGCCGCAAGGAACGGCGGCGCTCTGAACGCTTCGAAGCGATGGCTCTCTTCCGGTCGCCGGCGCGGGAAGACCGGCGGCGCCGTCAGGACATGCCCGGGAGCGCCGACGACTCAGGTAGCGGCGGGTCCGGACGGCCCGGTCCCCACAGCCTTTGGACCAAACCGCTCGATGAGCACAAAGACAACGATGGCGATCACCGCCAAACCGACCACGTACAGCCAGGGTGACAGGTGCGAAACGTCGCCGAGGGTGACCTTGTTGGTGGACTCGCCGGCCACCTCGGCGGTGATCGTGCCCATCTTCAGGAAGCCGTCCTTGAGCAGGTGGTAGGTCTCGGCGTAGATCGCCCCGCCGACAAGCATGCCGAGCAAACCCGGCCAGGCGTGCCGAGCGCCGTCTCCAAGGGCAGCGATGCCGGTTCCGGGGCAGAATCCGAGGATGGCCATGCCGACGCCGAAGATGAGCCCGCCGACGATGTTGGGGACAAGCGTCGCCGGCTTGATGTGCAGTTCCACCCAGCCAAGCGAATGCATGCCCCAGATGCCGATCGAGCCGACGACGATGGCCGTCAGCATCACCTTGAGCACGGTGAAGTCTTTGAAGAGGAACTGGCCCAGGATGGTCTGGTAGCGGGTGACGGCCGCCTTCTGCAGAAGAAAGCCGAAGACGAGGCCGGTGAGGATGCCGGTGAAGATCATGAAGGGCGTGTCAAAGCTGTACATGCTGACGTCCTTTCATTCCAAAGAGTGCAAAGGCGGTGATGACGCCTGAGATGAACATCGAGAAGAAGAAGAGCCAGGAGCTGAGGGCGAACTGCAGGCCACCGCTGATGCCGTGCCCGGAGGTGCAGCCGCCCGCCATGCGAGCCCCGTAGAGGATGATGACGCCGCCGATGAAAGCCCCGGCGTAGCGCCCCCACTTGTTCGGCCCGAATCGACTTTGCCACACGGGCGGTACCTTCTCCTTGAATGTGCTTCCGGCCAACTTCGCCGCCAGCAGCGCCCCGAACGCCAGGGCTACAACCAGGAAGAACTGCCAGTCGAACATGGGCTTGTCGGGCGGGTTGATGTCCTTGGCGTAGTAGGCGTTTTCGGCGACGTGGGTGGGAGCGACGAGTCCGGTCACGAAACCGGCCGTCTTGGGAATGGTCGTGCTCGTCGACAGGGGTTTGTCCATGGTCAGGAAGGTCACCCAACTGAGCACACCAATCAGCACCCCCACGAGATAGGGACTCCAGCGTTTCATCTTCAGTGGATTTGCCATTGCAACACGATCTCCTTCGTTTCTTACTGCTTGAGGCATGCGACAACTCACACCAACCGATAGCCGCGGTCAGGTACTCGGCGCCACGAACGCCACGGACGATTGGGCGGTATCCACCAATGCGCCGCGGCTCAGGATCTCGCTCCAAACTGCGAGCGCACGCAATCCATGATTCGACTCAAGTGCGGCTCGGTAACGGCATAGTACATCTTCCGGCCCTCACGCTCCGATTTCAGCAAGCCCAGCCGCTGCATGAGACGGAGGTGCTCGGAGGTCACGGCCGGGGCAAGGCCGCACAGCTCCGCCAACTCGCCGACGGCGAAGCGACCCTGGAGGAGCAGGTCGATCAGCCGCAGGCGATCCGGGTGGGCGATGGTGCGCAGGCACTCGGCGGCCTGCCGCAGGTCAGCCTCGTCGATCAAGTCGGGCTTTTTGGTCTTGCTCGGCACGTTCATAATATATCGTGATATTGCGAGATGTCAAGGTCACAGCATACCTATTTTCCCACTTTCAACTAGGCAACATAGGCGTGGCGGGTCCGCAATCGCCAGCCCCCTACCGCGTGCACAGCCACCACATGCTGCCGGCCAGCCCGAACAACGAGCCGGCCAGGACGAGTAGCAGCCAAGCCGTCTGAGACCTGTCCGACAGTCGACAGAAGCGCCGACGGCGACGTAGCACCACCATGAGCAGCCCACCGGCCACGAAGGCGAGCAGCAACGAGGGCCAGTACCGCAGCGTCTGGCGCAGCGCCCGCAGGACCGGATTTCCCTGGATGTTGAAGATGAAGAGACTCAGGATGAGCAATGAACTGAATCCGAAGGCGATTGCCAGCGACAGCAGCGCGGCTAGCCACTTGCCCAGCTTCAGTTCCGCCGAACCCACGCGAAGCTCCAACGTCGCCCCGCACTCCGGGCACTTCGTTCCCGTGAGGTGGTGTAGGTTGTAGCCACATAGGGGGCAGGGCGCGTCCTCACCTTCGAGGTATCGCTGCAGCAGGCCGGCTTTCTCTTCGGTCGTCAGGGCCACCCGGGTTCCTCCACACAATCCCTCACGTATACACCGAGTAGAAATACACGCCAATCGCTGCTCCCACGATGACGAACGTGCTGCAAAGCCAGAGCCGCTGCAGCTGGTCTGTCAGCAGCCAGAATCTCCGACGCAGGAAGATGGCCGCGGCGAGCAGCGCACCTGTCAGACCTGCCAGCACCATGAGTGGCCAATACCAGCTGAAGCTAAGGCCAAGCTGACCCGTGTAGCCGTTGGAGATGATGTCACGCGCTATCCAGAGCACGGCAAAGAACAGCTCAACGACGCCGTAGCCAACCGGAATGACAAGGCTGATCAGGAGGGCGATCCACCTTCCGAGCTTCAGATCCATCGATCCCACGCGCAGCTCCAGCGCCGCTCCGCACTCCGGGCACGTCGTTCCCTTGAGGTGGCGCAAGTTGTAGCCGCAGATGGGACAGGGAGCGTCCTCGCCTTCGAGGAATCGCTGAAGTCGCTCGGCTTTCTCTTCGGTCGCCTGCGCCACGCCGGCACCTCCGCCGATCCTATACCGTCCACCAGAAGCATGCCCCAAGCGACAGCACCATTAGTACGACTGTGCAGCAGAACCACAGCCGCTGCCGAGACCGTCGCAGCCTCCAGAATCGCCGTCGACGCCGGATCGCCGCCACCAGTAGCGGGCCGGACAGACCCGAGAGGACAATGAAGGGCCACATCTGGCGAATCCAGAGCTCAATCAGTTCGCGATCGCCGTACCAGAAAATGAGAGCCGCATGGGCGCCTGTGAACCCAACCAGAATGACGGCGAATCCAAATGGAATCGCCAAGGCAAGCAGCAGTGCGATCCACCAGGCCAACTTCAGATCCACCGACCCGACGCGCAACTCTACAGTCGCCCCACACTCCGGGCACTTGTCACTTGTGAGCCGGCGCAGACTGTAGCTGCAGACGGGGCAGGGGGCGTCGTTCTGTTCCAGAAACGTCGTCAGCAAGCCGCTGCCCCGGTCCGCCTCACACATGTCCTACTCCCCCACTCCTTCCTGTCGTTGCCGATCGATCATCGTCCGCAGGGCTTGCCAGCCGCGCAACTGCTCGGGCGTCAGCGTCGTCGTCCGCCCCAGCCGCTGAGCATGCTCGATGGCCCGCAGCCGCCGGCGCGTCTCGCGGGGCAGGTTGGGCGTGTCGTTCACGATGAGCCCCGTCACCCGCTGCTGCTGATGCTGACGACGGATGCGCCCCTTGCGCTTGTTGAGCCGGTACCCCTCATCCTGGACGATCAGGCGGACGAAATGCGCCAGCCGCCGCGCCTCGCCCTGCCGATCCTCCGCCAGCGAGAAGGTCAGATCGTCCGCGTAGCGGGTGTAGACCGCCCCGAACTTGCGGGCCAGGCGCTCCAGGCGCAGATCGAGGCCGAAGTTGACGAGGTTGGCCAGGCGCGGGCTGGTCGGCGCCCCCTGCGGCAGGCCCCCACGAAGTGTGCAGACCTTCGCCAGCCAGGCCGCCACCTCCTTGTTCCAACCAATCTTGCGGAAGAACCCCTCCACACGCTTGGCGCTGGTCGAGTTGAAGAAGTCCTTGAGGTCGAAACGAAGCACCACCGCCTGGCGGGCGTGGGGCAAGGCGTTGTGCACGATGGATCGGCCTCGCTCGAAGCCCGTCACCGCCGGGTGCGAGACGAGCAGGGCCAGCAGCCGGCGCAGGATCCGCCGCTGCAGTCGCTTCAGTTCCGGGTTGGGAGCATCGATGGTGCGTGAGCCCCCGCTCCGCTTGGGTACCGGGAAGGTCGTGTACTCGACCGGCGTGCCCAGGAGCTGCGCTTCGGTCAAGTCCAGCCGGCGGGCCAGCTCCGCGAGATCGAGCCCCTTGCCTTTGTTCTTACCGAAGACTGAGAAGAGACCCATGGGAATACCTCGATTGCCAATCCGGGCGCCCGGCTTTCGCCCCGCGCCCAGCCCGTCTTGCACAAGGATGCGATCCTTGCCGCGAACTCTCCAGAAGGCGCATTACGCCTCGGCTGACGAAGCATCAGCCCGCGCTCTGCATTTGAGCGCCACCAAGACAGGTGCCTCTATGATCCCCGGCGGTGGCCGCCACGTCAATCGCGCGGCCATTCGGACCGCCGATGCCATCGGCGGCTTTGCAGGGAGAATCCCCTCCCGGTACGCTCCCGGTGACGCTTGAGTCGCCACGCGACGGGAAAGGGACTTCCATGGGCCACGGCAACACCTTTGACTTCTCGCAGTACACCGTCCGCCGCAAGATCCTCACCCTCATCGGGGCCAAGTTCCACGTCTACGATCCCGAAGGGCACCTGGTGCTCTACTCGAAGATGAAGGGCTTTCGCCTGCGCGAGGACATCCGCCTCTACACCGGCGAGGACATGACCGAGGAAGTCCTGACCATCTCCACCCGCAACGTCATCGACTTCGCCGCCGCCTACGATGTCGCCGACTCCGAGAGTGGCGAGAAGATCGGCACGCTCCGCCGCAAGGGACTCAAGAGCATGTTCCGCGATGAGTGGCAGATCCTCGACCCGAATGGGACTCAGATTGGCCTGATCCGTGAAGACAGCGGCTGGCTCGCCGCTCTGCGCCGCTTCGTCGAGTTCGCCGCCCTCCTCTCGCCCCAGAAGTACGATGTCTTCATCGGCGAGACGCACATCGGCCGCATGCAGCAGCACTTCAACCCCTTCGTCATGAAGCTGACGGTCGATTTCAGTCCCGACACGGAGCACCGTTTCGACCGCCGCCTCGGCCTCGCCGCCGCCGTGCTCTTCTGTGCTGTGGAGGGAAAGCAGAACTGAGCTTCACCCCACATCCGCCAGCCCCAGCGCTTCGCCGTGCAGCTTGAGCAGCCGACGTTTGAGCAGTTCCTGGCCCGGTTCGCTGAGATTCGGCGAGGCTGCAATTATCTTCTGAGCATCCGCCCGGGCGACACGTAGGAGCGGCAGGTCGTCCGGCAACCTCGCCGCCCGAAAGTCCGGCAGGCCCGCCTGGCGCGTGCCCACGATCTCACCCATGCCTCGGATCTCCAGGTCTCTCTCCGCGATGACGAAGCCGTCCGTCGTGGAGACGATCGCCTCCAGGCGCTGCGCTGCATCCTCGGTCGTGGGTTCCGCCACCAGCACGCAGAGCGATTTCTTCTTGCCGCGCCCGATGCGGCCGCGAAGCTGATGCAATTGCGCCAGGCCGAATCGTTCCGCGTGCTCGACGATCATCATGGTGGCGTTGGCCACATCGACGCCAACCTCGATCACTGTGGTGGCGATGAGCGCCTGGATCTCGCCCTTGCGGAACCTCTCCATGATGCGTTCGCGCGTGGCCCGCTTGAGTTGGCCGTGCACGGCGGCGATCTCCAGACCCGCGAAGTACGTCTCCGCCAGCAATTTCTTGTGCGAGTTGACCGCCCGCAGGCCGCTCGTCTTGGACTCCTCGATTGCCGGCAGCACCACGTACACCTGGTCGCCACGATCGATGCGCGTGCGCGCGTACTCGTAGACCTTGTCGTGCTCGGCGGGGGTGACCGCGCGCGTCTCGATGGGCGAGCGACCGGCGGGCATGCCCTGGATCGTCGACACATCCAGATCGCCGAACACCGTCAGCGACAGCGTCCGTGGGATGGGCGTGGCGGTCATCACCAGCATGTGTGGGGCGGAGCGCTTCCCCGGGCCGGCCTCGTTCGCCTTGGCCCGCAGCGTCGCCCGTTGCTCGACGCCGAAGCGATGCTGTTCATCGGTGATGACCAGGGCCAGGTCCTGGAAACGAACATCCTCGGTGAGCAGGGCGTGCGTGCCCACGACCATATCCACCTCGCCCGCAGCGCAGCGATCGACCAGCGCCCGGCGCTCGGGAGCGCTGAGGCTTCCCGTCAGCAGGGCGATCTCGACGTTGGCCCCGGCAAGCATCTCGCCGATGGCGGCGAAGTGCTGTTCCGCGAGCAGTTCCGTCGGGGCCATCAAGGCCGCCTGCTTGCGGTTGGCCGTCGCGAGCAGCATGGCGTACAAGGCCACCGCCGTCTTCCCCGAACCGACATCGCCCTGCAGCAGCCGATTCATGGCGACCGTCGTGGTCACATCGCGGGTAATCTCCGCAACGGCTCGATCCTGGTAATCGGTGAGCTTGAAGGGAAAGCGAGCGCGAATGTGGGCATCGATCTGCTCACTCACCTTGAGAGCCGGGGCGACCGAGTACTCGCGCAGGTGGTAGCGTTTCATGGCGACGCCGAGTTGCAGGAAGAAGAGCTCGTCGTAGGCCAGCCGACGCCGCGCCTCGCCCAAGGCGACTTCCGCCTCCTTCCGCCCCAGGCGCACATCGGGTCGATGCAGCACCTCGTACGCGCGAGCCAGGCTGATCAGACCGCGCTCGTCGCGGTAGGCATCATCGTAGTGATCGCGCAGTTGTTCGAGCAGGGGCTCCAGCAGGGGCTCGATCACCTGGCGAATCGTCTCGGAAGAGAGATCCTCGGTGCTGGGGTAGATGGGCCGCATCGCCGCTTCCTGCGACGGCGCGTCGAGATGATCGCCCAGCGACTCCCACTTGGGATTGACCAGTTGCAGCAAGGGCCCGTAGCGCTGGACCTTGCCCTGTACCCGCAGGTGCATGCCCGGTCGAATGCGATTGATCAGGTACAGGCTGTTGAACCAGACCAGATGCACCGTGCCGGTCTCGTCGCCGAGAATGGCCTCGAAGCGTCTGCGGCCGTGATGCACGGGGCGAGTGTCTTCGATCGTGCCCCGCGTGGAGGCGATCATGCCGGGCTGAAGCTGCGCGATAGCGCCCTCGGCCTCCTGGAACTCGTACCGCTGAGGGAGATGGCGCAGCAGGTGGGCGGCGGCCCGGATGCCCAGACGCTGGAACAGCACCGCCCGCTTCGGTCCCACGCCGGGCACGGCCTCGATCGGCGTCGTCAGCTTGAGCGCCTGGTCAGCCATCGTTGCGGGATATGGTACTGCGCTTGGGAGGAGGGGTGCAGTCGGGTACCCAGGGCGGCGCTTCGCTCTGCCTTGGCATAGTCGTCAACTCAACCCAGGCATGCGGGGATTGCTGCAGTTGCCTCACTCGCCGAAGCGCTCGTAGCGCCAGCGATCCAGGGCACGTTCAATCTTGCGGGCGGCGGCGGGGTCGTGCCGGGCCGAGATCGTGCCGTTGATCTCCGCATCGAGGAGCCGATCGGCGAAACCAGTCGTCGCGCGTACCAGACGAGCCCGCCCCTCCACGATGGAGGCATGGATGGTCTTCTCGGTGGTGCCGGAGAGCGGCGTCATGAAGCCCGCCCCGCCGTACTCGCCGGCCTGGTCACCGACCAGGATCAGGTGCCGCACGGTGGCGGTGCAGGCGGAGGCCTGGATGGGGGTGCGTCCCGCCTTGGGCCGCAGGAAGATGTGAATGTGGCAGGCCTGCATGGTTTGCTCGGCCCCCGTCGCGGCCGCCAATTCATAGGCGTCGAGCGGCTGATCGAGCATGAAGATGTCGATGTTGTTGGGGTCGCTGATGCGGGCCACGACCTCGGTCCACTCCGGAGCCAGGACCGCCCCCTTGGTTGTCTGCGAGCGCAACTGGATGGTCGAGTGTCCGGAGGTGCAGCCCCCCAGAAGGCTGGCGAGAAACACGAGACCAATCACCAGCTTGCCGGGCCGTGCCATGCTCCATCCTGCCCTGGACATTGTCATCTCCTTGCGCCGCTTCCGGCCTGAGGTTGCCGGTCCGCCGCGCCGGCGCCAGTCGAGCCCGTCAGACCGGACGGATCATACTCGCTGGCCGCCTTGCCTGTCCCACCCAACCCGGTGCATTGACCGGCCAATCTGGTTAGCATCTGACCATGCCCCGCCAGAAGCGAGCACGGACGCGCGCCCAGATTCAGACAATGGAGTTGCGCCGCCGGGCCGTGTTGTCGGTGCTGGTCCTGGCGTTCGTGATCTTCGCGGGGGCGCTCGGCTTTGACGTGCTGGGCGGCGGGCGCACGGACTACTGGCAGGGCCTTTGGGATACGCTCAACATCATCAGCACCGTGGGCAGCCTGCCCCAGATGACAAGGGCCGAGCAGGCCTGGGCCCTGGTCGTCATTGTCGTGGGACTGAGCACCTTCCTGTACCTCTACGGGAACGTCCTGACGCTCCTCTTCAGCGGCGAAGTGATGCGGGTCTATGAGAGGCGAAAGATGGAACGACGAATCGAAGCGCTGACGAATCACTTCGTGGTCTGCGGCTACGGCAGCACCGGCCGGGTCGTGGCCGCGGAACTGGCCAAGGAGGGCGCCCCACTCGTCGTGATTGACCGCGATCCCGTCCACGTCGAGGAAGCGGTCGCCGAGGGACACCTCGCCCTCCAAGGCGATTGCACCCAGGACGCCGTCCTCCTGGCGGCGGGGCTGGACCGGGCCAAGTCGGCCGTCGCCGCCCTCGACAACGACGCCGCCAACGTCTTCGTGACGCTCTCAGCCCGGCAGCTCAACCAGAACCTGCACCTCGTCTCCCGGGCCGAGGAGGAATCGACGGTGAGCAAGCTGGAACGGGCCGGGGCGGATCGCGTCGCCGTGCCCGGCCGCATCGCCGCCCTGCAGATGAGCCACATGCTGCTCAAGCCGGCGGTGACGGACTTCATCATCGACGCCATGCGCGGCAGCGAGTTCGACATGCGCCAGCTCGCCGTCAAGGACTTCCCCTGGATGGCCGGCAAGAGCCTGATCGACCTGAACCTGCCTCGAGCGCATCAGGTCATCGTCGTGGCCCTGTACAAGCATGGCGAGCGTGGCGGGCGGGGCACGCACCAGTTCAACCCCTCGCCGCACGAGCAACTCAACGCCGACGATGTGCTTGTCGTCGTCTGCGAGCCCGCCGCCTACAAGCGCCTGCAAGCCACCTCCGAGAGCGCCCCGGACTAACCGCCCCGCGAGCCTGCGATGGCCACGAGAAGCTCAGCACGAATCGGCCCCAGCTTTCGCCATGCCCTCATCGTCGTCTCCAGCGACGACGGCTTCGTGGAAGCCGTGCGCAGCGCCTACGGCGACGAGGCGGGCATTCCAGCGGTCGCCCCGGACTGGCCCGAGGCCCGACAGTACGTCGATGGCGAGCGCTGGCAACTCCTGGTCGTGGACGCCTCCTCGGACGATCCCCGCTGGCGCGAGTGGATCCCCCTGATCGAACCGGAGCAGAATCGCCTGCTCGCCATCATGGTCGCCGGCTCGCGCGACGCCGACCAAGCCGTCACCGCCACGCGGCTGGGGTTCTGGGAATACCTCATCAAGCCCCTGGAGAAAGACCGCCTGCGGGAGGTGATCGCCGACGCCAAGGTCGTGCTCAGCCAGTCGGCGGAGTTCGAGGACATCGCTCTGGAGCCCCGGGCAGCGCGGAAAGGCGACGAGGCGGAGCGGCTCATCGGGCAATCGCCCGCCATGCAGGAGGTGTACAAGCAGATCGGCACCGCCGCCCCGCAGAATGTCGATGTGCTCATCACCGGCGAATCAGGCACGGGCAAGGAACTCGTCTGCCGAGCCCTGCATCGCCACAGCCTGCGCAAGGATGGGCCCTACATCGGCATCAACTGCGCTGCGGTGCCGGAAACGCTGCTGGAGTCAGAATTGTTCGGCCACGAGCGCGGGGCCTTCACCGGCGCCGATCGCCAGCGCGTGGGTCGATTCGAGCAGGCCAACGGCGGCGTCGTCCTGCTCGACGAGATCGGCGACATGAGCCCCAGCCTGCAGGCGAAGCTGCTGCGCCTGATCCAGGACCGCACCTTCTACCGCGTCGGCGGCAACGAGCTGATCCGCTGCGACACCCGCATCTTCGCCGCCACCCACCAGGATCTCGAAAAACGCATCAAGCAGGGTCTCTTCCGCGAGGATTTGTACTACCGCTTGAGCGTGGTGGCGATTCACTTGCCACCCCTGCGCGCCCGCGAGGTCGATGCGATTCTCATCGCGCACGACGTGGTAGCGGAGCTCAATCGCGAACTCGGTCGGCACATCACCTCGTTTCACCCCCAAGCCGTGCGGGCGATTCTCAGCTACTCCTGGCCGGGCAATGTGCGCGAACTGCAGAACGTCATCAAGCAGGCGATGCTGGCGGCGCACGGTTCGGTGCTCCTGCCGGCCTTCCTGCCCGAACACCTGCGCGAGCTCGCGGAACGCAGCGATGCGGACACAACGCACGGTCCATCGACAGCAGCGAGCCGCGTCGTCCCCGACCACGGTGACTTCAGCACCACAAGCGCCGCCGCAACCGGCGCCGATGTGCACGCCAGCGCCCACCTCGCCGCCTCAACTCTACAACGCACGACGGCGAACGCCCTGACGACCGCGGTGGAGGAACTGGAGCGCGAGATGATCCGCCTGGCGCTCATGGAGCATCGAGGCAACATCAGCGCCGCCTCCCGCCACCTGGGCATCACCCGCCTGACACTGCGCAAGAAGATGGATCTCTACGGGCTGAAACGGTCGACCGTGGTGGAGTGACTGCTATTGCGAAGGTGGCGAGCCGCTCAAAGGCGGTGCATCTGCCGGCGGCATTAGGAAGTACAAGCGCTTTTCGCCCGCCAGATCGTTCTTTGTGTATGCAGGCGGCAGCACCAGCGGCCAGGTAAAGCCGCACTCAGGGCAGTGAGGTGGGCTGGGCGGATCCTCATGGGCATGGAGGTCGTAGCCGCAGGCGGGACAGAGTTTCTGCTCGATTCGCCCCAGGACCTGGCGCTTCATGCGCACGGCATCGGTGATGTTCCAGATAGTCGCTACGTAGAAGGCGAGACTCGCGATGACTTTCATTGCCTGCATCTCACCGGACTGAGGCCAGACATCTTCGAGCAGCCACGCCAAGGACATAGCATAGAAAGCGACAACGAAGAAAACGATTGAGGGGAGTTGACGCCAAGCAACGCCCCCCACTCGCCCCAGATCGAGCGGCTGTCCTACACGCCAGCGCCAGTAACTCTGCCGGGCCTCCAACTGTGTGGGCCCAGGCGATTCCGATCTCAAGGACACCTCTCCCCGAGGCAAGGGGCAAACACCTTGCAGTCACCATCGCCGGAAGCGTTTGCCTGTGTACTCGCTCTGCCTGATGTATGTATGCCGACCACTGAGAAGGACCAGGGTGAGCATGGCGACGATTAGCAGGTCGGCGGTGATGGCTGTCCAGTAGGAGCGGTCCGTGTCGGGTTGCAAGACGAATTCGCTCGCCAGATAGGCAAGCGCAGCGCCGGTCATCAGCAGCCGAGCGAGGTAAGTCTGCAGCCTGAATCGTCTCCCCCAGCGTTTGTCCTGTCGCCGCCAGTGCTGGCGCAGCCTCAGAGGGGCCAGTTGCCCGAAGTAGCACTCGATCATGATGTGCCGACGATCCCGCATTGTTCGCTCCCAGCGAGGTCCGTGAGCACGCTGCCCACGCCCGGAGAAGCAGTGTACCGCCATCACCGCTCGCGGGGACGCGGCGGCTCGCAGAAGGGCTGCCAAGCCGCCCTTGGCTGCGTACCATTGTCCCATGCCCGACCGCCGCCCCAAGCTGGATGAACTGCTCGCCCAGGCTCATGAACTGCCCGCTGAACCCGGCGTCTATCTCATGAAGAACGCGGAGGGCGTCGTCCTCTACATCGGCAAGGCCCGGGCCCTGCGCAATCGCGTCACCAGCTACTTCGTGCCCTCGGCGGACCTCGGCCCCAAGAAGCAGCCCATGCTCGGCGAGGTCGACAGCTTCGAGCACCTGCTCTGCGAGAGCGAGTGGGAGGCGCTGCTCGCTGAGAATCGCCTCATCAAGGACATTCAGCCCAAGTACAACGAACGCCTCACGGATGGCAAGAGCTTCCCCTACGTCGCCATCACCATGCGCGATCAGTTCCCCGGCGTGTTCATCACCCGTTCGCCCGGCGATGCGGAGTTCAAAGGCGCCAAGATCTTCGGCCCCTTCACCAGCGTCTACGCTCTGCGTGAGGCGCTGCAACTGCTGCAGCGGGTCTTCAAGTTCCGCACCTGCCATCTCGACATCCAGGAAGACGACCCGCGCAACAAGTTCTTTCGGCCCTGCCTGCTCTACGCGATCGGCCAGTGCACGGCCCCTTGCGCCAACCGCATCGATCGGCCCGCATATCGCCAGGACATCAAGCGCTTCACCCGCTTCCTCGAATCGAAGCGCAGCGTCATGTTGCGAGAGATGCGCAAGGAGATGCAGGAGGCGGCGGCGAAGCTGGAGTTCGAGCAGGCGGCGACGCTGCGCGATCAGATCCAGGCCATCGAGAAGCTCGACGAACGCGGCAGGGGCGGCGTGGACTGGCAACCGGAGGTGACGACCTTCTACGTCGATCCGGCGGAAGGGATGGAGTCGCTGCAGCAGACGCTGGGACTCGCCGAACCCATCCGCTGCATCGAGGGCATCGACATCGCGCACTTGCAAGGCGGCGAGACGGTGGGCTCCAAGGTCTGCTTCATCGACGGCAGGCCCTTCAAGAACGAGTACCGCCGTTACAAGATCAAGGGCAAAGGGCCGACGGAGAATCGCAACGATGACTACATGTCGATCCGCGAGGTGGTGAGCCGGCGCTACCGCGATGCGGGCGAGGGGAACGAACTCTACCCCGATGTCATCCTGATCGACGGCGGGCTGGGGCAGTTGCACGCGGCGTTGGAGGCATTCGAGGAGTTAGAGGCGAAGCCGCCCATGGTGATCGCCCTGGCCAAGAAGGAAGAGCTGATCTACGTGCAGGCGAAGAGCGAGCCGATCCGCCTGGGGCGCAACCACGCCGGGCTGCGGCTCTGCCAGTCGATCCGCGATGAAGCGCACCGCTTCGCCCAGCACTACCACCACATCCTGCGGCGTAAGAAGGTCATGGGGGAGTGATGCATTCGATTGCGATACCATGGGGGGATGACACGACGCAAGTCTCACCGCCTGCTCTCCGCCCCACTGCTGCTCACCGCGCTGGTCCTGACGGGGTGCTACCGCTATACGCCGCTGATCGTGACCGTACGTGAGAAGGCGACGCACGCGCCTCTGCCGGGCGTGACCGTCGTGGTGCGCAACACCTCGCTCTTGAACCCGGCCAAGCCCCAGCGCGCGGAGGGCGTCACGGACGAATCGGGTGAAGTCGAGTTGGAGGTCGCCATGTACAACGACCTCTTGATTCGCCTGGCGCACCCCGAACACGCCAACCACGTCTGGGTGGGGCTGCACCCCTACGCTGCCGACTCGACGACATCGGGCCGCTGGCTGGGGCCGTTGCTCGGCGCGGACGGCGAGCGGGCCACGCTTGAGTTGCAGTTGCGCTAGGCGCGGTGAGGGGTGGATTCGAGTCCTTGATAGCGTTCGTGTCCCCCAAAACGATCCGCGACCGTGAGGGAGCGGTTTTGCCGAATCGGAAGGCGGTCTTGCCACCAGAGCAGGTGTCCGCGGATTCCAGCGGAGGAGGTAGGCGTTGGGTGGCCGTAGCAACCGCTCCCTCACGGTCGCGGCTCGTTCTTGAACTCCTTGGGCATGCGGGACGCCAAGGACCAAACGACGGCGCTCCGCTCAGGCAGGGCTGGGCAGAATCCCCGGGCCGGCGTCGGCTTCCGGCGGGGCGTCCGCCTGCGGCGCGGGCTGCGGGTCATCCTTCTTCCCCGCTTCCGCGAGCAGGAGATCGCTGACGGTCGGCTTGCTCAGCGACTCGCCGTTCATGATCTTGTCGACCTCGTCCGAACTGAGGGTCTCGAACTTCAGGAGCGCTTCGGCGAGGCTCTCGACCTTGTCCCAGTTCTCCTCAAGCAGGCGCTGGGCTTCGCCAAACGCCTCATCGACAAGCCGCTTCGTCTCTTCGTCGATGATGCGGGCCGTGTCGTCGGAGTAGTCCTTGTCCGGAAGGACCGCTTCCTGATCGTCGTTGGCGGCGTAGCGCACGAAGCCGAGTCGCTCGCTCATGCCCCATTCGACGATCATGGCCTTGGCCATGCCGGTCGCCTGGCGGATGTCCATGGCAGCGCCGCTGGTGGCGTCGCTGGTGGCGCGCTCCTCGGCGATGCGACCGCCGCAGAGCACCCGCATGGTGGCGGTCAGGTACTTGCGGCCGAATCCCCAGCGATCCTTCTCGGGCAGCGAGAAGGTCGCCCCCATGGCTTGGCCTCGGGGAATGATGGTGACCTTGTGCAAGGGGTCGGCGTCAGGCAGCAACCACTGCAGGACCGCATGCCCAGCTTCGTGATAGGCCGTCGCCCGCCGCTCCGCCTCTTCGATGCGGGCGCTGCGTCGCGACCGACCGAAGCGCACCTTGTCGCGCGCCTCTTCGAGGTCGACCATCTCGACCGAGTCCTTGCCTGACAGCGTCGCCCCGATCGCTGCTTCGTTGATGATGGCGGCGAGATCAGCGCCGGAGAAGGTCGGCGTGCCCCGGGCCAGCTTGCTCAGGTCCGCATCCGGGCTCATCTTCACCCGCTTAGCGTGCACCTTGAGAATCTCCAGACGCCCCATGACGTCGGCGGCGGGCACGGCGATCTGGCGATCGAACCGACCGGGCCGAGTCAGGGCCGGGTCGAGCACGTCGGGCCTGTTGGTGGCGGCGATGACGATGATCTGATCGTTCGTCTCGAAGCCGTCCATCTCCACGAGGATGGCGTTGAGCGTTTGCTCACGCTCGTCGTGGCCGCCGGTCGTGAAGCCGCCCCCGCGCCGCCGGCCCACCGCATCGATCTCGTCGAGGAAGATGATGCAGGGGCTGTTGTCCTTGGCTTGCTTGAAGAGATCGCGGACACGGCTGGCGCCGACGCCCACGAACATCTCCACGAAGTCGCTGCCGGAGATGGAGAAGAAGGGCACATCCGCCTCGCCGGCGATGGCCTTGGCCAGGAGCGTCTTGCCGCAGCCGGGCTGGCCGACCATGAGCACGCCGCGGGGAATGCGGGCCCCGAGCTTCTCGAACTTCTTGGGGTCACGGAGAAACTCGATGATCTCCTGGCACTCTTCCTTGGCCTCCTCGACGCCGGCGACATCGTCAAAGGTGACGCCGGTCGAGTCCTTGGCGGTGACGCGGTGCCGGCTCTTACCGAAGTTGCCCAGCATCCCCCCGCCGCCGCCCGCGTTGCGCAGGCTGCGGAAGAAGATGAAGTAGATGGCAACGATCACGATGAGCCAGATGAACAGATGCGGGATGTACTGCGACCAGACCGACTGCGCGCCCTTGTCGCGGAACTGGTTGTTGGTCAACTCCCCCACCTTGGCCAGCCAGTATTCGCGAGCCAGGGGACTGATCTCCACCTGCACGGGCCCACCCTGTTCGTGCACCGATTCCTCAACCGCCTGGATGGCCGCCGCTCGGACGATGACGCTGTCCGGCTGGATCTTCCCTTCCTCCCAGAGCATGGCGAAATCGTTCCAGTTGAGCACATCTGGCTTGGCCTGCATCTGGGAAATGAAGAGCAGGCTGGTCACCACCACCAGCGCCATGATCGAGAAGCCGAAGAAATTACGGCTCATCCGCATGTTGGGCGGCGCGGGCTTGCGGTCGCCGGGTTCTTGTTTGGGAGGTTTCTGGCTCGGGGGGCGCTCAGCCATAAGTCGTTATCCTGTCAATCCTTTCGTGGCACGAAGCGAGTTACCAATCGCTTCGCATGGCGTCCACGATGCCCTGTGCAAGTTCCTGGACGGCCTGGTTGATGCCCGATTCTATGGGCTCGCCCACCGCCGAGACCGGAACAATGACATCGCCTGCCGAAAAAGATCGGCGAGCCGCCAGCACCTCGCCACTCCGTTCGTCCACCCACTCGAAGTTGATCGTGATCCGCAGGCCAAGTTCTCTGGTCAGTCCCGTCGTCCGATCCGTGCTCAGCTTCATCCGCTCCACGTCGGCGATCACACCCCGCACCACCGTATCCGCGGCAGTCACCGAGGCCAGCCGATAGGGCGTGCGAGCCCGGATTTCCTTGATGACCGCGTCGGTGAGACTCCGCTCGATGCCGCGCTCGAAGGTGGCGTTGCGGAACATGGCGACGCCGACGCTGCCGACGTCCTGGCGGTACACCCCATGGGTCGTGTAGGGGCTCGAGGCGCAGCCGGCCAGGAGCGTCCCCAGCAGCACGAGCAGCGCCGTGGTGGCGGATCCGCGACCGGCCTGGTGAGACATCCGGGCGATCATGAGTCCGCCTCCCTTGCCGCACCATCCGTCGTCTCGGGGGCCGCCTCGGCGGCGGGTGCGGCGGCTTCAAGGGGCGGCTCGACGGGAGTCGCCATCCAACCGCGCTCCATCATGAGCCGCAGCGCTTCTCGGCCGGCGGTCGTATCGGGGTGACGCTTGAGCAGCCGCTTGAGCGTGTAGCGGGCGGAGGTGATGTCCTTCTGCCCCAGGTACCACGTAGCAGTGTTCAGCATCTTCTCGGCGGCGCTGTCGTTAATCCAGCCGACCAAGGAGTCGTCGATCCCCGCCTCCCGCGCTTCCACCGGAAACGACCGCTTGAAGTCGAGGATCTCCAGGCGGGCGTTCTCCAGGCCGGAGGCGTCGAACTGCGGCCCCTTGAAGGTGGCGATGTGCGAGTAGATCTTGCGCTGCATCGCCTTGGCCCGCTCGCGCGACTTGGGGTAGTTCCGCAGGAAGAGGTCGTAGGCGTCGATCGCCAGTCGCATCATCCGCTTGCGGTAGTAGTAGTCCGCCAGGGCGATGCCGGCCCGCTCGGCAAGTTGCGAACTGGGCAGCCGCTCCTGGATGCGGATGAGGAGCTCCGCCGCCTCTTCTTCCGCGTTGAAGAGACGGAAACCCAGATAGCGCCGCTTCAGGCCGTTGGCGAAGAGCAAGGCGATCTCGTACTCCCGCTCCAGAGCCGGCACGAACTGTTCCGAGGCGCTGAACTCGCGGGCGATCCGCTCGTAGTCGAAGAGGGCGGCGTAGTAGCGGCCGCGGGCCACGTTCGCGTCGCCGTGCAGCAGGATGGCCTCGGCCAGGCGAGGCTCGCGCGTCTTCTCGTACCGCTTGACGAACTTGCGTGCTTCGTATTCGGCGGCGGCGTTCTTCTCCTCGGAAAGCAGGCGGCGGATCTCGGCGATCCAAGCGGCGGGTGAGCCCTCCTCGGGCTCCGCGGTCTGGATGATGGTCCCGTCCTCGCCGACCACAAAGTCATCGGCCACCAAGGGCAAGGCGGGTAGCAGCACCAGAAAGGCCAGCAGCAGCGAGGAGCCGATTCTCTTGCTCATGCCCGTACAGTACGTCGACAGGCCCCGCCACTCAAACGCGCGGACGCCGGGCCCCCAGGACCGGACGGAGCCCACAGAAAAAGGGGCCGGCGGGAAAGCCGACCCCTGGGGGTTGCGTGCTCGAATCAGTGAGGCGTTGGCTTACGGGCAGGGCTCGCCGTACATGCCGAGCAGGGAGCCGAGGTCAGCCTGATCGGTGTCGCCATCGCCGTCGATGTCGCCCCCGGCGTCCTGCAGGTAGGAGGCCAGCAGGATGCCAAGGTCGTCCTGGCCAACGGAGCCGTCGCCGTTGAGATCCTCAGGGCAGGGCTGGGAGAGCTGGGTGCCCCAGATCTCCACATCGTCGATGTTCCAGCCACAGTATTGCCAAGCGGAGTCGGCGCTGCCCATCGTCCAGCGGACGTAGAGCGTGGCCGCTTCGTCGGCGACGTCAGAGATGTCAAACTCGACCAACTGCCAACTGCCGTCCGCGGTCTCGGCATCGGGATTCTCCCAGATGGTCGTCCAGTTGCTGCCGTTGGCGCTGACGCGGATGTAGGCGTGGTCGTAGTAGCTGCGCTCCACGCCGAGCCAGCGACGGAACTTGAGCTGGACGTCAACCAGATCGGAGCAGTCGATGGCGGTGGTGGTCAGATCGTACTGCGGGATGCTGGCGGCGTAGTCGCCGTTCAGGTTGTAGCCGTAGACGTTGGTGCCGGTGTAGCCGTTCTGAGGATCGGGGTTGCCGTAGCTACCGCCCTGTCCGGTGGGATCACCCCAGGCCCACTGGCCTTCGGTGTCCCAACCGGGGTTGGTGTCCATGTTCCACAGATAGATGGGCACAGGCACGCCGACGGTGAGCTCCACGTCCTTGGTGGCGTCGCCATCATGGTTGGTCGTGTTGACGAAGGAGATGGTGTCGGTGTAACCACCGTTGGCCAGCGAGTCGGCGTTGCCGTTGATGCTGGCGATCACCTCGACCGTGTCGCCGGCGGGGATGGTGCCGGCGGAGGTGCTGAGGGTGAGCCAGTTGGCGGTCTTGCCGACGGTGAAGTCGAGCGGGTAGGTCTCGAAGTTGGTGAGGAGGTAGCTGGCGGACTCGGGAGTGAAGGGGCCGCCGTTGGGGCCTTCACTGACGAAGTTGCCGCCGGAGACCTTCATGCCCGTGGGGGGAGCGACGGTGCCGCGGACGCGGAGCGTCGGATCGCCAAAGAGATTGAAGACGTTGTAGATGGTGATGCCGTCGCCGCCGTAGTCATCGATCGAGGAAGCGCTGCCGGCGAAGCAGAGGGCGCCCAGGGTGTGGTACGGCTCAGCGGGATCGGTGAGCAAGATGTTGAACTCGTCCTGCATCTCCATGGGCGGGGCCCAGGAGCAGGAAATGCTGGAGCCGAAGAAGCCGATCGAGCCGGTCGGCTCGCCGCCGTTGGTGGCCCGCATCCAGGCCTCGGCAAAGCAGGTGGCTCCGCCGAACTCGCCGTTGTTGCAGGCGACGCTGATGATGAAGGGCAGCATGTTGTCGTTGACCAGGTTGTTGACGTCGGCGTTGTCGAAGCCGGAGGTCGACCAGCCGGACAGCCAGCCATGGCCGCAGTAGTTCATGACGCCACGGCCGTCGTTGACCGCGTTACGCACCATGGTGTCGGTGGCGTTGGGCTGGTAGAAGCCGTCGACGTGGGTGTAACCGGCGCCGAGGAGCCAGTCACGGATCTCCTGCATATGCACGGTGTCGGATTGACCTTCATCGCCGATGCCGGCACCTTCGCTGGAGGCGATGCCCACGCCCTTCCAGAACCAGTCCTGGTCGACAGCGGGCATGTTCTCATACTCAATCGTCCGCTCGACCTGGGTGTCGACCTGGCCGGCATTCTGGGCCGAGAAGCGGCCGATCAGAATGTCGGGGTAGTTGTCGTTGCCGGCAAGCAGGGCGTAAGAGGGGTCGGAGCCGCCACCGCTGGCGTTGATCGTGGCGACCTCAGCCGAGTCACCCACGATCAGCACGAAGGCCAGGTTCGAGCTGTCGTAGACGCCCTGGAGGTAGTTCTTGATGGAGGTCGAGTTGTTGCCGATTGTGGAGACGGCCACCATGGTGGTGTTGATGCCGATGCTGTTCTTGTGATCGACGTACGGCTGGGCGTTGGCCATGAAGCCGTCGTAGCAGATCACCAGCAGATCGCCATCCTCGCTGACCGGGGGATACCGGCCGAGATCGTAGTTGAGGAAGTGATCGCTATACATCTCGACGAACGCCCGACTCTGGGCCCGCTGTCTCGGGTTCAGCACGTTGACGTCGCCGGTGCCGACGTTGGCCACTTCGACCGTGATGTCGGTGTAGACGCGCAAGGTCTCGGTGACGGGGTTGTACTGGAAGGGGCTCACTTCCAGAACGCTGCCGCGCACATCGCGCAGGATGTACGGATCGTGCAGGTTGACCAGATCGCCGGGGAAGAAGGCGTTCTGGTTGTAGGACGCGCCGAAGGTGAAGGGCACGTCGTTGGGGTCGGTCTTGCGGTTGATGTGGCCCTTGGAGGGAGCCAGTTTCACGCCCTGGATGTCGTAGTAGCGGCTGTCGACGACCCGGGCCTCCATGAGGGCGTCGTTGGGAATGATCAGGCTGCGATTGAGGTTGACCAGGTCCGGGGCGCCCGTGATGGTCATCTGGCTCTCGCCGTCGATGGCGATGATCTCGTAGGCCTCGTCATTGATGCGGACCGTCTGGCGCTGGAAGTCGCTGATGTGGTAGCTCACCACGATCGACTTGGCGTCGTTCTTGACGACATCAATTTGATAGTCGTCCGTCTGGGTTTGGGCCGCACCGGCTTGACCGGTGAGCAGGGCCGCCGCCGCGAGCCCGGCTGCCATGGCGCTCGTCCTGAGCCAATGGCGGGCCTTGTTGATCCTGCGAAGTTGTCTCATGCTGCTTTTCTCCAGTTTCCCAAGTAGGACGACAGCCAGCGCAATCTTGGACTCGGCGCTCGCTGCGATGACTCTCCTCAGACCGCCTCCCCAGGTAACTCCGGGGAGGAGGTGCATTCCTGAACGGCGGGCCTATCGCAAACGCTTGATCGGAATCCAAGTTTGTCTCTGGGTCGGTACCCGACGGCTCTGAGGGAGTCCGCCAAGGCGAATTATCCGACGCCGGAGACACCCAATCTTCGGCCAAATCCAAGTCTGACGAGACTTGCAAGTGGCCGGCTTCTCATTCCGATAACGCCGCGTGCCGAAGAAACGGCAGGCCAGACAAAGATCTCTTTTTTAGTATCCCCCGATCTCAGGCGACCGGCAAGCAAGAATCAACAAACGCCCCAGAAAGTCGACCCCCAGGGGACGAATTCCAGAAGAAAGGCGACACGGGACACCTCATTCTTCCTCAGAGTCCACCGCTTCCTCGCTCGGAGGCGTCAACACGGGCTCCTCCGGTGGCGTCGGATCGGCGTCTCTCGATTCGTCCAGTGCCGCTGTCTCTCGCACCGCTTCCACAGCTTCCGCTGTCGGTGCTGCCTCTGTTTGGTCGGGGCGACGCGTGCGTTCCGGAACCTGTTTGCCAAAGATCGCAAGCCCCACTTCGTCCGCCGGTAAACGGAGTTCACCCACCAGCTCGTACCCGCACTCAAGCAGCACCGTGCGCTTTCTCTCGCTCGTATCCGGTACGGCCGCCAAGACCATCTCGCCGCGCTGGCGCCCCTCAACGAAGCGCAGCATCGCCGCCGCCACCTCCTGCCGATCGAATTCCTGGCCAACCTCGATTGCGGTGATCAGCAACTTGCCGAAGAACTGCCGTTGGGCGGCGATGTAGCCGACGGGGATTCCGGGCTTGCGATTGTCGCGGTCGCCCCGGTCGGACTTCTCCGACCTGTGATCCCGAATCCAAGCCAGCCAGCACGTTCCCTGGTGTGCGGCGCGGAAGAGCGGATCCCAGGCGGATCGCCACTGCTCCCCCACCATTTCCGGCAACTGCGGATCCACCTCGCGCAGCACCAGCAGGTCTTCCGGATCGATCGGGTCAATTCGTGGCTTGTCGCTACTCACGGCGGGGATTCCTCAAACTGCGGGACTTCCGTTTGGCGTGATAGCCGGGCCCCAAAGGCCCCGCCTTCTTCTCTGCCCCACCCGGCTCCGGCCCGTCAACCGCGGAGGTCGGCGCCGACGACGTCTCCTCCCGCACCGACGGCGCGGGCGCATCCTCGGCAGCCTCCGGTATCTCTTCTGCAGGGATCGGCGCGGCGGCGGGCTTCCCGGGCAGGGCCGCAAAGATCATCCGACCCGCCGACGTCTGCAGCGAACTCGTCACCTCGACCTGAGCGATGGCGCCAATCAACTCCGCCGCTTCGTCGACCACGACCATGGTGCCGTCCTCGAGGAAGCCGACCGCCTGGCCCTTGTTCTCACCGCGGCGAATGAGTTCGATCTCGAGCTGCATGCCGGGCAGGACATTCAGCTTCAGGGCATTGGCCAGGTCATTGAGGTTGATGACATCGATCTGGCGGATGCGCCCGACCTTGATCAGACCGATGTCGGTGCTCACCACGACGCCATGCCGCTGCCGAGCCAATTCCAGCAGCGACTGATCGACGCCGATACCGCCGTCGATCTGCGTCTCGTCGACCGCGACGTTGACGGTGGCGCTGGCGTGCATTTTGTTGACCATGTCCAGTCCGCGCCGGCCGCGCTGCCGCTTGTTGCGATCGCTGCTGTCGGCCAGTCGCTGCAGTTCGTCAACCACGAAGCGGGGCACGATGATCGGCGCCTGGATAAAGCCCGTCTGGCTGGCTTCCAGGATGCGCCCGTCAATCAGCACGGAGGAGTCAAGAATGAGCGGCCGGATACCCCGCACCTGGCGAGCGAACTCGACGTAGGGGATGACGAGTCGAAAATCGTCTTGCGTACCCAGCACGATGGTGATGGAAAGAAAGCAGAGGGCGATGCCCAGGACGACCTTGGTCATGGCCACGACATGGAAGGAACTGCTGCGCAGGTCCAAGCCGTAGGCCTGGGCGACCAGGTCAATGATGAAGCTGATGGCGACGGTGGCGAGCAGTCCCGCCAGGAGGCCGAAGAAAATGGCGCTCAGCGTCGCCAACTTCTTGGAGGGGGTGAGGATGTCGAGCGCCAAGGCGCTGGCGCTGACCAGGGTGCTGAAGCTCACCGGCAGGAGCCACCAGGGGATGTGCACCCCCAGGATCTCGGGCTCGGCCACCGCCGTACGCGACAACTCCAGCACCGTCAGCAGCGTCACCGTAAAGACCAGGGCCAGGAAGGTCAGCCGGGCCGACCAAAGGATCGTCCGCCGCTGCCTGCGGGCCGCCTCCGTGGGGTTCGCCGTAATCCTGTCGCCTTCCTGCATGATCGCAGTGTACCACGAGCCGCAGCTTCGCTAGCATGGCCGCCGGCGCTCATCGTGCCGGTTGACGGCCGGGCCCGGTCCACGGATGGCCCGTGAACCTGGTCAGAGCTTGACGGCAGCAGCCATAAGCGGCAGTCGTCCGGTGCTGCCGGTGTCCTGGCCGTCAACCAGCACGATGGGGCCACCCCCCTGGTGTCGGCCGCCCGGCCACGCCGGCCTCCGTCCGCTCGCCTGCCCGCCCCGCTGCCCTCGCCTGCAAGCCATGAGCTACACCGTCCTGGCGCGAAGATACCGCTCGCAGACCTTCGACGATGTCGTCGGCCAGGAGCACATCGCGCGCACACTCAAGGCCGCCATCGAGACCAACCGCGTCGCCCATGCCTTCCTCTTCTGCGGCACCCGGGGCGTGGGCAAGACCTCCATGGCCCGCATCTTCGCCGCCGCCCTCGCCGCCCCCGACGCCCAGCCCGGCCTCAAGACGCACGAGGAGCTGCGCTCGGAGACCCCGCTCGATATCCAGAAGCGCCTGGCGGAGGCGATTCTCGTGGGCACGGACGACATGGATGTCATCGAGATCGACGGCGCCTCCAACCGCGGCGTCGACGAAGCCCGCGATCTCATCGCCAAGGCCTCCATCGTCGGCTCGGGGCGATCCCGCTTCAAGGTCTACATCGTCGACGAAGTCCACATGCTCACGCGCGAGGCCTTCAACGCCTTGCTCAAGACGATGGAAGAACCGCCGGCTCACGTGAAGTTCATTCTCTGCACCACCGAGCCGCACAAGCTTCCCGCCACGATCCAGTCGCGCTGCCAGCGCTTCGACTTTCGCAACATCGCCACCACCCGCATCGGCGAGCACTTGCGCGACGTGCTCAAGCAAGAGAAGATCAAGGCGGAACCGACCGTGGTGCACGAAGTCGCCCGCCTCGGGGCGGGGTCGATGCGCGACGCCCTAAGCCTGCTCGATCGCCTCATCGCGGCCGGCTCCGACAATCTCACCGACGACCTTCTGCAGCAATTGCTCGGCTTGCCCAGTCGCACCCTGGTGGCGCAGCTCGTGGATGGCTTCATCAGCGGCGACGCCGGCGCCTCCATCGTCAAGGCCGACGAACTGCTCGGGCGCGGCTTCGCCATCGACCAGGTCTTCGATGTGCTGCTGGATCACCTGCGCAACCTGCTCATCGTGGCGGCTTGCGGGGGCGACACGCCGCTCCTGGAAGTCACCGACGAGGAGAAGGCCGAGGTCTTGCGCCAGGGCCAGGCCTTCGACACCGCCGCCGTCTCGCACATGATCATCCTCTGCGAGAACGCCCAACGGCAGTGCAAGCAATCGACGACAGCCCGGGCCCTCTTCGACGCCACCATCGCTCGCTTGGCGATGACGCAACAGATCGCGGATCTGCCGAGACTTGTCGAGGCGCTGAAGACCGCGGGGACGGTTCAATCGGGCCCCTCCGCAGCGCCGGCGGCGAGATCTCGCGGTGGGCCTGCAAAAAAAGTCGATCGGCCGGACGCTGAGCCGCGCGAGGCCGTGACCTCGCCCAGGCCCGTTCGGCCGCACTCGCCGAGCCCCATCCCCTCGACTCCCTCGACCCCCACAACCCCCACCGCTCCCGCTGCCACCCCCTCGGCCCTTGGCGAGACCGCCGCCGCTACGCCGAGTGTGGCAGCCGTCGATGTCGCCGACCCGGCCGGTGTCTGGCAGCGCGTGCGGGAGCTCGCCGAGCCCAGCCCCGGACTCGCCGGCACGATCTCGATGCTGCAACTTCGCTCACTCAGCCAGGAAGAGGCCCAGATCGTGCTCACCGAGGCGAAGAGCGCCGACTTCGTGAAGCAGCGGCTGGGCCGTATCGCCGAGACCTTGCAGCAAGCGACGGGCAAGAAGCTGCGGATCGACCTGGTCGTCGACGCCAACGCCACGAGCGAGGCCCCCGCCCCCGTAGCGCCGACGGTGAGCCTCACGCCCGAGCAGCGTCAGGAAGTCGAGCGAATGCCCCTGGTGAAGACAGCAATGGACCTCTTCGGCGCCCACGTCGTCGCCATCCGCGAAGCACCGCAGGACTGAGTGCGACATGCCGGGGTCGCCCGAGCGCTGGGGTCGAGGGGACTCCCATACCCCCAGGAGAGGGGGGCTGATCCGCCCGTGGTGTCGCTCCCGACACGTCTTTCTCTCCGAAGCGCACAGTTTCGGCCTCAGCGTCACCAGACTGGCGTCATACTGAACTCATTGCATCCGGCGGGCGACCACACCAAGTGGACATTGTGTGGTGGCAGTCGGATCGAGGAGGTCAACACCATGAATGTGACGCGTCAAAGAAACGTGGTCTTCGCCAGCGCCATGGTCTTCGGCATGACCGGGACTGTCATTGCCGCTGACAACAACTCAGTTCATCAACACTGGAGCGCCCTGCCTGCGCCAGGCGCCTGGCTGAACCAGCCGTTCGAAGGCGCCCCGCCGCTCCTGACGAACTCGCCCCAGGCGCCGAGGCCGACTCGTGGCCTCTGTGACGGCTTCCCGGTCAATCTCATCGCCCCGGGCGCCGGCTTCCCCTACACGCCGACGCTCTTCGACGCCGATGGCGACGGCGCTGCCGAGATCTTCCTGACCGGCGGCGACACCTTCGGCCTGCGCGGCGATGGCACCTTCCTGCCCGGCTGGCCCACGCAGGACCATCAATACATGGGCTACGGCACGAACGCCTGCAAGCCCGGCCCCTCCGTCGCGGATCTCGAAGGCGATGGCGATGTCGAGATCATGTGGACCGAACGCGACTGGTGGGCCGGCAGTTCCCGCATGTACACCTTCAACGGCCGCGAGTTTGACGGCTCCAACTTGCCCAACCTGCCACAGTACGCCCCCGATGACTATTCCAACGCCTTGGACACGCCCTTCGTCCTCGGCGATACCGATGGCGATGGCATCCTCGAAGCCTGGGGGGCGCACACGCTGGGCAACGCCTTCATTCACTACCGCATTTCCGCCGTGAGCCACGAGGGAATGCTGCTCTTCACCACCGATATCGACACCGCGGAGAACATGCTGTCGCTGTACTTCGGCGATGTGGACGGTGATGGCGCCGAGGAGATATTCGGCGTTTCCTCCATCTCACCCGATCTCTACCTGCACGTTTTCAACTCCGATGGCAGCGAGCGGAGCGGCTACCCCGTGCTCCTGGACTCGCTGGGATCCTACACCCTGCCCTTCGGCCCGCCCATTCCCTTCGATCTTGACGGTGACGGCGATCTCGAGATTCTCTTCGGGGTCTACAGCGGCACCTCCTACGCTCGCTGCGTGCACCACACCGGCGACCCCTGCGCCGGGTTCCCCATGGCGATCAATAGCAGCAGCCAGCTCTTCTATCTCGGTCTCGGCGATCTCACCGGCGACGGCGCGCCGGAGCTTCTGGCGCTCGACAATCACCTCGGCAGCAACTACCGCGCCAGCGCCATCGACCTGGCGACCGGCTCCATGCTCCCCGGTTGGCCCGTCGCCGTCCCCAACTGGCCGCACGGCTTCCCCGGCGTCGCCGATGTTGATGGCGACGGCCTGCAGGACATGGTTTTCTCCACCGACGGCGGTGAGGTCTACGCCCTGCACAGCGACGGCTCGGTGATCGCCGGCTACCCGCTGACCATGGGCACCGGTTGCGTCTCCGGCCTCGCCATCGGCGACATCGACGGTGATGACCTGTTCGAGATCGTCGCATCCACTTGGGACGGCTTTGTCTACGCCTGGAATACCACCGGCGTCGCCGGTCCCGCCGACTGGCCCCTGCGCGGTGTCGACGCCCGCAACACCGGCGTCTACAAGAGCAGCGTTGACTGCCCTGAAGACCTTGACGGCGATGGCACCATCGGCCAATCCGATCTGGGCATCCTGCTCGCGTCGTACAACCAGGACGCCGGCGGCGACATCGACGGCGATGGCGATACGGATCAAGCCGACCTCGGGGCGCTGCTGAGCGCCTATGGGCAGGACTGCCCGTAACGAGCGCCGGTCGCACGTATGTCCGCAGAACCCAGGGCTCAGGTTCGGCCTACGTCGACCGGGTTCACAGAACCCGGCCCCGTCCGTAGCTGGATCGCGAGCCCTGGTTTGTTGCGCCCTCGCGAGGAGAAGGAACCTCGCACGCCAGCGCCACGGCCTGGGTGCGGAGTCACCTCTCGAAGTGCAGCAGCGCGTTGGCCGCTGCCGCTAGACTACTGCTGTCACATGGCCGGGCCACGGAGGCGAAGCGCATGACCGAATCTGAACGTGTTGACCGGTTCGCGGCGGCGTACAACCGGATCGACCACATGCTGAGCGAGCTGATCGACGAGGAACCCCGCCGGCGACGACACGGTTTTGCGGCGAAGGTGCGCATCGCCAGCAGGCGCAGGAAGCGGTTTCAGAGGTTCACCGACTTCCTGCTCGAAGTCGGTGAGCTGCGCAACGCGATCGTCCACAACCGTGCCGTTGACGAGATGTTCATTGCGGTGCCGAATGAAGAGACGGTCCTGGACCTCGAGCGAGTCGAGCAGCGGATGCTCGATCCGGAGCGGGTGATCCCCCGGTTTCAGCGGAAGGTCTTGACACTCGCGCCGGATCAGTCGCTCGCCCAGACCTGGAACCTTGTGCGGGAGAGCGGCTACTCACGCTTCCCGGTGTACGACAAGGAGGGGTTCGTCGGCCTGCTCACTACCAACGGTTTCACACAATGGTGTGCCAGTCGCTTCCAGGGAAGCAAGCTGGAGATCGACGCCTCGGCGGTGAGCGTCGCGGAGGTGCTGGCGGTGGACTCCCGCAGGGATCGCGTCGCCTTCGTCTCGCGCGAGGCGCTGGTTGACGATGTGGATGATCTGTACAGCCAGCGAGGCGAGGCGGGGCGCCTGGAAGCGGTCCTCATCACCGAGCACGGCAAGCGGCACGAGCGACCGATCGGCCTGATCTGCGCTTCGGATATCGCGGCGATTGAAGACTGAGGCGGGTGAGCGACTGCCGACGGTCTGGTGAGGCTGCAATACATTGGCCTGTTTGACGAACAACCAGTCGCACCCCAGCCGCTTCTCCATGGGTGTGCGATACCTGCAGGCCCTGTCAGGGGGGCACTTGGCGATCACGCAGTCGGAGGTGTAGCGAGCACGTCGATGAGCAACGCTGAGCCCATTTCGTCGCCAACGGATGCGAGCATCGAGCGTTTACTGCGGACGGTGTACCATCTGCAGATCGCCGCTGTGCTTCTCATTGCACACATCGTGCTGTGCTGGCTTCCTTGGACGCTTCCAACTCCGCTTGCCCTGTGGCTCCTGCGGACGATTGACCTCCTGATGCTCACGACGCTGAGCGCCTTTGATCTGCTCTTGGCGCTCGCGGCTCTTGCCCTTCTGATGGCAGTATGGCAAGCACCGACCGCGATACCGTTGGCGGCGCCGAGTCGTTGTTGGAGAGCGACGCTGCTTTGGACAGGTCTCATGCTCGTCTGGTGTCTGTACAATACGGCCAGCATGATCGTCCAAAGGGTCGCGGACGATCTGCTGCACTTCTATCCAGGCTGGTGGCGTGACTTTCATTTGGCCGGCGCTGTGATCGTGGTCCTCGGTCTACCCATCGCCGCTGCATTGCTCTTTCGGCTCAATGGCAATCTCGGTCAGTTACTCATGCCGCAGCGACGACTGCGCGCGTTGGCGCTGCTAACGCTGCTCGCCGCGGCTCTGTGGATTGGCTACGAGATCTACTGGGAGTGCACCGCGGGCGCAACCCTTCGCCGGATCTGGAGCAGCCCGACCGGCAACGTCATCGCAATGGATCCCCCGCCGGGCTCAGCCCCTCTCTACGGTTACCTTGAGCTCGGAATGCAGCGGATTCCGGTGATGCTCCTCCTGTGCCTCTGCTTCTGGCAACTCATATGCGCACGACGCCGCGTTGCCAGCCGGCATAGTCGGTGTCTGGGATGCGGCTATGACCTGAGCGGCGCCCCCCATCAACGCTGTCCGGAATGCGGTCGTCAGGTGTGGGGCAGAGCGACTCGATCCACGACGCAGGTGGACTGACGTGCGAGCCGAAGTTTCAGCGGACCCTGTCGTGACGGCGGCCCTCCTAGGCCCGCGGACATCCGCCGGTCACGGCGACTCATGGTGACAGTCGCCTGTACGAGATCCACGCCAGCGCGCTATGCTCTGGCCTCATGACGTTCGTTCCCGAGATGTATACCGGCCACGCCGCCGCCATTGCGGGCTCCCTGCTTTGGACGGCGACCTCGCTGCTCTTCACGGCGGCGGGGCGGCGCATCGGCTCCCTGGCGGTCAACACCATTCGCCTGCCGCTGGCGGTGCTGCTGCTGGGGCTCACCTATCGCCTGCTCTCGGGCCAGTGGGTTCCCGAGGTGCCGGGCCAGCAGGTGCTGCTCCTGGCCTTGTCCGGCGTGGTGGGACTGGCGATTGGGGATCAGGCGCTCTTCACCGCCTTCGTCGACATCGGGCCGCGGTTGACGACGCTGCTCATGACCACCTCGCCGCTGCTCGCCGCTCTCTTTGGGTATCTCGCCCTGGGGGAGACGCTGCAGATGGAAGCCTGGGTTGGCATGCTGCTGACGGTCGCGGGGGTGAGTTGGGTCATCCTGGAACGCTCGCCGGAGCCTGCGGCGGGCGCGGGGGCGCCGCCGGCGATGTTCGTTGGCCGGGGCCATCCGCACTTCGTACGCGGCGTCGTCCTGGCGCTGGTTGGGGCGGCCTGCCAGGCGGGCGGGCTCATGCTCAGCAAGCAAGGCATGGGGCACGGCTTGCAGGGCGGTCAAGCGGTCAGCCCGGAGGCGGCGACGCTGGTGCGGCTCGTCTTCGCTGCCATGTTCGCCATTCCCGCCTTCCTGATCTTCCAACGGCGCGTGGCCAAGCGAGCAGCGGGGAAGCGCCTGGGCACACCCCGGACCGGCTATCTACTGACCATGATGGGCGCGGTCGTGGGGCCCTTCCTGGGCGTGTGGATGTCGTTGGAGGCCTGCGATCGGGCCCCGCTGGGGATCGCCCAGACGCTCTTGTCGCTGACGCCGATCTTCATCCTGCCCTTCGCCAAGTTCTTGCATCACGAGCGGATCGGCCCGCGGGCGATTCTGGGCACGCTGGTCGCGGTTGTCGGCTGCGCGTTGCTCTTCCAGCAGGTCGGGTGAGGATTCACCACGGAGAGCACGGCGGGCACGGAGAGGGAGGGGGAGAATGCCCAATGTCGAAGGACGAATGTCTAGCAGGGAGATGCGGTTGCCCGTGCCGTCCTTGGACATTCGGCATTCCCCTGTCACGCCGCCCGCCGCTTCGCTTGGGGCCCAGACAGCGGCCGCTTGTCGACTTGTCGGCGACTTCGCCGGTATGCTGTCAGCCGCTCAAGTCACGAGAAGGAGAGCCGCCATGTCGCAGATGCCGCACGCAAATGTCCCGCCTCGCCGGCAGTCCAATGGCTGGGGCCTGGCTGGATTCATCGTCTCGTTGGTCGGCTTCATCAGTTGCGGTTGCCTGTCGCCGATCGGACTCCTTCTCAGCATCATCGGCCTGTTCAAGGAGCCGCGCGGCTTCGCCATCGCCGGTTTGGTGCTGGGCCTCCTCGGCTCGATTGGGGCGTTCTTTATCTTCTTCGTCTTCGGGTTCGCAGCACTGCTGGCTGCCATCGGCTTCGCCGCGATCGCCATGACCATCGAGCTCGGCACCGACGCCACGACGATCCAGCAGGCGGTCAACACCTACCAGGCGAGCAACGGCGCCATGCCGATCCGGATCGAGGATCTGCAGATCAGCGACCCGGACATCATCACCGACCCCTGGGGCGTGCAGTATGTCATCCAGGTGGAGGTCGATGCAGACGGCGTGGAGACGCATTGGCTGGTCAGCGCCGGGCCGGACATGGCCATGGGCACCTCCGATGACCTGCAGTTCATGAACCTGAACACGGGCGAAGTGAACGACGCCGCGATCGAGCAGGTGCTCACCGACGAATACGGCCGCTGATTGGGCGGGGTCTGCCAAACCGGCAGGCAGACCCTCGTGGCACCCCGTCTGGCGTGCTCTGAAGCGACATTCTGAGTTGGCACCGGTCTTGCCATAGCGAGAGGTGGCGGGCTTGCGCTCGCCCCTCACCTGGAGACGCATTCCAGGGCTGAAGCCATGAGGTGGAATACATGAGCAAGATCATCGGAATCGATCTCGGAACAACCAACTCCGTCGTGGCCGTCATGGAAGGCGATCAGCCCAAGGTGCTGATCAACTCCTCGGGCCAGCGGATCACCCCCTCCGTGGTGGGCTTCACCGACAAGGGCGATCGCCTGGTCGGCCAGCAAGCCAAGCACCAGCAGGTCACCAACCCCAAGAACACCGTCTTCTCCATCAAGCGCTTCATGGGCCGACGCCACAACGAAGTGCACTCCGAGGAGAAGATGGTGCCCTACGAGGTCGTCGGCGGCCCGGAGGAACTCGTCAAGGTCAGGGCGGCGGGCAAGGAATTCACCCCGCAGGAAATCAGCGCCATGATCCTGCAGGACCTCAAGAAGACCGCGGAGGACTACCTCGGCGAGACGGTCGAGAGAGCCGTCATCACCGTCCCCGCCTACTTCAACGACTCCCAGCGCACGGCCACCAAGGAAGCGGGCGAGATCGCCGGCCTCAAGGTCGAGCGCATCATCAACGAGCCTACCGCCGCGGCCCTGGCCTACGGCCTGGACAAGAAGACCAGCGAGAAGATCGTGGTCTTCGACCTGGGCGGCGGCACCTTTGACGTCTCCATCCTCGACGTCGGCGACGGCGTCTTCGAGGTCCTCGCTTCCAACGGCGACGGCCACCTCGGTGGTGACGACTTCGACCAGCGCATCCTCGATCACCTCGCCGACGAGTTTCGCCGGCAGGAGAGCATCGACGTTCGCAACGACCCCATGGCTTTGCAGCGCCTCAAGGAGGCCGCCGAGAAGGCCAAGTGCGAGTTGTCGACGATGCAGGAGACGACCGTCAACCTGCCCTTCATCACCGCCGACCAGAGCGGTCCCAAGCACTTGCAGCTCACCGTGACCCGGGCCAAGTTCGAGTCGCTTTGCGCCGATCTCTTCGACCGCCTCCGCGGCCCCTGCGAGCAGGCGATGAAGGACGCCAAGCTGGCGGCGGGCGAGGTGCAGGAAGTCGTGCTCGTGGGCGGCTCGACGCGGATCCCCAAGGTGCAGAAGATGTGCCAGGAGATCTTCGGCAAGGAGCCCAACAAGAGCATCAACCCGGACGAGGTCGTCGCCGTCGGCGCTGCCATCCAGGGCGGCGTTCTGCAGGGCGATGTCAAGGACGTGCTGCTCCTCGACGTGACGCCGCTGAGCCTGGGCGTGGAGACGTTGGGCGGCGTGATGACCAAGCTCATCGAGCGCAACACGACCATCCCCACCAGCAAGAAAGAGACGTTCTCCACGGCGGCGGACAACCAGTCGACCGTCTCCATCCACGTGCTGCAGGGCGAACGCGAGTTTGCCGGCGACAACCGCACGCTGGGCCGCTTCGACCTGGCGGACATTGCTCCCGCTCCCCGCGGCCTGCCGCAGATCGAGGTGGAGTTCGCCATCGACGCCAACGGCATCCTGACGGTCACCGCGACCGACAAGAAGACCGGCAAGAGCCACAACATCCAGATCACCGGTTCCTCGGGCCTGAGCAGCGAGGAGATCGACCGGATGAAGACCGAGGCCGAGTCGCACGCCGCCGAGGACAAGTCCAAGCGCGACCTCGTCGACACTCGCAACAAGGCTGAGCAGATCGTCTACCAGACGCGCAAGAGTCTGGAGGAATACGGCGACAAGGTCTCCTCCGAGATCCGCAGCAACATCGAGTCGGCGATCGGCAACGTCGAGACGGCGACCAAGGGCGATGACAAGAGCGCCATTGACAAGGCCATCGAGAACCTGAACAAGGAAGCGATGGAGCTGGGCAAGGTGATCTACGAAGCCGAGGCCGCCAAGCAGGGGGCTGGCCCCGATGCGGAAGCGCCCGGCGCGGAAGGCGTCGGCGCCGCCGCGGCAGGCCCGGCGAGTGATGACGATGTCATCGACGCCGAGTACGAAGTGAAGGACGACAAGTAAGCGTTGCCCTCCTCATCAGAATCTCCTCCACGACAAGCCCCCGCAGTTTCGGCTGCGGGGGCTTGTTATTCGAGCTGCGGACGAGGCGATGCCGCCGGACGGTGCCGACCGACACGAATCGGCAGTCGCCGATACCTGGGATGCCACTCGCGCAGACACGAGTACTTGAATGGAGTTGGCTTCACCGGCGAGCAG
>SWCB01009236.1_pt1 | contig 34395 bp, 28 predicted proteins | sample 4692901 | NCBI WGS metagenome assembly SWCB01 (sample SAMN10267276, study PRJNA491770) | bioreactor metagenome | isolation source: DHS bioreactor inoculated with subseafloor sediment | place: Japan: off Shimokita Peninsula | collected 2006-08 | reverse complement strand
AACGACTAACCGACTAACGACTAACCGACTAACGACTAACCGACTAATGACTAACCGACTAACGACTAACCGACTAATGACTAACCGACTAATGACTAACCGACTAACCGACTAACGACTAACCGACTATTCAACTTATGAACAAGTAATTGTTGAAAGATTATCAGAAAATAAGTTGCAGAAAATTTTGGTAGATTAGAAAAATGTTTCTACTTTTGCAATCCCAAAAAAGCCGGTATATCGCCCTTTTGCTCAGCGCAAATCAGCAACCGGTAATTTGCAGTAGAATAGGGAAACACAAATAATCATTGAACTCATGAAAAAAGACATTCATCCGAAGGATTACAGACTGGTTGTTTTTAAAGATATGTCAAATGATATGTCATTTATAACCAAGTCAACCGTAGCCACAAAGGATACCATAGTTTGGGAAGATGACAAGGAATATCCATTAGTCAAACTCGAGATTTCCAATACTTCTCATCCTTTTTACACTGGTAAAATCAAGCTTATTGATACTGCAGGCCGGGTTGACAAGTTTAAGACCAAATATCAAAAGCACTTTGAAAACAGGCCCAAAGCCTAAAAGTTTTCAGCACTGTATTGTTGATAATATTTCAAAGGCCCTTCTAACCAAAGGGCTTTTTTCATTATTTTTGTCGAATGGTTGTTAATAACAGTAAAAGCTCACCTATATGAACTACATACTCTTCGATGAAGCCCGCAGGGAAAATCTGCTGCCTCTAACTTTTACGCGGCCTGTAGCCGATATTCGGTTCGGAATTTTAACCATTCGTGAAAAATGGGAGAAGTATCTTGATTGCAAAACATCAACACTGACCGATAACTACCTTGCTTCAAAGTTTCCTTTAGTAAAAAAAGAAGATAATATCATCATCAATGGAGCCATTTGTCCGAATGACGATCTTATCCATGACATCCACGCCCTGAAATCGGGGCAGGCGTTGGTTAGTGGTGACACCATTGTGGCCATGTGCCTGAACGATCATGATTTTGAGAAAAAGAGTGCCTCAATTGAAGAGATTCCAACGGAAGTTAAATATCTGGAAATCACTAATCTTTGGGATATTTTCTCGAAAAACGCGGTTGCTATACAGGCTGATTTTGAGCTTTTGACCAAAGGCAGGAAGTCGCAACCCATCCCTGCGCATTGCGCTGCTATTGTTCCTGAAAATGTGTTTATTGAGGAAGGGGCAGAATTGCTGGCTTCTACCTTTAACGCATCTGCCGGGCCAATTTATATAGGCAAAAATACCATTGTAATGGAAGGAAGCCACATTCGCGGGCCTTTCGCTTTATGTCACCATTCATTTGTGAAAATGGGTGCTAAAATTTATGGGGGAACTACTGTTGGCCCTTACTCAAAAGTAGGTGGGGAAATTAATAATTCGGTTATTTTTGGTTTTTCAAATAAGGCTCATGATGGTTTTCTGGGTCATTCCGTGCTTGGCGAATGGTGTAACCTTGGTGCTGACACCAACACCTCAAACCTGAAAAATACCTATGATGAAGTTAAGATTTGGAGCTATCCTGAAGAATCTTTTATTGAAACTGGACAGCAGTTCTGTGGACTAATCATGGGCGATCATTCCAAATGTGGGATTAATACCATGTTTAACACCGGTACAGTTGTGGGGGTAAGTTCAAATATCTTCGGATCGGGTTTTCAACGCAATTTTATTCCATCCTTCAAATGGGGCGGAACTTCGGGGTTTTCAACGTTTCTGCCAAAGAAAGCAATTGCTGTGGCTACCGAAATGTACCGCAGGCGTAATCTGGAACTTTCTTCAATTGATGCAAAACTGATAGAGGATGTTTACAACCTCACGCATGGATACAGACGAATGTAAAACTTTTTAATATTTTTATTGTTTAACCGGTACCAGACCAAAGTGCCGGTTTTTTTACGGCATTAAGTTTGTCAACCCTGGCCGGTAGCAAAAAACTGCCATAATTTTCAACTTACCCAATAACTTTTTAGATTGATACTGACATGAATAATGATGGATTCGGATTCACTGAAATGATAGAGAATGAAACAGAATTTATACCCCTATTATCAGCAGAGGATGAGGAACAGATGAATGCAGAGGAAGTCCCGGAAATACTTCCCATCCTGCCTTTGCGTAATACTGTTTTATTCCCGGGTGTTGTAATCCCCATTACAGTGGGCAGGGATAAATCAATAAAGCTGATAAAAGAGTATTACAAAGGTTCACGGATAATAGGTGCTGTGGCTCAAAAAGATTTGGAAATTGAAGACCCGGGGACGAAAGACCTTAACGAAATTGGAACCATTGCTTATATCATAAAACTATTACAAATGCCCGATGGCAGCACAACGGCCATTATTCAGGGAAAAAAACGTTTTCGTGTCAATGCATTTCTGCAGGATGACCCTTATTTTATTGCCAGTGTTGGGCAGTTTGAAACAAACCGTCCCCTGACAAAGGATAAAAGATTCAATGCCCTGATTGCATCGGTGAAAGACCTTGCCATTCAAATCATTAATCTTTCGCCAAATTTGCCTTCCGATTCCGTATTCGCTATCCGGAACATCGAAAGTCCCGTATTTCTGGTAAATTTTATTTCATCCAACCTCAATATTTCGGTTGAAGAGAAACAAAGCCTGCTTTCCATTGATGACCTGGTGGAGCGCGCAAGTATGGTGTTGGGTTTGCTTACCCGTGAGCTTCAGATTATAGAGTTAAAAAATCAGATACAAAGTAAGGTTAAAATTGATTTAGACAAGCAGCAGCGTGATTACCTGTTAAACCAGCAATTAAAGACCATTCAGGAAGAACTGGGTGATAACTCCCATACCCAGGACATTGCTGAATTGCGAAGTAAGGCTAAAAATAAAAAATGGCCAGAGAATGTGGCTGAAGTTTTTGAAAAGGAAATTTCAAAACTTCAGCGGATGAATCCGGCGGCCATGGAGTATTCCATGCAAATCAATTATCTGGAAGTGCTTATTGACCTCCCCTGGAATGAGTATTCCAAGGATAATTTTGACCTGAAACATGCCCGCAAGGTGCTCGATCAGGATCATTATGGACTGGAGTCGGTTAAAGACCGGATTATTGAATACCTGGCGGTGCTCAAACTTAAAGGTGACATGAAATCGCCCATTCTATGCCTCTTTGGCCCTCCGGGTGTTGGTAAAACTTCTCTTGGTAAATCTGTTGCAAGGGCGGTAGGCCGTCAATACATCCGTATGTCGCTGGGCGGCCTGCGTGATGAAGCCGAGATTCGGGGCCACCGTAAAACTTACATTGGGGCAATGCCTGGCCGGGTGCTGCAAAGCATTAAGCGGGCCAAGGCTTCTAATCCGGTTTTTGTATTGGATGAAATCGATAAGGTAAGTGGAGCCAATATCAATGGCGACCCATCTGCTGCATTACTTGAAGTGCTTGATCCGGAGCAAAATAACTCGTTTTACGATAATTTTGTAGAATTGGAGTACGACCTCTCCAAAGTTATGTTTATTGCCACAGCCAACAACATGAGTTCCATTCATCCCGCTTTGCGCGATAGGATGGAGGTGATTGAGATCAATGGTTATTTGCTTGAGGAGAAACTCGAAATTGCAAAGAGGCATTTGTTGCCCAAGCAGTTAAAGGAGCATGGCCTGAAACAAGATCAGTTAGTTTTTAGCAAAAATATCTTTGAACGAATCATTGATGGCTATACCCGGGAATCCGGGGTGCGCGACCTCGAAAAGAAAATCGCGAAGGTTATCCGGCATCAGGCCCGATTTATTGCCAGCAATGAGTCATACAACGTTGAGGTTTTGGAAGAAGATATCCGAAAAATTCTCGGCCCTATAAAGTTTCAAAAGGAAAAGGACAATGAAACCCATGTGGCTGGTGTAGTTACCGGGCTAGCCTGGACACCGGTGGGCGGGGAAATCCTTTTCGTGGAAACCAGCCTGAGCCGTGGAAAAGGAACGCTCACACTTACAGGGAACCTGGGCGATGTGATGAAAGAATCTGCCACTTTGGCTTATGAGTACTTTAAATCTCATTCCATGGAATTTGGGATAGGGTATGAAGTCTTTGAGAAATGGAATATTCATATGCATATTCCTGAAGGGGCCACACCAAAAGATGGTCCATCTGCGGGAGTTACCATGCTTACGGCTATTGCATCGGCCTTTACCCAGCAAAATGTCAAACCACGCCTGGCCATGACAGGTGAGATTACATTGCGAGGGAAGGTACTTGCTGTTGGTGGGATAAAGGAGAAGATACTTGCTGCCCGCCGCGCTGGTATTAAGGAGATTATCCTTCCTGTTGATAATCAAAAAGATATTGAAGAAATCAAACCGGCATATATAAAAGGCATTAAATTTCATTATGTTGAACTCATGAGTGAGGTTATTCACCTTGGGCTATCGGAGAAGAAAGTTGCCAAACCCTTAAATATCAATTACTAACTTTCTTTTCGAAGCTTTATTCATGAAGAAAATACTGATCATTCTGGGTCATCCTGTAAAGGATACCTTTTCCTCATTATTGTTCAAAAGTTATCACGATGGGGCCATATCCGCAGGTGCCGAGGTGAAAGACCTGGTTATCCGCGACCTTAGTTTTGAAGTGAATTTCAGCGCCGGATACCGCGGAAATCAGGAGCTTGAGCCTGATCTGGTGCGGGCGCAGCAACTCATATTATGGGCAGATCATATTGTTATTATTTTTCCGAATTGGTGGTCAACTTTTCCTGCCTTGCTCAAAGGATTTATCGATCGTACTTTTTTGCCAGGATTTGCTTTTAAATACCGGAAAGGCAGTCTGTTGTGGGATAAGCTGCTTACCGGGCGTTCGGCGCGTTTAATCATTACTATGGATACTCCGCCCTGGTTCTACTGGTTGGTTTACCGGCGTCCCGGGACCAATGCCATGAAACGCGGCATTCTTGAATTTTGTGGGATTCGACCCGTTCGCGTTACCACCATCGGCTCACTTAAAGTTTCTTCTGACCAAAAAAGGCAGCAATGGCTGGATAAGGTTTCCCGATTGGGCAAAAAAATGAAATGATTTAGGCGCATAATAAATATTAAATCTAACTGCCGATTTTTAATAAGGTTAAAAGATGGAATAAGGTTCGGGGATGGAGTGGTTACGTCTTAATACTCAGGTTTTAAGAATAGATAAGGTTGATTATGGAAGCCAGGGAATAGGGACGTGTGTCGAGGGACGCTGCTACCATTCGCTAAAAAATAGGGACGGGGGGCGAGTTTCGAGGGACACTGCTAACCTTTGCTCGTTGCCCTTTGCCCTTCGCTCGTTGCCCTTGGCCCTTGGCTATTTGCCTTAATGACCTTATTATTCCTTATTTACCTCAGTAGCCCCAATGACCCAGCCTCCACTTTTCACCTTATTGTTTCTTTCAACCTTATTATGGGTTATTGTTATTGAGAGTGCATATTCGGTTTGAGCCTCTACGAGATAGCAGGCAGGCGATGGTAAGACTAAAAATTATTTTTCCCAGCAGGCTACTTTTTCGTATTGCCAGGATGCCTAATTCAAAAAATGAAATAGCCCCGGGTAAAATCCATGATTTCACCCAGGGCTATCATCTTAGCCTACGCTCACTATTTAATTACTACCAGCTTATCGCTGATGCTTGCCGTTTCCGATTTAAGTGAAAGGATATAAGTTCCTGACGAAATATTCCTAAGGTTCACTATTTCACTATGGTCACCATCGTTTACTTTCCCTAAATCCTTATTGAAAAGCAACTTACCGTTCAGATCATTAATTTGGATAGTAATGCCTGAACTGCCCTTCAGGTGAAAATCAACCTTTACCGTTTCTTTTGCCGGGTTGGGCCCGGTTTGCATGGAAGCAAATGCCAGGTCTGGCTGCTTGTCAACAGTCACCATGGTGGAGGCTTGTTTGAGTAAAATGTCATTACCCGGATCAAAAACCAGTGAAACGGGTTTTTGGTCAAACAGCCAGGTAAATTCCTGATTGTTGACATCGTTCATAACAACTAATGTTTTATCAGGAATGCCAAGGAATCCAATCCTCAGGGTAAGCGGCATTTTAAAGAACGGGGCGTTGTTTTGAATCTGGTTTGCCCTGAAGTGTACATACCACTTCCCGTTGTTGGATTCTTCAAAACTATAAACATTCTGATATACCGGATGGTTGGGTTGGTAGAGCCATTGATCAAAAAACCAATGCATATCCTCGTCGGCAACTTCGGACATTTTATCTGCAAAATCTGGGATTGTTGATGTTTTGTACCTGAAGTTGGTATCGCTGGTATAAGCTTTAAGGCTGGCAAAAAATAGTGAATCGCCAACTACATGACGATACATGGGCATCACACAGGAGGCTTTCATGTATGTAATGGCGTAATTGAAAAGTACATTGCTCGAAGGCGGAGTAAATGCCCAGTCAGGGTTTGAAATGGCCCATCCGGGATTTTGCGACAGGTAATAGTTGGCATTTCCAATCAGTTCATTTTTGTAGGCTTGATAGCCACTAATTTCGCCTGTCCACAATGCCTCACTGAAAGTTGCAAAACCTTCGTTCAGGAAGATATCCGACCAGGTTGCACAGGTAATCATATCCCCAAACCACTGATGGGCAAATTCATGCGCCACCAAACTTGATTCCCAGCAATCGGGACAAAGGCTGGTTAGGCTTTGGTTTTCCATCCCACCCCATGAAAACTGAGGACTTAAAGTGGCAAATCCATCTTTTTCAAAAGGGTGTTCACCAAAAACAGATGTATAAAAGTCGGCAAGCGGGACAATCATGGCTTCCATATCCGAAGGGTCCTCGCCAGGATTGAAGTAAAACCGAATGGGTTTTGTTTCATTGGTCTCGGGATTCGTCCACTGAACAATATCGAGGTTGTAATTTTCCCTTGACGTTATTACCATAAGATAGGTGGGAACTGGATCGCGGCTAATCCAGGTAAACCAGGTAGTGTCGGCAACGGTGAGGGAGTCCGAGAGTCTGCCATTTGAACCCAGCTTTACATTTGACGGCACTCTGGCTTTTAATGTAAGGGTGGCTTTGTCCGAAGGCTGATCATAACACGGAAACCATTTGCGTGCACCTTGTGGTTCACAATCAGTAAAAACAAAGCCGTTTTTGGCGTAAAATGCATTATCGGTAACATTCTTGTGGCTGTAATCAATGCTGACTTCAACGATTGCACCGGGCGGATAAGTGTTGTCAAGTTGAATGGTGAGTGTATCCGGCCCGTGAGTGAAGGAAGCACCGGCCATTCCCACTGAATGGATTAACAGCGAACTTTTTACAGCGTTAAGTTTAATTTGTGTAAGTGCCGTATCCACCCGGAATTTCACAATTACCTGTGCATCAAAAGATTTGGGATAGGGTGAAGTGTAGCACTGATAAATATCCAGGTCTAGATTGTAATCCAATACATCAAAACTGTGCCGGGGTGAGTTGGCCGACCTCAGGTCAATGGGGGCTATTTCGGTGCGCATTTGCTTGCTGTAGGCACAATATTCACTTCCGCGCATGTGCATGGAACGTTCCTGCGCGAAAAGTCCTGGCAATGGGAATATCAATAAAAGAGAGAGTAAAAGTTGTTTCATGTGATTATTTTTGAGTTTCAAAGATAAGCTTTTTATAGAAAATAGTTTTTCCTGTTCGCCGAATATTTCACCATCCCACGATGATTGTTAACTTTGCGCTGTATTTGATTCAAAAAAAAATGAAACAATTGTTTTTGCTGTTATTATTGCTTGCGCTGCTTTTTGGGTCATGCACCCGGGGACTAAAGCAAAATTCCGGCAAAACTGTTTTCCGATACAATGAATCTTCAGGAATCACTTCACTTGATCCTGCTTTTGCACGCAGTCAGGCAAATATTTGGGGTGTTAACCAACTGTATAATGGCCTGGTGCAGCTTGATACCAACCTTGCCATCCGGCCTTGTATTGCAAGGGACTGGGCTATTTCAGAGGATGGGAAAACCTATACTTTTTATCTAAGGAACGATATTTTTTTTCATGATGATTCTTGTTTTGCCCGGGGCAAAGGCCGGAAGTTAACAGCCCATGATGCGGAATTCAGTCTGAAACGCTTGCTTGATGCCAAGCTGGCCTCGCCGGGTGCCTGGGTATTGGGATTGGTTGATACTAAAGATGGCGTGCCCGCGATTGATGCAGTCAACGATTCTATGTTGATCATTCGCCTAAATCGCTCATATCCGCCATTTCTGGGATTGCTGAGCATGCAATACTGCTCGCTAATTCCAGAGGAAGCTGTCATCAATTATGGTCAGGACTTCAGAAATCACCCCGTGGGCACAGGGCCATTCAGGTTTGCCATGTGGAAAGAAGGGGTGAAGCTGGTGATGGTAAAAAATGAGCGTTATTTTGAATATGAAAACGGGGTGCGATTGCCTTATCTTGATGCGGTTTCCATTTCCTTTATTATCGATAAACAGTCGGCGTTTCTCGAATTTGTAAAGGGAAATCTGGATTTTATGTCGGGGCTGGATGCCAGCTATAAGGATGAGCTGCTGACGCCCTCAGGAAAATTAAATTCTAAATATGAGGCGGTAATCCATATGGAAAGTCAGCCCTATTTGAATACGGAATACCTGGGCTTTTTGATGGATAGCTCCAACGTCCTGGTTTCTGGCGGCCCATTACGTGATGTCAGGGTGCGCAGGGCCTTGAATATGGGCTTCGACCGCCAAAAAATGATTCGCTATCTGCGAAATGGCATAGGAACACCGGGAATCCATGGAATGATTCCCAAAGGAATGCCCGGATATAGTGAAAGTTCAACCTACGGATATATCTATAATCCTCAAATGGCACGTAAACTGCTGGCAGAAGCCGGATTCCCGGCAGGCAGGGGCTTACCACCCGTTACTCTTTCAACCAATGCTTCTTACCTGGATTTATGTCAGTTTATTCAGAGTGAATTGGTTAAAATTGGCGTGGATCTGAAAATTGATGTCAGTCCACCGGCTACTTTGCGCGAGAATATGGCTCAATCCAGGGTTCCTTTTTTCAGGGGATCATGGATAGCCGATTATCCCGACGCGGAGAATTATCTATCCCTCTTTTATTCGGGAAATCATACGCCTGCCGGACCGAATTATACATTGTACTCCAATCCTGAATTTGACCGGTTGTTCCAATCAACCATTGTAAATATTTCGGATTCTGCAAGGATTCTCTCTTACACCAGCCTGGATAGCATTGTAATGGCAGATGCCCCGGTGATTGTATTGTTTTACGATCAGGTGTTGCGGTTCACACGAAAAAATATTGCCGGATTAGGCTCAAATCCCATGAACCTGCTGGTGCTAAAAAATGTAAAAAAAGAAGAAACTCATGATGAATGAATTTGCAACGATGAAGTTGTCCGACTTGCAACTTGATCCGATAAAAACCATCGGCCATGAATGGATGCTCATAACCTCAGGAAATGATCAAAAGTGCAATACGATGACGGCAAGCTGGGGCGGAACGGGTTATCTCTGGAACAAACCTGTCGCCTTTGTTTTTGTTCGCCCGCAGCGGTTTACCTATAAATTTATGGAAGAAAACTCACTTTTCACGTGTAGCTTCTTCGATAAAAAGTACCACAAAGCCATGCAGTATTGTGGAGCAAACTCAGGCAGGGATGTGGATAAATTTAAAGCTACTGGCTTGACTTTGCTTCGCACTGCCGAAGGTGCTTATACTTTGGAAGAAGCTCAAATGTTTTTGGTATGCCGTAAATTGTTTTATCAGGATATCCGTAAAGAGGGTTTTGTTGATGCTTCAATGTTGAAACATTACCCTGAAAATGACTTTCACCGGATGTATATTGGTGAAATAATTTCGGCATCAGAACGAATAAATCATAAAAGTACGGTGTAGCGACAAAACTTTTCATAATTTTAGGCCTTCCAATCAAGGGAACAAATCTTCCATTCAGGGTTATCTAAGCACACAATAAATTGAAATTCATTACTTCCATCAGGGTTAAATTAGGAAGATATTTTCTTCGCAAGCATACCAGCAGGCTTCATCGCGAGCGGCGAGCCATTAAATTAAAGGATGCCAGGGATATTGGTATCGTTTTTCATATGTCGTCCGAAGAAGAGTATTCAACTGTTGGCAAGTTTGTGGGTGAATTGCAGGCAACCGGGAAAAAAGTATGGGTATTGGGCTATTCAAAAACCAGTAAAGCACCGGTTTATTATGCGCCTAAACTTTCCTATGATCTAATACTAAAGGGCAACGTTGATTTTTTCATGCGCCCTACACCTAAATTTGCGCTACAGTTTATTGATCATCCTTTTGATGTGCTTTTTGATTTGGGGTCAACCAATGAATTTGCCCTGGCCTGGGTGGTTGAGCTTTCAAAAGCCAGATTTATTGTTGGTAAAGGTATAGCCGGTAAGCCGGGGCCACATGACCTGCAAATAGAGCCCACCCGGGAGTTGACAACCAAAGCATTGATTGATGAGATCGTTCATTATATTAGTACCATTGATTTTGTGAATCCATACGATCAAAAAATAAAAACTGAATTATGAAAAAAGCACTTAAAGGCACCGGAGTGGCCCTGGTTACGCCCTTTCACAAGCAGGGAACCATCGATTTTGGCTCATTGGAAAAATTGATTAGTCATACCATAGACAACGGTGTGGATTATCTTGTTGTTTTGGGAACAACCGGAGAAGCTGTTACCCTTTCTAAAGATGAGAAATTTGCTGTTGTTCAGTTTGTTAAGGAGCAAGTTGCCGGACGCGTGCCCATTGTTATGGGTCTTGGGGGGTACAACACGCAGGAAGTGATTAATCACCTTCAGGTTGCTGACCTTGACGGTATCGCTGCAATTCTGTCGGTAACACCTTATTATAACAAACCTACGCAACGCGGATTGTACCTTCATTACAAGCATATTTCAAGTGCAAGTCCGTTGCCTATTATACTTTACAATGTGCCAGGGCGCACCAGTGTAAATCTTTCATCAGAAACTACCCTTGAGCTTGCCCGTGATTTTGATAACATCATAGGAATAAAGGAGGCTTCGGGAAATTTTGGACAGATTATGGATATTATCCGGAATCGTCCCAAGGGATTTCTGGTAATTTCGGGGGATGATGCTTTAACCTTGCCCCTGATTGCAGCAGGTGCAGATGGTGTCATCTCTGTGGTTGCCAATGCTTTTCCAGGTGCTTTTTCAAAAATGGTAAAGGCTGCAATGGATCACCATCTGGAAGATGCCCGGAAAATACATTACGAGTTGCTCCCATTCATCAACCTGCTTTTTGCAGATGGCAGTCCCGGAGGCGTAAAAGCTGCTTTGGATCAGATGAAAATCGTTCAGAATAACCTGCGTTTGCCTGTGGTGAAGGTGAATAAATCTATTCAGAATCAGATTTCCGGCATGATCAGTGAACTCAAAGAAAAAGGTATTGTAGCTTAATAAATACCCAAACCAATTGCCAACAAACATCAAATGAAAAAAATCATTACGCTTATATTCTTCATTACCTCATTTACTATTTTTGCACAAAACCGCATTGATAATTATACTAAATCTGAATTATTCAGGAATGATGGTGAAATCTATTTTGCCTTGCCTGGTGCTGCAAATTTGGCGGAGATTCTTACCAATATCATTAGTATAGATAAGATTTCGGGTGATACCGTTTATGCTTATGCCAGCAAAAAGGAATATGACCGTCTGGTAAACTCAGGGAGCCACTTTTTTACCCCTTTGCCACATCCGGGTGATCTGATTGATCCTGCCATGTCATCCACTCCGCGTGAAATCCTCTCCTGGAACTATTATCCTACTTATCAGGGTTACCTGGATATTATGGCGCAGTTTGAAAGTACTTATCCCGATTTGTGTAAGATATATACCATTGGCACCCTTGCCAGTGGCCGGAAATTACAGGTTGCACGTATTTCTGACAATGTGGGTTTAGAAGAAGATGAGCCTGAATTTCTTTATACATCCTCAATGCATGGCGATGAAACAACGGGTTATGTCCTTATGCTCCACCTGATTGATTATTTACTTACCAATTATGGTCAGGATATAAGAATTACAGAAATGGTGAATGAAATTGATTTGTGGATCAATCCACTCGCCAATCCTGATGGAACCTATTATGGCGGCAACAACTCAGTAAACGGCGCCCGCAGGTACAATGCTAATAATGTGGACCTGAACCGTAATTATCATGACCCTGCGGATGGTCCGCATCCCGATGGCAATCCATGGCAACCCGAAACACTAGCTTTTATGGATTTTGCAGAGGAACGTAGTTTTGTGATGAGTGCCAACTTTCATGGCGGAGCAGAAGTAATGAATTATCCCTGGGACACCTGGAGCAAATTAACCGCTGACAATGCCTGGTGGGTTATGGTATGCCGCGAGTATGCGGATACCGTTCATGCCAATGCACCATTCGGATATCTTGATGAATATCAAAATGGGATAACAAATGGTTATGCCTGGTACAGTATCAATGGTGGCCGACAGGATTATATGAACTATTTCCATCAATGCAGGGAGGTAACCGCTGAGATTTCATCGACCAAATTGCCACCTGCATCGCAAATGTTAAATTTTTGGGAGTATAATTATCATTCCCTGTTAAATTATGTGGAGCAGGCAACCTATGGCGTGCGCGGTATTGTCAGTGATTCACTCACCGGTGAACCACTCAAAGCCATGGTCTCCATCACAGGATACGATAAAGACAGTTCTATGGTATTTACTTCGCTGCCTATTGGAAATTACCATCGCTTATTGAAAGCAGGAAGCTATAATTTAACTTTTTCAGCCGTTGGCTATCAGACTAAAACCATACAAAATGTAATGGTTTCCGATAAATCAACACTGCGCCTGGATGTAGAATTATACAATGGTTTTCCTGCTGCGGCTTTCACTGCTTCACAAACAACCGTTCCGGTTGGCGCTACGGTGCATTTTTTTGATACCTCCCTTGGCAATCCTGTAAGCCGGACATGGACTTTTGAAGGTGGGAATATAGCTACATCCACCATTCCTCAACCTATTGTAACTTACAATGAGCCCGGCTCCTGGGATGTAAGCCTGTTGGTACAGAATGCTATGGGAAGCAACGAACTAACCATGCCCGATTTCATTACCGTTACACCCGACTATTACATTGGTGTAGATGGTTCAAATACCTGCTTTGCAAGATTTTATGATAGCCAGGGGCCGGAAATGGATTACGACCGGAATGAAAATCTGACCACTACTTTCATTGGTACTGATGAGGATAAGGTTTACAGGGTGCATTTTACTGCGTTTGATGTTGAGCCCAGTGAGGACTGCTCAAAGGATGCTCTTTATGTTTATGATGGCCCGGATGATACCTATCCTTTAATTGGCAAATATTGCGGTAATACCATTCCTGAGGATATCTTTACCTCTGTGGGCGGAGGTGCCATAACCTTTGTTTTTGTTTCAGATGAAACCAACAATTATCCCGGGTGGTCGGCTGAGTTGAATTGCGACAGTGGGGTAGGGGTTTTAGCATCAGATACACCTTTCCTGTTGAAAGTCTATCCCAACCCTTCTTCCGGAAATGGGTTTTCTATTGAATCAACCGAAAACATCTTAAGCCTCGAAGTTATTGATCTTTTGGGAAAACAGGTTTACCAGAGTTCGCCCCAACAGAAAAGCATAAAACTTGATGCCCTAAATGGCAAGACAGGTGTTTATTTCTTGAAGGTAACTACTTCTAAAGGCGTTTCCTCCCGAAAAGTGATGGCTACATTAAGCAATAAATAGGAAGTAAGAAGTAAGAAGTAGGAATTAGGAAGTAAAGAATTAGGAAGTAAAATAGCAGGATTCTCCTAACAGGTCTTCTTCCGGCCTGTTAGGTGTATATATGCCGAGGTCGGAATTAGGAAATAAGAAGTTGAATTCGGAATCGCTCAACCACCGAATGGAATTAGGAGTTAAGGAGTAAGAAACAGGATTCTATTAAAAGATATGGCGCCCGAGTCGGTTGGAGAGCATGGTTGGTGAGCTGGTTGGTGAGCACTTCGTCGAACCGTTGTCGAACCACTCGAAGTGCTGAAATCGTCTTTTCTCATCCATATTTCATAAAATAAATAATACTTTATAAAGTTTGGTACGTGGTTTGTAATAGTGGTGTCAATACTAACCCGAGGTAGTTGCAAATACCTTTTAAAAACCAAACGCCATGAAAGCTCTAAAAACAATCTCCGCCCTAGTTCTTCTGTTCGCGCTTAGCTTTGGTATAAAAGCACAGAATTACGAAAATGAAAGGCTCAACCTCCCCGGTGATAATCTTAACCTTTACGCAGTAATGAATCTGTTTCAGGAATCCGAAACCCTTGAGGGTTTTGAGCGAAGCCTTAACGCAGCCGATTCAAAAGTCAACAATCTCGACCTGAACGGTGATAATCTGATCGATTACATCAAAGTGATAGATTATGTGGATGGTACTACGCACAGCATTGTTTTGCAGGTAGCCATCAACGCAAAAGAAAACCAGGATGTGGCTGTATTCACCGTTTATAATGACGCAAACAATCAGGTGCAGATACAATTGGTTGGTGATGAATACCTTTACGGAAAGGATTATATCATCGAGCCTTATTATGCCGAAACACCTAATCCTGGTTATACCGGGAATTCCGGAGCGGTACGCACAAGCCCAGTTGTTGAAAAGACAACCTATGTATATGTAAATACATGGCCTGTTGTACGATACATCTATACACCTACATACATGGTATGGCGTTCGCCCTGGTACTGGGGTTACTACCCCGGATATTGGAATCCATGGCGCCCTTACTACTGGGACTACTACTACGGATACCATTCACACTGGAATAACTATTATTACAGACATTATCGCCACAGCCGCAACTACTACAATGATTATTATTCCAACAATTACTACTATGGACACCGTTCTTATTCAAGCACCGTGCGCACCTACCGCGATAATGGCCGCTATCAGACCACCTATTCGAGACCTGACATGCGCACCAAAGGTTCTGAAGAAGGTCGTCATGCCTATGCAAGCTCTGGCCGGACAAGCGGTCGCACAGTTAACGATTTGAGACAAGGTGCCATTAAGCCACGTTCAACGGATGTCGGTAGAACTGCAAGCCCAACTACTGGCAGAACTGTAACTCCAACGACTGGCAGGACTGTAACTCCAACGACTGGCAGGACTGTAACTCCATCGACTGGCAGAACTGTAACTCCATCGACTGGTAGAACCGTATCTCCATCGACAGGTAGGTCTGTAACTCCATCGACTGGCAGAACCTCAACTCCAGCTACAGTTAGGGAATCAACTCCGGCTACAGGTAGAACCTCAACACCAGGCGTAAACAGACCTGCAGTAGAAACGAAATCCAACAGATCGGTAAGCCCCCGGGCTACTACAACACCAACTGTACGTCAGGAAACCGGCAGTACTCAGGCTCAGCCCCGCGAACGCACAGAGAAACCCGCAGTTCGCAGTACTGAACGCCAGCGGACAGAAGTTTCAGCCCCCAGGCAGGAAGTGAGCCGGCCAAAAACTCAGGCTCCAGCCCGTTCAGAAAGCAAACCTGCAGTCCGCTCGAGCGAAAATAGTTCATCCAGGTCGGGTCAGGCAGTAAAATCAGCTGCAGGCCGCACTTCACAACCAGCAACCCGGACTTCTACCCAATCCGGCAAAACATCAACGCCGTCTGCTAAAAAAAGCAATAGTGGAAGATAAATTCCAATATAAAACCAAAAAAACCTTGCGATGAGCAAGGTTTTTATATTTATACCAATTTAGTAGTTAAATCACAAAATCAGCACAAGGTGCTGGATTCCGAACTTATTTTTCTGAAGCTACTTTATACTTATTTTTCCTGAATGCTCAGGCAGGTTGTTACCGCTGAGACGATAGAAATATATCCCGGATGTCAAGTGGTCCATAAGAACGGGTACATTATTTTCAATCTGTTTGCTCAGCAATAGCCTTCCGTTCATATCATAAACAGCAAGATTGAAAGTTGAATTATTGGTTTCCCAGTTAAAGGTTACATCTCCATTTGCAGGTTGCGGGTAAATGCCCATCTTGCTGATTTCAATAGCAGGTACACCGGTAATATTGACCTCTGAGAAATTATAGAGACTTCTGTATGAAAGAACATAAGTTCCACCCAGGTATTCCGATTCAGTGAATACTAAAGGCATATGCATAAGCAACTGTTCCGATTCATCATAAAAAATCCAGGGGAGAATTAGTTCATCTATCGTATAATCGTTGTTATAGGTTATTTCGGTTTTATAGGAATTCACCCATTGAGCGCCATTCCATTCCTGTTCTAAAACTATAACCAGATTCATGTTGCTATCGTAATTGAAATCCTCCTTATAGTCATTTATCCACTGCTCATTGCCCACATTCCAGGAATAATAAACGCCCATTATCAGCTGGTCGCTGCCATTGTAGGCATATTCATCCTTGTATTCATTCACCCATTCCTCATTGAAAAAATCCCACGTAGAATAAATGGATACAGAAATTGAGCCGCTGCTATTGTAGGTGTGCTCTTCCATTCCGTTGTTGATCCATTCGCTACCGGATTCATCCCACCACGACGAAGTACTCGTAATCAGGTTACCATTTCCATCGTAAGTGCGCACATCTTTTCCGACCAACAGCCAATCTGGTTCTTCATAGTAATAATTATAGGCCAGCGTCATATTGCCGGCTCCATCATAGGAGTAAGTCCATTTCATGGCTGGCTCCCAGGTGGGCACTCCAGGGTTCCATTCAAAGTAAACCTGTTCAGTAAGCGTACCATTGTTATAACTCAATTCTTGCCTGGCTTCCTTTTCATAAAGCTCAATATCCGGATTCCAGTACAAATAGGTATCCGAAGTGTTGTTGCCATTGGTGTTATAAGTGAATTCATTTAATGAACTATTCACCCATTCACTGCCTGCAACATCGTATTCCTGATACTCAAAGTTATCTAACTGTTGCATAATCACCAGTGCATTTTTTTGTTGTAAGGCTTGTTGAGCATTTATTTGCGGGAAACTCCGTAATGCGGTTTCAGCAGTATTGGCTCTGACGAAAGCAGGCGCTAAACTATTGAAATGCCTGATATTGTTTTTATGAATCTGCCTGTTTTTAGCGGCATGCTGCGCTATAGCAGGTAATGTGATCAGACCAGCAATAAGAATCGTAAAGAGTTTTTTCATGGCTTCTGTATTATTGGATTTATAGTAATATAACCCTTCAGAGGAAGGTTTGTTAATTTCTATAGAGACTTATACAATGTTTTCTGGCATTAATAGTAGGCTCATAGAACCGGAAATCCCCGACGATTCTTTAAATCTTTTGTTGATATGCCTTTCGTAGCAGGGGATTGTAAGTTTGTGGACCTCTACCTATGCATTTATTATCATTTCCACATGCATCCTTTTTCAGAAATCAATTCAAAATAAGGGTTCGTTGGAACCAAAGTTCACATTAGATGGTTTATTCATATCCAATACTTAATCAATCTGCCCCATGAAAACCCATACCACCAACTATTTCAATGCTTTTATTGCAGTTGCGGATGATTGCCCGGCTATGAGTAGCATTGAACCCCCGATGAAAGGTGACGCCAAAACTTTGGCCAACCTTCAATTTGATTTGCTGAATGGAAATCCATATAAATACACTTCCGATGATTTACTATTCAGGGTTCATGCAATGCGAAAAGAAATCAGTGAAAGTGAATGGCTGGAAGAAAGGATGGAGTTTTTTGCTAAAGGGCAGCCGTGCTTGCGTTCCTCTCCTTTGACAAAACGCTATGGCTGGGGCATTCACTGTGATTCTGACGGACGGGTGGCTTTGTATGGTATTGGGACGCCTGAATACAAATATTTTGTGAATCAGCCTGGTTTAAATGTGGTAAAGGCCATGCGATCAAAAAAAAGGCTGATTTAACGTTTGCTCAAATTATCATATACCGAATTATGACAACTTACATCGCTTTACTACGTGGAATAAATGTTGGCGGCCATGGCATCCTACCCATGGCAGATATCAAAACCCTTTGCTCAAACCTGGGTTTAAAGCATGTTCGCACTTACATCCAAAGTGGAAACGTATTGTTTGAGAGCAACCTTTCGGAAAGCGAGATCATTTTAATATTGGAAGAAACACTTAAAAATAAACTGCAAAAGCCAATCCCTGTCATTGTCCGCACAGCAGCTGAAATGGAAGCGGTGCTTGTCGGCAATCCTTTCCCGGATGCAAATCCATCACAGGTGGGAGTGCTTTTTTTGAGCAATCTGGTGGCAGAGGATTTATTGCAGAATTTTAACTATCCTGGACTCGAGGAAATAGTGGTTTCCGGTCGGGAGCTTTACATTCATTTCCCCAATGGCATGGGTCGTTCAAAGCTAAAACTGCCAAAATCGGTGGAACAGGGAACGGTTCGGAATATCAATACCGTAAAGAAGTTGGTTGAGTTGGCGGCCATGGGCTAAGAGAGACTTTGGCGAGGGGGCGACTTTTGCGAGGGGGCGAGTGGGCGAACGGAGCGAACCAACTGACTTAGCCAAAGAACAATAAACAATAAACAATAAACAATAAACGCTAAACACTAAACACCAACTCCCGACTAAAAAAACCGCATTTTAGCCGTTTTTTATCATTTTTATGAAAAATATCGCCTAAAACCCTTGAATTTAGCGATATTTTAAACATATGTTTTAAAAAACTGTTCTACATTTGCGTAATCACAGGTAAACTGTGTTGAAGAACCATTATTATTCACATTAAAAGCTAATTTTTATGAACAAATCAGAATTGATTGATGCCATTGCTCATGGAGCAGGTTTAACTAAAGTCCAGGCCAAAAGTGCTATTGACACTTATCATGATGCCGTTGCAGGTGAATTGAAAAAAGGCAATAGTGTTGATATTGCAGGTTTCGGATCATTTTCAGTAGCCGAGCGCGCTGCCCGTACAGGTCGTAACCCACAAACCGGAGCACCGCTGCAGATTAAAGCATCGAAAGTTCCTAAATTCAAGCCAGGTAAAGGTCTGAAAGACGTTTTATAGTTCTCCTGACGAGATTTGAAATTTTAAAAAAGGCCCGTTTCGCTGAGATTCGGGTCTTTTTGGCGTTTTAGAATTCTCCATCATTTTCTGAATGACTAAATGACCTTTTGATATATTAATAACATGATTGGTCCCGCAAGGTGAAGTTATCGAAATAGTAAAGGCAAGGTTTGTTTTGAAATGGCTTTGTTATCGTTTTTTCTGTACCTTTATCCAATCTGCTTTAACCAGAATCAAAACCGGTAACATCTTATTAACAAACTTATAATATGCAACTTATGAAAACTTATTTAATCCTTTTGTCGTCTTTGGCCTTTTTGCTTAATGCCTCAGCCCAGACTGTTTTAATCTATGAAAAACATGCCATCCGGCCTGGCTCAGCCAACCTGATGAAGCTTACCGATTATATGGAATCCGGTGTGGCAGGTAAAAATGTAGTTTGGGATTTTACCCAGCTTGAACGAAAAGCCGATTTTGAAGGGACTTCCAGGCAAATCAGCGAACATCCATTGCAGTCAACATTTCCGGATGCAAATGTGATTGTTGAAGAATTCGGCAACCATTTTTTCTTCCATGTTGATGAAAATGGCATTGAACAATACGGTTATCTTGATAAAAATGATGGTGCTAAAATTATTTATACTGTGCCTTTCGTAAAAATGAAATTCCCATTTGCATACGGGGATGCATTCAATGGTGATTATGAAGGCTCGAATACCGCCGGTTGCACAACGGGTATTATTAATGGAACTTACTACACACAGGCGGATGGTTTGGGCACATTGTTGCTACCCGATGATGTGACTTACGACAATGTTTTACGGGTGAAAGAGACCAGAACCCTGGCACAAAAAGTGAATGATACACTTACACGATACGAAATTATTACCTATCGCTGGTTCATTAACGAAAATACTTATCCCATACTAACACTCATTCAAAAAACCTTTAATTATGCCAATGGAAGCAGCGCCATCACCCGGCATGCTGCTTACAATGCAGAACTAATCCTTCGTGCGGGTTCGCCCATTGCCTTGAACAGCATAGCATCCAGCCTTAAATTTAATGTTTATCCCAATCCTTCTACCGATGTTTTCAACATTGAATTTTCGCTGGTGAGGTCAGCAAAGGTTAATCTGTCGGTTTATCATTTGAATGGCAGCCTCATCAGGGAAATTGCTCAGCAGCAAATGCCGGAAGGTAAGCAATCGTTCAACTTTTCAGCCGACGAGACCGGACTCGCCAAAGACACCTACTTACTGAAACTCCGGGTAAATGAAGCGGAAGCTTCGATAAAAATGGTGCGGCAGTAGGTGGTAGGACTATCCAGGAATCAAAGGCTTTTATTACCTTTTCTGGCGATTTTTAATTCTGGAATAGTAAGTTGTTTCAAAAATACCCGATTCTTTCTTTAATCAGAAACTTTTTATCAATAAAATTCCAGATTAATAGAAAGGGTTCTTAAAATCAGTAATGCCTTATAGCCTTATAGCGGTTGGTTATAGTTGCCAGGTTCCTGAAAAGCAAGGACAGGCCTTGAAGAACGTTCATGTTCTTATATAATGGCGTTTCGTTTTTTGCTATTCAAAATTGTTCAATCATAGGTCATCGAGATCGGTTGTTTATTAGTAGATTACATCCTTAATAGGAGTCATTAAAACAATAAAGGTAGCTGAGCTTAATATTGAAATAACCAATAAATTTATATGGATTTGGATATATCCTTTCTTAGTGATTAGTTTTCCCGATAAATGAGAATAATATGCCAGGAATCCATCAACAATAATGAATACACTTAATGCAATTATAATTGGAAATATATTGCCGGTAATCATTGTTATAAATACCAGTCCGCGGGTTGAAATATGAATTGTTGTGGCCATTAATCTTTCTGCAATTGGCAAAAGTAGGTTGAAACAGTAATATCTGCTTCCTTCCAATTTATCCAAATATTCACTAAGTTTTCCGGAAGATTCTTCAAGCGCGGTTCCGTGAAAAATATCTTTTCCTTTAAAAAAGACTACAAGAAGAATTTCATATGAACCAATTCCCAGGCCAAAACAAACTATTGCATTGTAATCAAAATCCATTTTGTCTTTCATGAGGAGGATGACAATGAAAGCTGCGGCTAATTCAAAGAACCCCGACTGTAATCCGTTTAAGAAAGAGGTGGTAATTAACGATGTGTTTTTCTCTTGAAGTCTTTTTACTATAAGCTGATGCGCAACAACCTTCAAGGCTGAGCCAATTCCCCAGGATCCGGCGCCCAATAGAAAAGCCCAATACGAAACTTTCTCAATCTGAATAAAATAAAAGATTGGCGCAATTGCAATAAATAGCAAGACCGAATCTAAAATTATCTTGTTTTTTTTCTCCCTTTCCATAGTTCCTGAATTAAGACTCAGCTAACTTATTGCGTGTTGAACCAAATCCGCGCACACAGATAACTGTTTCAAATTTACCTGTTTCTTTCTTTAACCCGAAGTTTTAGACCAAAAATCTATCTTCCTCCCGGAGGACAGTGTAACTTTAAGTAATTTGTAAATAAGGTTGACAAATGCCCCAATGTCCCTTCTCCTTCTCTAAATCCATGAGATCTGTTTGGATAAGGCATGAATTGAAATTGCTTGTTGTATTTTATCAATTCATTTAGCAACATTTCAGCATTTTGATAATGGACATTGTCATCTCCGGTTCCATGAATATAGAGTAAATTTCCTTCCAGATTTTTGGCATAAGTAACGGGAGAACCTTCAATAAAATCTTTCATGTTCTCCTGAGGTAAACCCATATAACGTTCCTGATAAATGTTGTCATACGTCAACTGATTCGCAACGGCAGAAAGCGAAATTCCCGTTTTGTAGATATCCGGATATCGAAACATCAAATTTAATGTGGCAGATCCTCCTCCGCTATGACCCCAAACAGCGACTCGTTCGGCATCTACAAAATCCCATTTCAAAATTTCTTTGGCGGCCATTGCCTGATCATTTATATTAATCACACCGATTTTTCTGTAAATAGACTTTCTCCATTCCCGTCCTTTAGGAGCCGGAGTGCCTCTGTTATCAAGAGAAACATAGATATAACCATCATCTGCCATGCTCCCTCTGTAAAACCAGGGCCAGCTACTTCCATAGGTGTCGTTTACTGTCGTAGCAGCGGGCTCAGAATAAACATAAAACACAACAGGGTATCTTTTCGTTGGGTCAAAATTCGTTGGTTTTACCATCCATCCGTCCATCTCAACATTATCTGCAGTTGTAATGGTAAAGAATTCGGTTGTTGGTTCCTGTTCCAGTTTTTTAAGGTTTTTAACAATGCTTTCATCTTCGCTCAGGGCTTTCTGGTTGGAAACGGTAATAAACTCTGTTGCTGGTGGCGTATAGTGGTTCGAAAAAGTATGTTCGGCATAGGTGCCATTAGAAGAGAATGAATAATCGTGGCTTCCTTTTAAACTTTCAGGACTTAGTAACTCGTTTTTACCTTTCCCGTTTAATTTTGTTCTGTACAAATACTTTTGCGTAGCATTGTCTGGTGAAGCCAGATAATACACATATCCTTCTTTTTGATTGATGTATTTTAAATCGATAACATCGTATTCACCTTTTGTGATAAGCACTTCAGGCTTACCTTCCAACGAAACCTGGTATAAGTGTCTCCAGCCATCTTTTTCTGATGCCCAAAGAATGCTGTTTGTTTCCTCTAAAAAACTAAAATTATTGGTGTAATCAATTTCATAGGGATTGCCAAGTTGAAATAAATCTACCCATGCATCGTCAGATTCTTCCTGAATTAGTTTTGCAGTTCCATTTATAGCATCTGCAATGTACAACCTGCTGTTGTTTTGTTTTCTGTTTAATTGTTGAATCAATAGCTGATTGGTCCCTGGAATATATTCCATTCTTACCAGATAATGTTGTGAGGCATCTCCGGGAATATTCATCCAGGTGGTTTGGGTATCCGAAAGATTTACAACGCCTACTTTACATGCCGAAGGTGTTTCGCCAACTTTAGGATATTCCAACGGCACCAGTTGAGAATAGATGGAGTCTGTGTTGTTGATCATATAAAACTTTTTGATGGCGCTTGCATCAATCTGCCAATAGGCAATAAACTTGCTGTCCGGGCTCCAACGAAATCCATCTCTGCAAGCAAACTCTTCCTCATAGGCCCAATCAAAAGTTCCATTGATTAAGGAAACTGTGCCATTGGTAGTTAAGGCCTGAATGTTACCACTTTCGTAATCTTCAACATATAAGTTGTTTTCGTAAACATAAGCGATAGAATTTCCGTCGGGAGAGAATTTTGCAAACATCAGGGAGGAAGGAGCGAGGCTTTTCCCAATTTGCTTCAGCGTATTGGTTTTAAAGTTAAAAACCCAATAGTCCCCTTTCGTATTTAGTCTCCATACTTTTTGGGTATTGGTAAACAATAGCACTTTTTGTTGGTCTGATGAAAATGAAAAATGAGCGACCTTAATAGGTTCTGATTTTCCTGCCGGGGTAAGTTGTTCTTTTGAAATAACTGTTTTTACATCCTGGTTGAGTAGGGTATAGGTAACCAATTGGTTCTTTTCCAGCTTAAAATAAGAATCCCCGTCGTTGGTCCAGTTTACTTGTGCTTTTCCATTAAAAGTAAAAGAGAAGAAACAAATAATTACGAGAATTCTAACGACATTTAAATTGATGGATAAGGACTTTTTTTTGTTTTTCATCGGTTGATGCTTAAGGTTTATGGTTGTTTTTTTTGTCTGTTTCAAATGCAAATTTTTCGTTCAATCTTTTAGTGTTGAACGAAGGCTGAGGGATTAGACCAAACGCTGGCGGCGCTTTTAAAACACCTCTTTCCGGCCAGCAGAAACAGTGATAAAAGTACAATCTTTCTTCATATTACCATACTGATCGATAACGTTTTCTCCTTTAGTTAGCAACCGTAATTAGTTCTTATTCGTTTTTGATGAGTTCCCAAAAATATAATAACATGGACAACAAGTTTTTAATTCCTTACTGGTTTCTGAATAGTATCGGATATCTTCACTTTGGGAATGGAGAATTGTTTCCACGACATGCGCTTTTGTTACGGAGTGAAGTTTTATGCCATCTGCAAAAATGTTAAATTCTCCGGAGTCAAGCATTTGACAAATTAAATCATCATAGAAACCATTCACTGCGCTATAAGTGTCTATACTTAAAATTAAATTTTTGTCTGCAATCTTATCGAAGTCTAAAGGGACTGTCAGTTTGATTATCCCGCTTTCGCTCAGATAGTCATGTAGTGATTTTATTGTAAAAGCTAAATCCTCCAAATCTTGTTTTGAGTAAGCTGAAGTGTCAAATGTAGTTTCATAATTTCCGAGTAGTAAGTTGTCCCAATAATTGAGTGTCAAACTTTTGCTAAATTTTAAAACAATACCATTGATGTTATATTCCAGGTCTGTGTCTGGCAGTGTTTTCGACGCTATTATTCTAAGCGGTTCAATCTTCTTTGTACTATTGTTCTGCCCAAAAGAAAGAATAGCTAAAAAAAATAATATTGTAGAAATGAGTGTTTTCATATTATTGGTGCTAACGGTTAGTGGTATGTTTTTGTTGCCGATTCCGAAGCACTGTCCTGTCAAGTTACACGAAAGTTTATTAGATACAGAAATGCTGAAACTCGCACTGTCTCGGCAATAAAATATACCGCCTGTTGAACTAAATCCCTGCGGGATAGCTACAGTAAAGATAATTATCCATTTTGAGTGACTGAACATTTCATTAAAATAAAATCAATCCAGGCATTTACCTTCTTTTCTTTTTCCTTCGAATAGCGAAACATGTCTTATTAAATTCTTACATTTGTCCAATAGTTCTTTTTCGAACTGCTTTTTACCTCTGAAAGCAACTTATTAACTTCCTGTTTTCCAATAGTTAATAACTAAAACCGTCAGTAAGTACATAGGAATAAAAATCATCACTTTTTACCGGGATGTAGTTCAACCTGGAATAATCGCTGGGTTCCCGAAAAGACGGGACAGGCATTGCAGAACGCTCATATTCCTACTTATTATGGCCTGGCCTTATTATTCACTTTGCTTTTTATATAATTCAAAATCATTATTCTATCCAATTCGATTTAATATTCTTTTCCTAAGTCCTAAAAATGGTTTTTCAACTATTAAATGTAAAATAAAACCACCAATTATGGCTACTCCAATACAAATCCAAAATGACCAAACTCCTATGTTCTCCAATCCTAATTTTTCTATCCCGATTTTAGTGAGATAATACAATTGTTTGTGTGTAAGATAAATTGAATAAGACAGAGTTGCAATAACTAAGGTAATCTTTGATTTGAAACGATACAATACGGATGTCGGGCTTATTGCTGCAAAAACTATTACTCCATATGCAATAGAAATTAATGGAAATCCATAAATCGCAGTTTTGTAAGAAATAAAACTGTCACAAATTTTATATGCAAGAATGAATAATCCCAATCCAACTGCAAGAACGATATTTCCATGTTTTGTCAAGAAATCTTTAAGTCTTGGTTTAAAACTAAAAATCGCCGCAATTCCAACGCCAATTATTAATCCGTCCATTCGATTATAACTGGGATAGTAAATCTTCTCAATAAATCCAAAAATCATTTGTCTTCGGTTACCACTCTCAATAAAAGGTTGTACGTACTCATTCCAATTATATATCCTAAATGCAAATCCGAGGATAATTAAAGTTACAATTAAATAAATAGTCCTTTTTTGAAACTTAAAATAGAAAATTGTAAATATTGTAATTGGCAACAATAAGTAGAACTGCTCTTCAATGCATAAAGACCAGGCATGAGAAAAAGAGTTCTGATATTGAGCATCAAGTCCGAAGTTTTGAGTGAATGTTAAAAACTTCCATAAAGGTGGTAATCCTGCACCCTCTTGGATATTTGGTAATGAATAATATAAAATCAGTACGGCAATGTATGCTGGTATAATTCTAAAAAAACGCTTTATATAAAACCGTTTGAATGATATTTTATTTGTATTGTCAATTTCCTTTAAAAGTTGATACCCAATCAAGTATCCACTAAGTACAAAAAACAAATCTACCCCTGTCCATCCAATTTGTTTTACTGGTTCTAACCACGAAGGAATATCTTTTCCAAAATGAAAAATCATAACGAGTAAAATCGCAATCGCTCTCAAATGGTCAAGTCCGTGAAGTCTGTCAGAATTGTGGTTAAATAACTTTATCATTCAATATTTTATCATTTGTACGGTGCTATTCTTGGCTTGGCCATAACGGTAAGTAAAAGAATAGTAGCCGACTGCGTGGTACTTTCCTGTCAAGTTACACAAAAGTTGAAGCGGGCTACAACCCTTGAATTTACTACTGAACCGGCTATTATTTTTATACATTGTTATGCGGTCGGCTTTTTTTTTATTTATAAATTTCTTAAAAAGTCATCTTCTGATATTATTTCAAGTGTCGAACCTTTTTCAATTAGTTTAACTGCTTTTTCTTGTTTATTGCTCATTCCATCATCTCCAACTACTCTATAATCTTGCTGTCCAACAACTAAAAAATCGGTGTCTTTTGTAACACTTTTTCCATTAATTCCACCAATGTCTGCTATTATTTGTTGTGCTTCGGCTCTAATCATTGAAGATAATGTTCCAGTGAAAACAACTGCCCTGCCATAAAAAACACTTTCTAAATTATGTTTGGTTGGGTCTCCAACAATTTTTGATAAATCTTTAGCCTTATAAATTCTCTTTGTTTCAGATGGTCTGTATCCACCATTATAAAGGTGTCCAATTGTTGTCTTTAATTTTTCTGGAAAATCATCAACTGAGTTAACACCAGCGATTTCAAACGCCTTAATTGCCAATTCTGCTGTGGCTTTGCTATCTGCACCTGCTCTGTGATGCTTGAGTGCGATATTATTTACTTTACAAAGCGTCTTCAAGTCATATGCAGAAAGTCCTTCCCATACTTTTTTTGAGAAAATATAACTGCACGAATAATTTAATGTTGGAAAAGGAAGTTGATAGAGTTCAAGAGTTCTTCGTAAAACACTAATGTCAAATCCAGCATTATGTGCGATGAGAAATTGATTTTCAACCAACGGTTTTATTTCGTTCCAAATTTCGTTGAATTCAGGTTTGTCTGCCGTATCTTCAGGAGTAATACCGTGAATATAAATGTTGAATCCGTCATATTCATTATTGGTAGGTTGAATCAGCCAAGATTTGGTTTCAACAATTTGGTTTCCTTTAACGAAAGTCAAGCCAATTTCACAAGGACTATGTCTTTGTGAAGTAGCTGTTTCAAAGTCTATTGTTATAAAATCCATAACTATTTATTTATCAACTCCCCAAATCGAAATTGAAATCTCATCTTCATCTCGGCTGACTCTTACTGGATATTTGTATTTTGGATAGTCAGTCCAAGAACGACCAAACAACATATAAAATTCAGAGTCTTTGTAATCTTCTTTGTCTTTATTTGTAAATTTTCCTTTATCTTCACTATCATTCCCGTGAATTAAATACAAATCATCAATTAGGCTCTTTAATTTGTTGAAATCCACTCTTTCAGGATTAAACGATTTTAGAAATACATTTTTACCTTCATCGCCAATTAGTTTAACTTCAATCGTGTCAAAAATTCCACATTCTTTGTAATCCAATGATTTACGGAAGTTTTGAACTTTGTCTCCAGTTGTGTTTTCTTCAATTTCTGCAGCTATAAAACTGTCGTCAGGAATGTTTTTAATATCAATCTGGAAAAAGTCAAAAATTGTCCGCTTTAGTGTTGGTGTCAAATTGGTTGGTTGATTACTGGGTTTTGTTTTGTTTTCATTTGTCCCAAAAAGCTTTTTTAAGAAACTCATTTTTATAATTTTTTAGGTTTAACAATCTTTCTTGGTGCGTCTTTTAAGCTGCCGCATAACGTTTTGCGGGTTTAAGAAGTTGGGGATTTCGGAGCATAAAACTGTCAAGCCACCACAAATGTTTATGCGAGGTAGAATGTTCATTTAACCACCGAACCCCCAATTTCTTAAACCCGCTGTTATCGGTTCGGTGTTCTTCTTGGTCCGCTTGTTTGTCGGTCGTTTTGGTCGTGCGGTTGGACAGACACACTCTTTGCCAAGCTTGGGTTGTAGCGTTGGCTTGTGGGGCTTGGCAATGTGTGTGGCTGTGAAGCGTTGGCTTTATCATTGTTGTTATTTTGCAGGATAAGCCGTTACTAATTTGGGTTCTTGCTGTCCGTTCTCAACTATCCAAACGGTAACTATGCAAGGATTTCTTTCGTCAGGTGTTTTGATTTCACACTTCAATTCATATTTAATTCCGAAGTCTGAATCTTTTGTTTGTTCAATGTCTCTGTCAATGGAATGTTGAATGAGTGAACCTTTGAATGTATCAATGTCTGTTAGGTCAAAGCCGAAACGCTTAAAGAAGTCTGCTTTATGCTTTCCAATTTCGTGTAAGTCACTCAGCAAGTAGTCAGTGATTTTGTTGTCTGCAACAAAAGAATGGTTGTTGTTAGGTATCTTCATCTTATTGCTTTTCTTCAATTTGATTACTTGATACCGTTTCAACTATGCTTGAATCATTTACTATAAATTCAACTTCATAAGCATCTTTATTTTCGTAAACGTGAACTACTGTGCCAACAGAACCTTTAGGCACTTTTGCAATTTTAGCATTTGCGATAACAAGAGCATATTCATTTATGGATTTTGCAATATTCTCAAAACTCTCTTCATAATCTTGCCTACTTAACACCGTATCAAACAAACCAATGTCTTCGCCTTCGTGTCTGTTGATTCCGATATATTCCAAACTAGCATCTTCGTAGCGTTTGAATTTGTAAACGGCATCATTCATTAACGCAGAATTGAAAACACCAAGACTTACCAATAATTCAAAGTCTTTCACTGTTAAGCCTGTAACTTTTTTGAAAAGTCCCGGTTCCAATTGAGTGATTACGTCTTTTAGACTTCTTTCTCGGTAGTCAGTCAGGTACATAAATACAGGAACACGAGTGGCAAACTTGATTAGCTTATCTTGTATTTGTTTTCTTAGGCTTTTGTATTCTTTCTCTTGTTCCGTTAATTCTTGTTTTTGCTTTTTAGTCAGTTCTTTGTCGTTGGCTTCTTTCTTTGCTTTTTTTACGGCTTCCGATTTATTGATAATGGTTTCAATGTCTTGATTCAAATTTCTGAAACCTTCAATGCTCATTAGAGCTTTCATAGCTTCTTCGTTTGCCATCAATCGGGCAAGCGTGTTGTTGTCCACGTTTACGAGCAATGCACTTTCCCAACGTCTTGCCAAAAGCGTTGCGGTTGTGCCACTCATTGCCATATCCAAAATACCTGCTGCATCTACTTGCTTCATTGAACTTCCGTCATAAGCCAATACTGGGAGGAAGTTTATAAACTCGGCAACTTTTGCTTCTGGGTTCGATTCATTTACATTCAGTCGGCAACTATAATCGGCAATTTGTCTTAATGCTCGGTCGGGAGCAAAGTCAAAAACATAACATTCTTCTTTTAGAATTTCTTCTTTGTTGGGCGATTTGCTGTCGGGGTTTTTAATTACCCAAGGCGTTTGCACTCGAAATGCTGCTTGAAAATAGGTTTCAGGACTTGAAGAATTACGCAACATAAAAATACCTGTCCAAGGTTTTACCGATACTCCTGTCGTTAGTTTGCCACAAGAAAGTGTAATGGTTTTAGACTCCAAAGGATTGTCGGTCATTGCATCTAAAATGGGAGGCAATGCTTCTATGCCAATACCTGCTTGCGTTCCTGCGGCAACAACAACTTTATAATCTTTGTAAAAAATATTTTGTCTTTTTTCAAGAAGTAGTGCCATTGCGTTACAAGCTGCAACGGTGGGCAAAAACCAAAACGTATGATTCAGTACTTTGAGCAATGGTGCGTGTGAAAATGGCAAGGGCGGTTTTTTAGCTCCCATTTTCAAATGGTCAACGGTCGTTTCGCTGAACGAACCCCGAATTAAATCCAACCATTTTTGTACTTCATCTTCGTATTTGAAATGTGCTTTTCGTCCTTCGCCTTCGGCTTTAAAAAATATGTTTAAATCAAAGCCGTCAAACTCGCCTTGCATTGCAATTTGGCGAATGGAATCGGGCAACTGATAAGTGAGCATTACCATTCTTGGCAAGGCTGCATAAGGGTTTGAACCTTTTGAATCGTCCCAATTTTCTTTTTCCCGTTGTTCGTCTGAATACGTCCAATTGAAAATTTGCTCTTCTATAAATTCGCCTGAACTAATTGCCCGAAATGGTGTGCCCGACAAATACAAATAGTGGTTGGTGCTGATTGGGATAATTTTCTCTAAGTGTTCTACTTTGTCTTCTTCAGCAAAACCTTCTTTTTCTATTTTTTTGTATTCTTCAATTTCTTTTTCGGCTTCTAAATCTTTACCGAATAAATCTTTGGCGTTTTCTCGCCAAGCTCCAAAATGGTATTCGTCAAAAATGATACAATCCCAAACTGTGGCGTGTACCCATTCGTTTTTAGCTTTTATTCCGCCTGTGTTGGTATTCTTTCCTAAAAAATCCTGAAAAGAACCAAAGCAAACCAATGGTTTTTTGGTGTCAATATCTTGGCTCGATAATTCATCTGCGTGTTTGGATATGAATTGCCAACCTTTAAAATCTACGTGAGTTTGTAAGTCTTCTTTCCAAGCATCTTCAACGGCTGGTTTGAATGTAAGTACCAACACTTTTTTCCAACCCATTTTTTTTGCCAATTGATAACTGGCAAATGTTTTTCCAAAACGCATTTTGGCGTTCCACAAAAAATGGGGTGTTCTGTCTTTATTTTCCTTTTTAAAACTCTTAAAATAAGCGATTGATTTATTTACGGCTTCTTCCTGTTCAGGTCGCATACCGAAAGTAAGGACACGATTTTCTTCTGTTTTCTCGCCTGTTTTTATTTGGTGAATAGCTCTTCGCAAATCATTCAATGTGCATTTATACCATTCTCCACTGGCGTTTACTACTTTCCATTCCCTTAAAAGTCTATGAACATCGTGGTCAGTAAACGAACTACCATCCCGTTTCATTGCTGATTCTTCAAATACAATTTTGTATTGAATGGCAGCCGTTCCTAATTGTTCTTTGATACGTGTTTGAGCATCACGGTCAGTAAAACCGATTTTGAGTAAACTCTTGTGCGTAGCAACCCCAACCAATTCATAAGCATAAATGGTAGGATTGGTGGACGGTCGGGGTGGAAAAAATTCTTTTTTACTCATCTACTTCTACATTTTCGTTTGCACCAATATTTTTGATTTTGGAATCAATAAAATTCCATTCTTCATCAGTAATTCCCCATCTCTTAATTAGCATTTTATCAGTGTACTCACCTTTATATTTCCCAAGGTCAGGTATAAAATGGAATTTATCTTTTGTTACGTGTTGCGACACAACAGTTTGAAGTAGAAGGAATCTTGCAATTTTTGTAAAAAGGTATGATTTGAATGAAAGAACTTCTTTCTCTGTTGAAAAGGCTCCTGCAACAATAAAAGATTCCGTACAACATTCACCGGGCTTTGCAATACGTGTATTGCCATCATAATAAAAACCTACAGGCTTTGAAAAATCTGTTTGTCCCGCAATTGGTGCAGGAGGAACTAGTAATTTCCATTTATCTAAAAGTTTGTTGTCATCAGACACATCATTTTTGCTTGCGTACTTTAAACCTATTTTTTGAATGAACCAACAAGGAATACCACTGTTTTTGGGATTGTAATTAGTTGGTAAACCAAATGGCTTTCTTGAAGAGACAACATCGCTTAATCTTTTTCCACCACTTTCTTTTTTTGCTAATACTTTACGAATTATTGGTATCGCCTGACTGTGTCGAATAAGAATAGGGAACTCATCTAATGCTCTTTCAGATTTTACTTGTTTACCATCAATAAGATTTACTACTTCACATTGGCCTTTATTGTCTCTGTCCCATAGAAAGTAACAAATACCGCCCGCAACATCAACACCTGGAAAAACATCATTTGAATTTTCAAAATCAATCAGTTTTCTAATTCTTTTGTCAGCCAACATCTCCGCTCGAAAGTCGTCTAAGCCTTTACCACCTGCGTACCAGCGAGCAGGAACAATCATTGTCAAATATCTTGGATTTAATCTTTTTGCTTGTTCAATGAATTTATGATAAATAGGGCTTGCACTTCTTCCGTGTCCTGCATCGCTTAACTGATATGGCGGATTACCAACGATAACGTCAAATTTCATATTGAATATTTTTTCAGGTTTGTCTGTGTGTATAAAGTTGTAAGCGTATGTTTCCAAAGCATCTTCTCGGTCGTACACTTCTTGGCTTGCTCCACAATAGGTACATTTTCCATTTTGCCAAGTGTGCTTCATTCGATTGTAGCGAATGTTTCCTTGCTCGTCATCAAAAGTTTCGCAAATGGAGTATTTACCATTGGCAGTTTTAGAGCAATACACGCTTCTGCGGGAAAGCAAGGCTGTTAAATCGGTAATAGCAATGCCATATAACTGTTTGCTAAAAATGTGGTTAATACGTTCTTGTTTGTCGGGGATTTGATTTTCTAAGCCTTTCATCAGTCGCTTTGCCATTTCACGCAAAAACACACCGCTTTTTGAAACTGGGTCTAAAAACTTGGCGTTAGGGTTGCTCCACAATTCAACAGGAAGCAAATCCAAAATATCGTTTACCAAACTCGGTGGTGTAAACACTTCGTCATTGCTCAAATTGGCAAGGCAGGAGAGTACATCTGGGTTATAGTTCGTTTGTATCATCTTCTCCAAGTTTTAAGAAATGAATAAGCGGGAAATCTTTTACGGGTTCGTCAATGGCTGCTGCATTGCCTTCGTCATTGAACATTGCAAACTGGTGTGTTTTCTCCACCAAAAATTTAAACATATAATCTCTGCGTTTCACCATAGAGCCGTTTACGGCACTCCATTCTGAAAATATAATCGGTTGTTTGGTTTCGGGATTTGTAAAGTCCAAAGCATCACCCCAAAGAATGTTTCTACTTAATAAAAACCGTACGGAACGAATACAGCTGTTATTCACTTGTTTGAATGTTTTTGAATACCAATCTGTAAAAATGCCAAGCAATCGGTCTCGGCATTCCCGGGCGTTGTCTTCTAAAATGTCAACTCCGTAAATGCTCGAAACTGCAATAACAGCATAGCGTTCCCACTCAATTTGGCTTTTGCTGTATCTGCTGTCTACTACCGTTAATTTACGTCTCAATACTTCTGCTAAAAAGTTGCCGTTTCCACACGCAGGTTCTAAGAAACGAGAGTCAATCCGTTCCGTTTCGTGTTTTACCAAATCGAGCATGGCATTTACTTCACGTTGGTTAGTAAACACTTCACCGTGGTCAGTAACCCGCTTTTTGGATTTTACTTGATTATCTGTCTTTATATCTTCTGTCAATTCAGTCACTTTTTATTTTAATATTTTCAGTCGTCTAAGTTACTTTTTTCTGTCCGATTGTTTGTCGGTGCGTTGGCAAAAAATGGCTCTTTTGGTTTTTCAGCGTTGGGCTGTGTGTAGGCAAAAACCAAATGTGCCATTTGCGGGTCGTCTGTCTTTTTACACTGACCGATAACGATACTGTATGGTGCGTGTCCCGCAGGGCATGCACTATACAGAATGTTATCATCTTTTTTTTTAATTTTCGAAGGCTATCTCGCCATTCGGCTTATAACGCGTCCGTCTTATTCGAACACCATCTTGAAACTCCTCCTCATCCCATAGATATCCTTTCTTATGGTAGTACTTCCATATCCCTACTTTCTCGCCATTTCGACTGAAGTGACCTGTCGAGACTCCTAATGAACCTCGATAAAATCTACTCCAAGATTCAACGAGCTCATTTGGGTTCTGTTGAGTACCAAAATACTGCCATGCAGTCAATCTTCCTTTTAGGTCATACACTTTCAGGGTATCAACTATTTCATTTCCGCAGATTCGTGAATGGACGACCTCCTTTTCAAGTGTGTCAATTTTTGTCACACAATCATTTTGAATCTCATTTTGAGCAGTCAGATTCAGAACTCCAATCAATCCAATAAATATCGTCAATACTATTCTCTCCATAATTGATGATAACGGCCAAGGCTAAGCGCTGGCGGGCAGTTTTGAAAACATCTCTTTCCGGCCAGCAGAATTTTCAATAAATGTACAATCTTTCTCCTTACAACCATGCGCCCGATAGCGTTTTAGCCTTTGTTGAACTAAATCCGCATACGCGGATATCTTTTTCAAAAATACCCG
>SWCB01003654.1_pt1 | contig 34490 bp, 31 predicted proteins | sample 4692901 | NCBI WGS metagenome assembly SWCB01 (sample SAMN10267276, study PRJNA491770) | bioreactor metagenome | isolation source: DHS bioreactor inoculated with subseafloor sediment | place: Japan: off Shimokita Peninsula | collected 2006-08 | reverse complement strand
CAAAAAGCTTTTTTAGATGAATTGCGTGTAAGAAATGGCAATTTATCAATCACTTTAACTAGTGATTATGTATCTGTCGTTAGTGATTTATAATTTGGAGTTTTAAATACCTACTTAAAAAGAAAAATATGCTATCATCATTATAAAGGAGTGATTTTCATGTCTAAACCTAAAAATCAAATGCGTTACCTTAATGTCAACAGATATCTTCTAAACAGACAATCTATGATTAGTGAAGATGTATCTGAATTAGAAAAAAAGATGAAAGACCTTTTAAATCAAAAGATTTCAGGAATTAGTTTTAGTCCATATCTAGAAGGACAAGATCCAAGTGTTAAATCAGCTATATCTCACGAGCAAATAGCTGATCGTCTAGAAATTATTAGACCTTATACACATTGGGTTAGAACATTTTCTGCAACAAACGGTAATGAAGAAGTTCCAAGGATCGCACACGAAAAAAGTTTAAAAACACTTGTAGGTGCATGGATTGATAGTGACGAAGAAAATAACGAACTTGAAATTAATAATATCATTGAAATAGCCAAAGCTGGACATGCAGATATGATCGCGATTGGTAATGAGGTTTTACTTAGAGAAGACTTAGAAGTAGAACAACTCATTGATTATATTAAAAAAGTTAAGGCAGCTGTACCACATATTCCTGTTGGATATGTCGATGCATATTACATGTTTGTTAATTATCCTGAAATTGTTGATGCATGCGATGTGATCTTTGCGAATTGTTATCCTTTTTGGGAACATTGCGCATTAGATATCTCTGTTGAATACATGAAAAAAATGTATGAATTAGCAGTTAAACATGCAAAAGGTAAACCTGTTGTTATTAGTGAGACTGGATGGCCTACAAAAGGTGAACAATACGGTGGAGCTGTGCCTTCATATGAAAACGCAATGAGATATTTTATTAATACCTATGAATGGGCAAATCAAGAAAACATACATCTATTTTATTTTTCATCATTTGATGAAATATGGAAGATGAATCACGAAGGCGAGTACGGTGCATACTGGGGTCTTTGGGATAAAGATGGGAAATACAAATTTAAAAAATAAAGGACTAGAGGGATTTACACGATGAGCATTACTTATGGAAAAGCAATATGTTATTCAGGGTATAGAGAAGGACAAAATCCTATGGCAAAGCTATATCCTAGTAAAGAAGAAATTTATGAAGATTTAAAAATACTAGAAAAAGACTTTGATTATATACGTATGTATGATGCGTCTATGTATACATTAAAAACACTAGAAGTTATCAAAGAAAAAAGACTAAATCTAAAAGTTATGATTACCATGAATCTACTAGGTGAAATAAGCAATCATCAATGTAGTTGGGGTGGCACTTATACAGTTTCAGAACTTGCTCAAAATATTTTAAACAATCAAACTGAATTAGAAAAAACAATAGAATATGCAAATCTTTTTCCAGATATTGTATTAGCAGTATCTGCAGGAAATGAAAGTATTCCTGAATGGAATGAAAATTTAGTGAGTCCAGGTCGCGTATTATATTTTGTAAAAGAGTTAAAAAGACGTACGCAAGTTCCTGTAACTTATTGTGATAATGTTCATTATTGGAATCATGAACTAAAAGAAGTAGCGAATGAAGTTGATTTTATCAGTGTTCATTTATATCCAGTTTGGGAAGGCAAGAATGTTCCTGAAGCTATCGATCAAACAATTGATGGTTATGAATATGTTAAAAACTTATATCCAAATAAGCAAATCGTTATCACAGAAACAGGATGGCCAACGACATCAAATAATCATCAGATTAAACCACATGTTGCAAATGAACATAATCAAAAAGTGTTTAATTCTGTGATCGATCAGTGGTCAGAAAAAAACAAAGTTACATGTTTTTTCTTTGAAGCATTTGATGAAACTTGGAAAGGATCAAATGATCCATTAGAACCTGAAAAACATTGGGGATTTTACAAGGTTGATCGTAAACCTAAACTCATTAAAAATGCAGTTAACGTATAATCAATAAATGTATGAGAAGTAGCAGTCGTGTGCTACTTTTTTTTCTGATTTATTCTTAAAAATCAATCTTTTCTTACATATATCTTACATATCAATTTCATGTATATAATACCAAGGTTTTATATGCTATAATAAAAAACACACAATGAAAGCATTTTGAAATAAAAAACGGGGTGTTTATATGCAAGTCTTTTTCGAAATTGTTCTTTTAATTACAGCATTTTTATCCGTTATTCCAGCAATAAAGATTTTTAAAAATAGAAGAGATAAAAAATACACATGTCTAAAAGTCTTGATATTTTCCACATTCTTTTGGACACTGCTAATCTTATTAGAAAGAATATCATCAAGCCAATTTTTAATCTATTATGCTGGTATGATGAGATATCCATTAAAATTACTTTTTGCATCTTTGATGTTATGTACAATTTTTCAATATGTTGAGTATCAGTTTCCTAAGTTGCTTAAAGGTGTATTGTTTATTTTTGTTATAGTTGATTTCACAATTGCATTAACAAACACTCAAACATTATTGTTCTTAAATTTAGAAGTTAATCAGTTATCTTCATTTAATGATCTATATCAAGCACAAAATGGTAGTTTATTTATATATCATCTGATACTGAGTTATGTGATAGCTGTATTAGCAATTGTTTTATTATTTATCTTTTTGACAAAACAAAAAGGTGTTCGTCAATATAAAGAAATCACACGGACTTTAGCTTTAAGTACAGCTGCTGTTTTAGTGATAAATTTATTACAACACATGATATATATCGTCAATATTGATTTGACATACGTTTCATTAGTATTGTTTGCCTATATGCTTTATGATGTCATATATAAAAAAGATATGATATTCAATCTAAGAACATCTGGTAGAAGCGAAATACTCGCAAATATGCGAGAGATGTATGTATTAACTGATCATGAGAAATCGATTGTTGAAGTGAGCCCATTATTGCTAGATAAATACAATCTTAGTTTTGAAGAAGTTGTTGGTAAACCATTTAATTTTGTTGTAGAAAAACTAAAAGATAAAGTTACATTGTATAGTGAGTATGATATGACCGAAGACGATTATCAATACAAAGATCACTATCACTTAAGAGAAAAAGATTTCAAACTTAAAGGGATGAACGAGTCTGGGCATATGATTTTATTATATGATGAAACTCAAGTTTATCATTTACTAAGAGAACTTAACCATTTAAGCAACTATGATGCGATGACCGGTTTAAATAATAGAAATTATATTGAACATAAAATCAGTGAAATCAAAATATTGGATGGGTTAAGCATCTTCTCGATTGACATTAATGGGTTAAAGATAAACAACGATTATCTAGGGCATGAAAGAGGAGACTATTTGCTTAAATCTTTAGCAAAACATCTAAAGACAGTTTTTAAAGATTTAAAAGATAAAGAAATCGCTAGAATCGGCGGTGATGAGTTCATCGTTATGGTTAAAGGTTTAAAAGAAAGTGAATTAAAGCAAAAACAAAAAGAATTACTTGAAATTTGTAACAATAAAGATATTATGGAACGTATTAGTATATCTGTAGGTTATGCGTCTACTTCAGAAGATGATGCTAGTATATATCAGATCATTCAAAAAGCGGATATACTGATGTATCAAATGAAAGATAAAGTATCTAAACTATATCAACAAGAAATGATAGCATACATCAAACTTCAAGATAAGTTTATGAGATAATGAAAATATAGAAATACTTAGCACATGAGTGCTAAGTATTTTTTATATTTAAATCCGCGTATTCAAAAAGAACATTAAATTTAAGTGTTTCATGTATAATAAGAACAATACTTAATAAAGTATAAGCAAACGAAGAAAGGAAGTTATACTTAGAAATATTGATTTATAAGTATACATAAAGATATGAAACTAGCAATTTACGATTTTGATGGCACATATGTCGATGTTCAAACTGTTCCATTTTTATTTAAACTATGGAAAGAACAAAACAAAGATCCATATATTTTTAAAAAATTATATAGAAGATTAATGGGTTGGTATATTTTACACAAACTGAAATTGAAATGGGATCATGAAACATTTAGAAAAAACGCCATGGCTTTAACGATCGATTTATTGCATAGTTTAAATCAAGAAGATAGGGATAAATTTTTAAATAATCTTTATTTAAAAATGCAAGCACACATCAATCAAGATTTAAAAGAACAACTTAAAAAAGATAAAGATGCTGGTTATCATACAGTATTACTAAGTGGTAGTTTCGATATTATGCTTACACCGTTTCTAAAAGAAGGTTTTGATGATGTGATAGGCACCATATCAAAAAAAGATGGGGAGTTACTATCTTATGAGACAGTAGAGATTATTATTAGAGATAAAAAAATCGAAGCGATTAAAAACAAATATCCAAAAGCTGATTTATCAAAATCAAAAGCATATGCAGACTCATATTATGATTTACCATTATTGAGAGCCGTCAAGGATGGATATGCTTATCATCCAGATAAAAGATTAAAAAAATATATTAAAATATATGAACTAAAAGAAATGTCATAACGACATTTTTTTTATTTTTCTAAAACCTGGAAGTATAATAACATTAAAGGAGTTGTTGTTATGCATATAGGATCAAAGATAAAAGAGATATGTATTTCAAATGATTATAACGGGGCTGTTTTTGTTGCGGATCGTGAAAAAACATTATTTCATGAGTATTTTGGCTACAAAAATATAGAAAACAAAAAACCTTTTGAAATAAATAATAAATTTAGAATTGGTTCAATCACTAAACAATTTACTGCATGCGCTATACTGTTGCTAGTTCAAAAAGGACTTTGTAAGTTATCAGATGCTATTGATAAATATATAGATGATGTTCCGTACACCAAAACCATAACGATTCATCACTTATTATCTAATAGTTCAGGTATACCTAATTTTCCGTTTGATCAAAACTATGATGATTTCCTAAAAAAGTCTAATTTCCATGAACTCATGATTAGACATGTTATATTCAAAAATGAATTACATTTCAAACCTGGAAGTCAGTTTGAGTATTCTTCAAGTGGTTATCTATTGTTAACATATATCATTGAAAAAATTTCAGGAATGACATATGAAGAGTTTCTAAAAAAACATATATTTAAACCACTTCAGATGAATCAAAGTGGTTTTTGTCATCATGAACATTTCGATCCTGCATTTGTCTCTCTTTATGATATGAAAGATGAAAAGATAGTTGAAGCACAAAAAATAGATATGAAAATAGCAAGCGGAGGTGGTGGACTATATAGTACGATAAGCGATCTATATGCTTGGCAAAAAGCACTATTAAATTATCAAATTTTAAATAAAGAACTAACAGAACAAATGATGAGTATTCAAACCCCAATAACGAAAACTGGTGGATATGGATATGGTTTTATTATTGATCATATCATTGAAAATGATCAACCCTATGAGATGATCTATCATCCGGGAAACGGACCAGGTGTTTTTGCTCAAAACACGATGATTAATAGGAAATATCATTTAATCATGCTAAGCAATATCAACGATAAAACTAGATTTAGAAAAACATATAATGAAGTTCTAGACATAATAATAAATGAATTTTAGAAGCAATTTAACAATTCTTATAAAATATTTAAGTTAGCCATTGACAGCGCTTTCATCTTTAGTTTATAATGGATTTGGGAGATACAGAGGCGCAATTTATTGGTAACTTAAAAGTGATAAGAATTTGATCGTTCGATATTTTTAAGCGAATGAGTAAATTGCCGAAAATTTAATGAGGATCAAATCATTAGATTTGGTAAGCGAGGGTACACTTAGCTTACTGCCATTTTTTGATGGAGAGCTGTGGCATGCAGTTCTCTTTTTATTTTTCTAAAGGAGGATATATATGATAAGAAACATGAATATAGGAGACTCAAGATCCTATGAAAGAACCATTTCCAAAGCTGACGTTTTAGCATTTGGGACACTAACAAAAGACATGAATAAAGCACATTTTGATGAGGCGTATACACAAACGACGATTTTTAAAAAACCAATCATTCATGGAATGCTTTTAGGTTCATTGTTTTCAAAGGTGTTTGGATTGGATTATCCAGGGGAAGGCACAATCTATTGTTCTCAATCACTTAAGTTTTTAAAACCTGCGTATCCAGATGAACCTTTAACAGTGAAAGTAACAGTTAAAGACATCATACTAGATAAAAACAGAGTGATTTTTACAACAGAAATATTTAATAAACAAGAAGAACTTATACTTACTGGTGAAGCTATGCTGATGCCAAGAAAAGAAAGTTAATGGAGGATATGATGAAAAAAGTTGTTCACAGATTAAGACTTAGTGCACATGATGCACATTACGGTGGGGGATTAGTTGATGGTGCTAAAGTATTAGCCTTATTTGGTGATGTTGCTACTGAACTATTAATCATTAACGATGGAGATGAAGGTTTATTTAGAGCATATGATAGTGTTGAGTTTTTAGCACCACTTTATGCTGGAGATTTCATTGAAGTAGAAGCAACCCTAACTGCTATAGGAAACACATCTAGAAAGATGGAGTTTTCTTGTTATAAAGTCATTCAAGCAAGACCGGATATTAACCCTAGTGCAGCAGATGTATTAGAAGAAAAAATACTAACAACTAAAGCTTCTGGAACTTGTGTAGTTCCTAAAGATAAACAAAGAGTATAACTATGGAAAAATTGATTATCACCTGTGCAATCTCAGGAGCAGAAGTCACTAAAGAACACAATCCATATGTACCTTATACACCTGAAGAAATGGCATTAGAGGCATATAAAGCTTATAAAGCAGGCGCTTCGATCATTCATGTTCATGTAAGAAATGATGATGGAACACCTACTCAAGATGAAAAAAGATTTGAAAAGACCATTAAAGCAATTAGAGAAAAGTGCCCAGATGTTATTATCCAACCATCAACAGGTGGAGCAGTAGGCATGTCAAGAGATGAAAGATTACAACCAACGAATTTAAAAACCGAAATGGCAACACTTGACTGCGGTACACTTAACTTTGGGGGAGATGACATTTTTGTAAACACAGAAAATGATATCAAATATTTCGCAAAAGTCATGAAAGAAAGACACATATATCCAGAACTTGAATGCTTTGAAAAAGGGCATATCGATCAAGTACTCAGACTTCATAAAAAAGGATTTATCCATGAACCTATGCATTTCAGTTTTGTTTTAGGTGTCAATGGAGGGATGACAGGAGAAGAAAGAGACTTTCATTTCTTAAGAGAATCTATTCCCAGTCATGCAACATATAGTGTTGTTGGTATTGGAAAATATGAATTTCCTTTAGCTGAACTATCCATCAAACATGGAGGACATGTAAGAGTTGGTTTAGAAGACAACATTTATTTGGAAAAAGGTGTTTTAGCAAAAGGTAACGAAGATCTCGTAAAAAAAGTCGTAGAGATCGCAAAAAAATACAACAGACCAATCGCTTCACCAGCTGAAGCTAGAAAAATATTACAGATGAAGGAGTTTAATAAACATGAATTATTGTAAGTATGGAACGCATCGCGTTATTGAACCAAAAGGAGTATTACCTCAAGCAGCTTTTAAGATTGATCCAACACCAAAACCTTTTCCAAATGAGTGTTTGATTGAAGTTGATGTATTAAACATTGACTCTGCTTCATTTACACAAATCAAAACAGCATGTAATCATGATGAAGAAAAAATGAAAGCTATGATTATGGGCATTGTAAAAGAACAAGGCAAAATGCAAAACCCAGTGACGAAAAGTGGCGGTATGCTTATCGGAGCAGTTAAAGAGATTGGCCCAGAGTTTCATGATCAATCATTAACACCAGGTACTAAAATCGCAACTTTAGTATCATTATCTTTAACACCGTTATTTATCGAAGAAATCATATCAATTAATTTAACAAATGAACAAGTTAAAATTAAAGGTCAAGCAATCTTATTTGATTCAGGGATCTACGCAAGAATACCAGAAGACTTAAGTGAAAAACTAGTCTTAGCAGCTCTTGATGTTGCTGGTGCTCCAGCACAAGCAATTAAGTTAGCTAAAAAAGATGATCATGTATTAATCTTAGGCGCTAATGGAAAAAGTGGTATCTTATGTGCTTATCAAGCTAAAAAGGTTGTTGGACCAAAAGGTAAAGTTATTGGTTTAGTTAGAAAAGAAGAACAAAAACAGTTTTTAGAAACACTAAACATATTTGATGAAATCATTATTGGTGATGCATTAAATGCACTTGATACATATCATAAAGTAAGTGAAGTAACTAACGGAAATCTATGTGATTTAACAATTAACGTTGTTAACATTCAAAATACAGAAATGTCATCTATCTTATCAACAAAAGATAATGGTACAGTTTACTTCTTTAGTATGGCGACATCATTTACTAAAGCTGCACTTGGTGCAGAAGGCATTGGTAAAGATGTTAATATGATTATCGGTAATGGATATACAAAAGATCATGCAGAAATCACTTTAAATGTCATGAGAGAAAGCAAAGTCTTACACGATTTATTTTTAAAACGTTACAACTAATATCATAGGGAGGTGACTGATCGTGAAATCAGTTGAAAACAACGCTTATTTAGAGAGAAAAGAAAAGTATTTTAAACACGTGAAAAAATCTGATTGGGAGTCATGGCAGTGGCAAACCAAACACAGAATCACGAATGCAGAAGAACTTGAAAAATATATTAAGCTAACAGATGAAGAAAGACACGGAGTTAATGGTGTATTAAAAAAATTAAGAATGGCTATTACGCCATACTATTTAACTTTAATTGATCCACTCGATGTTAATTGTCCAATAAGACTACAAGCAATACCGCTTGAAAATGAATTGTTTGTAGGGAAAAATGATTTATACGATCCACTTGCAGAAGATAAGTATTCGCCAGTTCCAGGACTGACACATAGATATCCTGATCGTGTATTATTCTTAATCACTGATATGTGTTCTATGTATTGTAGACATTGTACTAGAAGAAGATTCACAGGATCTAAAGATGATCATATGGATGTCGGTAGAATTGATTTGGCAATTGATTATATCAGCAAACACGAAGAAATTAATGATGTCTTATTAAGTGGTGGTGATGCATTATTAGTTAGCGATGAGAGATTAGAATACATCATTAAAAAATTAAGAGATATTGATCATGTCCAAGTCATTAGAATTGGTACTAGAACACCAGTTGTTATGCCTCAAAGAATTACAGATGAACTTGTTGAAATGTTAAAAAAATATCATCCAATTTGGTTAAACACACATTTTAATCATGCTGCAGAGATCACCATGGAAAGTAAACAAGCAATTGATAAATTAGTAAATGCTGGTATACCTGTTGGTAATCAAAGCGTTCTTCTTAGAGGAGTCAATGATTGTGTAGATACAATGAGAAGACTTGTCAAAAGTTTGGTTGCTATTAGAGTAAGACCATACTACATTTATCAATGTGATTTATCAGTAGGTATTGAGCACTTTAGAACTAGTGTTTCTAAAGGCATCGAAATCATTGAAGGATTAAGAGGTCATGTCTCAGGTATAGCTGTACCTACCTTTGTGATAGATGCACCTGGAGGAGGAGGAAAAATCCCAGTGATGCCAAATTACGTTATTTCACAAGCACCAGGAAAAATCATATTAAGAAACTTTGAAGGTGTGATTACTACATATAGTGAACCTGATAATTATCAACCAAATCCAAGATGTAAGGATGTTGAGTTAGAGGGTGTTGCTGGTTTACTTGCAGGTCAAAAACTATCTTTAGAACCACAACACTTAAAGAAATATGAACGTGTTAATCATGATCGAAAAAATAAATAAGTATCCAGTAGTTGGTATTGTTGGGTTAGCTAAAAACACAGGTAAAACCACAACATTAAATTATATACTTAACCATGTAGAAGACCAAGTCATTGGGTTGACAAGTATTGGTCTTGATGGCGAATCATTTGATCAAATCACATATCTACCTAAACCTAAAGTGTTCGTGCATCCAAGCATGATCATTGCAACTGCAAAAGAAGTTTTAAAAGATGTTGATTTCACATATGAGGTGTTGGAAGAAACGAATCTTCCAACAGCTTTAGGTGTGGTTTGTATCATTAAGATATTATCCAGAGGACACATTATTTTAGCTGGACCTACAACTAATAGAGATTTAAACATACTCATTCATAAAATGAAAACTTATGCAACACAAGTTCTTATAGATGGTGCGTTTAATAGAAAAACGTTTGCGAGTATTGAATCTATGGATGCAATCATTTTAGCAACCGGTGCAGCACTATCTAAGGAAATGAAGGATACAATTGAAAAGACGAAGCAAGTTGTCTTATCTTTTAGATTGCCTATTGAAAATCATTCCTATTTAAAAGATCAAAATCAAATGATTATTCATACCAAGCAAGATACTTTCAGGTATGACCATAAACAAATTGAAGATATCATTAAACATAAAGCACATATCAAAATGATTGAAATCAAAGGTGCTTTAACAGTAAAAATGATTGAATGCTTTGTTAAAAATAGAATTAAAGATTTTAAACTTGTTGTTGAAGATTCAACAAAACTGATGCTAAATATTAATCAATATGAGCATTTAAAACAACTAGGTATAAACCTATATGTTTTAAAACAAATTCCACTAATCGCTCTTACGATTAATCCTTTTAGTCCGATGGGATATCATTACGATAAAACTGAGTTTTATCAAGAAATAAAGAAACATATAGACATCGATATCTATAATGTTAAAGAAATGGGGTCTTAACATGTCAAAATTGATGCTTGACAAAAAACAAATTGAATCCTCTAAACTATATGCAAAAAGCATAGTTGATGATGTCATGACTTATATTTATAAACATACCACTGTTTCAGTAGAACGATCTATTTTAAGGCTTTTAGGTATAGATGGTATCAATCAGTTTGATGTACCATATGTGAACGTTATTGTAGATCATATTAAAGAAAAAGCTGATTTATCAAAAGGTGTATGCCATTATATATCTTATGCACTAGAAGAATATGACTTAAATCCTAATGACTTAGCTAAAAAGATCAGTGATGAAAAGATCAGTTTAAAACGATATCAACATATGCCAAAAAGTCCGTATATGAAAAAGTTAACTCCTTATTTCAACACATCGATTGATAGAATTAAGGCGATGACTGAAATAAGAGAAAAAGAGTTGGCTAAAGGTATTAAAAAGGATACTCCAGAAAAATACGTTATTGTAGCTACTGGAAATATATATGAAGATATCAAGCAAGCTGTATCTGCTGCTAAAAAAGGCGCGGATATCATTGCTGTTATTAGAAGTACAGGACAATCGTTATTAGATTACGTACCTTACGGTCCAACTACTGTTGGATTTGGTGGTACATATGCAACACAAGAGAATTTTAAACTCATGAGAAAAGCTTTAGATGATGTTTCTAAAGAAGAAGGCAGATATATCAAGCTAGTCAACTATGCATCAGGATTATGCATGCCAGAAATTGCTGCAATCGGTGCTTTAGAAAGATTAGATATGATGCTTAACGATTCTTTATATGGAATCATTTTTAGAGATATCAATATGAAAAGAACATTCATCGATCAATATTTTTCAAGAGTATTAAGCGCTTATGCAAAAATTACGATTAATACAGGTGAAGATAATTATCTAACTACATCAGATGCTTTTGATCATGCACATACAGTCATTGCATCACAAATGATTAATGAAAAGTTTGCGGAAGTTGCTTTGATGGATGAATCTCTTATGGGATTGGGTCATGCATATGAAATTTCACCAGAAATCGAAAATAGTTTTTTATATGAGATTGCACAAGCAGAGCTTTCAAGAGCATTATTTCCAAATGCACCACTCAAATATATGCCACCAACAAAGCATATGACAGGCAGTATATTCATGGGTATGGTTCAAAATGCATTGTTTAATATAACAGCTGTCACCACAAAACAAAATATTCATTTACTTGGTATGTTAACTGAAGCAGTGCATACACCATTTATGAGTGATCGTGCACTTGCATTAGATAATGCAGCTTATATAGAAAAAGCATTTAAAAACTTTGGTGATGAGATTAGTTATAAACCAGATGGCATAATTAATCATCGTGCACAAAGCGTCTTATCTGATGCACATGCATTGCTACAAGACATTAAAAATGAAGGTTTATTTAAGACACTTGAAAAAGGGACTTTTGCAGGTATCAAAAGATTAGAGCATCAAGGCAAAGGTTTAGACGGTGTTTTTGAAAAGCATAAAGATTATCAAAATCCTTTACTTGATATGATGTTATCAGAACTCAAGGAGGTTAAATAAATGAAAAACTTAATTAGACCTTATGGAGATACATTAAATGATGGAAAAATTCAAATGAGTTTTACATTACCTATAACACATAGTGCTTTAGGCGATGAAGCTGCGAAAAAACTAGCACTTGAAATGGGTATTTTAGATCCAAGTGTTGTTCATAGTGAAGCATTAAGTGATGGATTTAGTTTCTATGTAGTTTATGGAACAGTTAAACATCAAGTTGATTTAAATGATGTAAAAGTTGTTGAAGTTGAAAATGAATCTATGTCAAAAGAAGAGGTAGAAGCTTATATTAAAGAAAACTTTAGTGAAGAGTTAGTCTTTATAGGCGCATCAACCGGAACAGATGCACATACTGTTGGTATTGATGCAATCATGAATATGAAAGGCTATAATGGAAACTATGGTTTAGAGAGATATAAAGGTATCAAAGCAATCAATCTTGGTGGACAAATTGATAATGAAACATTATTAGAAGAAGCCATCAAACATAAGGCTGATGTTATTTTAATCAGTCAAACTGTAACTCAAAAAGATGTACATATTCAAAATCTAACAAGTTTCATAGAATTACTCGAAGCTGAACATAAAAGAGACGATTTCATTGTGATCATTGGTGGACCAAGAATTAGTCATGCACTTGCAAAAGAACTTGGTTATGATGCTGGATTTGGACAAAAAAAATATGCATTTGATGTCGCAAGTTTTGCAGTGAATGCACTCAAAGAAAAGAAAGTTAAACAAAAATAAAAAAAATCATATCGCTTGATATGATTTTTTATTTAATAATTTTTGAAATACCGCCTACCCAAACATCCGATATTTTTGTACTCTTAAAATCCAAATAGACTTTAAGTTCAGAAGGTTCGTCCATAGCATAACCTTGTCTTAAAGTATAAAAATGTTTTTTCTTATGAAACTTATGAAGATAACAAGCAAGAGCACCATTAGATGTTCCGGTTGCACTTTCTTCATCAATACCAACAACCGGTGCGAAATTTCTCCCATATGCATCAACTTCATCATCAAGTGCAAAGACATGCATGCCAATTGCATCATATTTTTTTGAAATTTCTAACATTTGTTTGATGTTTGGAACAAGTTCATCTAAAGTTTTTTTATCTTTAACAGGAACAAATATTTCTTTTAGTCCAGTAGAGACAACATAAGGTTTTAAGGTATCATGAAACTTAATATGATTAAAAGATTTAGAGATATTCTTCTTATCAACTTCTTGGATATATTGAGGTAGTAGTTGTTGCATATAGACTTGACCTAAAATCACATTAATCTTTAATATACCAGCTTTTGTTTCTTGTGTATAAATACTATCACCAATGATATCTAAACTTCTTAAGACATGAAATGTTGATATCGTGGCGTGACCACACAAATCAACTTCTTTAGTTGGAGTGAAAAATCTTACCTTATAATCTGCTTTTTTACTATGCATCACAAAAGCTGTCTCACTATAACCTAATTCACTTGCGATGTCTTGCATCTGTTGATCATTTAAATCATCAGCATACAAATAAACGCCAGCTTTATTTCCACCTTTGACGTCTTTTGTAAATGCACTTACTTTAAAAAGTTGATTCATAAAATCACCTCGGACCGTATATATTTAGTTTAACATAAAACACTCAAATAGATGCGTGTGTTTTACATTGTTAAGTTAGAAGATACATGCTATAATGAATTGGATTTCAAAAAATGGAGATATATCATGACAACACAAGAAAAGAACAAACATTTTTATAAAACATTAATAAAAATAGCAATTCCTATATTTTTCTCATAATTGTTAGGGTCACTTTTAGGTATTATTGATACGTTTATGGTGACTGAACTTGGAGATGATGCATTAAGTGCTGTAGGTATCGGAAGTCAATTTTTATTCTTATTAAGTATTATCCAATTCGGATTGTTTTCTGGATTTGGTATTTTTATTGCTCAATACCATGGATCTAAAGAATATGACCATATATCTAAAGTATTTATGATTATGTTAATTACAGGGTTGGGGTTTGCAGCTATCTTTTTAGGATTAGCTTTAACCATACCAGAACAAATGATTCGTTTGTTCAATTTAAATGAAACACCAAACCAAAATGTTATAGACTTAGGGATATCATATTTAACAATCATAGGATTTAGTTTCATCACGATGACTGTTAGTTTTTCAATTAGCATGCTTGCTAGAAATGTTCAAAAAGTATTATGGCCATCAATTTTCCAAATGACTGGTGTATTATTAAATACATTCTTAAATTACGGTTTTATTGGTGGACGTATGGGATTTCCTGAGTTAGGTGTTAGAGGTGCGGCACTTGCAACACTTATATCATCTAGTGTTGTTGCTATATTATCAGTGATTTATCTACTGATCAGTAAAGAACCGGCATTAAAAATACATTTTTCAGCTTTAAAGAGAGTTACAAAACCATTTTTATCTAAAATCTTTAATACAGCAATCCCTGTATTATTAAATGAAGGATTCTGGGGACTAGGTATGACCATGTATTTAGTTGCTTATGGTCTTATTGGAGATAAAGCAGTAGGCAGTATCTATTTATCGAATCAAATAAACTCTATATTCTGGGTAGCAACCATTGCGATTGCGAATGCTTCAGCGGTTATGCTCGGTAATAAACTCGGTGAAGGCAATTTATTAACAGCTAAAGAGTGGGAAGCAAGGTTTAGAAAACTTGGTATTACTTTAGGACTTGTTCTAGGTAGTATATTATTTATAATGGCTCCTAGTATAGTACCTTTATTTGGCAACTTAAGTGATACTGTTACAGACACTGTTGTTATGATTTTAAGAGTATATGCAGTTTATGCACCGATCAAATTCTTAAATGCGATTATGATTGTTGGTAGTTTACGTTCTGGTGGTGACACTAAGTTTGCGTTATTTGTTGAGATTTTATCTTTATGGGGCATTGGAGTTCCATTAGCTTTTATATTATCTAGCTTTACAAGTCTTCCACTTTATATGATTATTATCTTTGTTAATTTTGAGGAAATATCAAAATTCTTAATTGCTTACAGAAGAACAAAATCAGGTAAATGGATTAATAACTTAACACATGATTATATGCATGTTCAAGAAGCAAGTTCATAAATAAAAAAGAGTTAGTCGTATTTTAACGATCTAACTCTTTTCTTTATAATTGTTCATAGACTAAATTTAAAATATTGGTTTTTATAGCTTCAGTATCTTTTAATATCGTTTTGGCTTCTTGACGATATAAGTCTACTTGTTTTTCATCAGACAATCCTGGGATATTGATTAATACATTCATCAGTGCGCCTTCAATACCACTTGATAGTGATAATGTAGAAACACCCAAATCAGAAATAGTTTGTTTATTACCATATGCAAGAATATAAGATAACATCTCTAAAGCTTGATATGATATTTGAGCAACTCTATAGGGGACTTTGATTGCTTCTAAAGTTGCATCTTCAATAGCATGTGGTCTTTTTGGATCATCTTTTGGTAGTTGATATGCTTGCATAATAAGATTGAATGCTTCAGTATCCTTATCGATTAACTCTGATAGTTCATCTTTAATAATTAATAAATGAGCAAGATGATTGTTAAATGTATCTTGAATTTCTTGATCAAGTTTTAGGAATTTTTTCTTACCTACACTTAAGTGGCCAACCATTCTTGCTAGTGATACACCTAGAGCCGATAGAAGTGCTGATACAGATCCACCACCAGGTGCTGGTTTGCTTGAATCGATTTCATGAATAAAATCAATCGTTTTTAAATCAATGAGTTTCATAATATTCTCCTTATTTTATGATTTAATGATATGCTTTCCATTGATGATAACATCATTTACGTGATTGATACCAAAATGATAAAGCATGTAGGATAAATTAGGAATATCTAATAATATTAAATCTGCGTCTTTCCCTTTTTGGATGGACCCTTTTTCTTTATCTAAACCTAAATGATATGCTGCATTGATTGTAACTGCATTTAATATTTCTTCAGGTTTTAGTTTTTGGTGATTTGCTGCAAGCTGCATAATCAGTTGAAAGTTTTCGGTTGGACAACTTCCAGGATTGTAATCACTTGATATAGAAATAGCACAACCTTCATCAATGATTTTTCTTGCATTTGCATAAGGCTTATTCAAGTAAAAAGAAGTACCCGGTAAAATGTTTGCGATTGTATTTGCTTGTGCAAGTTTTTTAATATCTTCATCTTTGATTGCCATCAAATGATCAACAGAAGATGCATTTAGATCAACACCTAGACCTGCACCACCAAGAGGATCAATTTCATCTGCATGTATTTTTATTTTAAAACCAAGGGCTTTTGCTTTCTCTAAAATTTCTTTTGTTTCTTTTAAATCAAAAACACCTGTTTCACAAAATACATCAACAAATGATGCTAACTTTTTCTCTTTGATTATTTCCATATCTTGCTTGATTTGATTGATGTATGAAGATCTATTATGTTTAAATTTGAGAGGAACTGCATGAGCACCCATGTAAGTAGATACTACATGTATTGGATGATTTTGATTGAGTTTTTCTGCCACCATGAGTTGTTTTACTTCAGTATCTAATGATAAACCATAACCACTTTTTGCTTCTAATGTTGTGATGCCATAAGACAAAAATGTGTTTAATGATTGATATGCTTTTAGATAGAGTTCATTAAAAGATGCTGCTTTTGTTTTCTCAACTGTACCCAATATACCCCCGCCTTGTTTTAGGATATCAAGATAAGGTATACCTTGTCTAAGTTGACTGAATTCGTGCTCTCTAGAACCCGCATGCACCAAATGTGTATGAGAGTCTATAAGTCCTGGTAAACAGATTTTACCTTTAGCATCTAAAAGGGTAGTCTTGCTATCTATATATCCATGACAATCGTGCGTTCCATAATCAAGTATCTTACCATCTTTGATTGCGATAAAAGGGTTATCAATATTTTCTATTTTTGACATATTAAAGCCCTTTACCGGTGGCACTTGATTTGGATTGTATAGTGTTTTTATCCCGGTTATTATCATATCTGCTTTCATGATAAATCCTCAATATGATATTCAATAATTTTAGAGGAATCAAAGTCTCTAAAACCTAAATACTTAATTGCATATGAAGTCATTTGATTTAGACTCATATGTTTGTCATAAGCTATATGATGCATATCCAAGTAATATATTAAAGACCTATAAATGGCGTCTTTAGGCACTAATCCAACAATCTCAGATGACATAACTTTTACATTGTATCTTAAAGCTTCCATGTGAATCATTTCATACATTCTATAGATAGGATTTTTCTTGTAATCTAAGATATTCATCGTAACTTGTGTATGTCCTTTTTCTTCTAGATATGCAGGACCAGCTTGGATATACTGAAACCCACCACTTGATTTTCTAATCGTCTTTGCAAGAGTTTTAGCTATATCTAAATCATCAGTATCTAAATCAATGTTATAAGCGATGAGTGGTATTCTAGCACCTATTGCAGTAACACCAAAAGTTTCATGGATTTGAGGTTTTCCGTAATCAGGGTTCCATGTTGGATCCTTGATTTTTTCTTTCATTCCTTCAAACTCACCCTTTCTAATCGTTGGTAAGTTTTCCCTATCAGAAGTACTCGCTGCTTGAGCATATAAATAAATTGGTATATCTAAAGATGTGTTTACTTTTTCCGCAAGATTTTTTGCATATGAGACACACTCATCAATTGAGACACCTTCTATTGGTATAAATGGAACAACATCAACAGCACCCATTCTTGGATGCTCACCTTTGTGATGGTTCATGTCTATATGATTTAATGCTTCTTTGAAAAATGCTACAAGTGGATCGATCATATCATCAGGATTACCGATTAAAGTAATGACTGTTCTATTATAATCTTGATCGGGTTCATAACTCACTAGTTTAAATCCTTTATTATTTTTCAAAGGTTGAACGATCTTTTCAATTTTATCTAAATCTCTTCCTTCAGAAATATTAGGTACACATTGTACAATTTTATTCATGATATTACCCCCTTCTTTTTAAGTGTTTTTTCAAGTAGCATTTCATCTGCAATAAACGGAATGGTGATCGTAGAACTTTGATTTTTTTGATTAAAATCTTTTGATGTTTCTAAAGCATGTGGGTTTGTTGCCCAAGATCTTCTTGACACTCCAGCCATGACATCATAGATCATTGCACGTTTTAATATATCATCAACACGTTTAGATCCATCTAAGACCATACCATATCCACCATTGATTGCTTTACCAATACCGACACCACCGCCATTGTGTAATGCAACTAAACTCATACCTCTAAGTGCATTACCTAATGCGACATGTGTTGCCATGTCAGCCATGATAGTTGAACCATCTTTAATGTTTGCGGTTTCTCTAAATGGACTATCAGTTCCACCTGTATCATGATGATCTCTACCTAACATAATAGGACCAGTTTTTTTATCTCTAACAAGTTCGTTAAACTTAAGAGCTATATTTAATCTGCCATAAGCATCTTGATAAAGGATTCTTGCTTTGGTTCCAACAACCAACTGATTTTGTTTAGCATTTTTGATCCATTTATAATTGTCATTATCTTGAAATCTTCTTGTTGGATCAATACAAGACATTGCAACTTGGTCGGTCAAATCTAAATCTTTTTCTTCTCCAGATAAACACACCCATCTAAATGGACCGTAACCATAATCAAAAAGAAGTGGTCCCATGAGATCTTCAACATATGATGGATAAATAAATCCATCTAAGTCATTTTCTTTGTTTTTACATATTTCTTTGATACCTGAATCATATAGTGCTTTTAAAAAACTGTTACCATAATCAAAGAAATAGGTTCCTTGTTTTACTAGTTTTTCTATTGCATGATAATGTCTATGGAGGGTTTCATTAACTTTTAGTTCAAATTGTTGTTTATCGCTCTTAAGCAGTTCAGTTCTTTCTTCAAATGTCATATCAACAGGGCAATAACCACCATCATAAACAGCGTGACAACTGGTTTGATCACTTAATAAATCTATATGAATGTGATTTTGGTGTGCATATTCTAATAAATCAACAATATTCCCATGATATGCAATTGCTATTGATAATTTATCATCTTGATATTTCTTGGCTATGTTAAAAGCCTCTTTAGGAGTAGTAACAACTTTCGATACCCAAGTTTGATCATATCTTGTTTGAATTCTAGAATCATCAACTTCTGCTATAATCCCAACACCACCAGCGATTTCAATCGCTTTACCTTGAGCACCACTCATGCCACCTAATCCTGATGAGACAAATAGTTTACCTTTTAAGTTGTCTTGATCAGATAATCCTAGTTTTAATCGTCCAGCATTAAGTAAAGTAGAATATGTTCCGTGTACAATCCCCTGTGGACCAATATACATAAATCCACCTGCTGTCATTTGTCCATAATTAGCAACGCCTAAAGCTTGAGCTCTATTAAAATCATGCATATTATCATAAAGACCAACCATAAGACCATTGGTTAAAACAATTCTTGGAGCTTCTTTACTTGATTGATATAAACCAAGTGGATGACCAGACAATATCGATAGTGTTTGATCATCTTCCATGATTTCTAAGTATTTCTTAATGAGTTGGTATTGCATCCAGTTTTGACAGACTTGTCCTGTTTCACCATAAGTAACAAGTTCATAAGGATATAAAGCAACATCAAAATCAAGATTGTTATCAATCATGACTTGAAATGCTTTACCTTCTAAAGTTTTTGCTTGATACTTATCAATAGGTATACCTTTGATGTGACCTTTTGGTCTAAATCGATAACCATAAATTCTACCACGAGTTAATAATTCATCCAAAAACTCTTCAGCAAGTGCTTCATGCCACTTTTTAGGAATGTATCTAAGTGCATTTTTTAATGCAAGTTTAATTTCATGCTCATTTAAAGACATCTCACGTTTAGGAGCTCTTCTTATCTTTGGATCGAATATTAGTTTTTCTGGTAATGTATCAAATATTTGTTCTAAAGTGATTTCAATCAAGGGTTTCATCTCCTTTAAATACAAGATGATAGAGCTTATCATCTTTTAATAATTTTTCTGCGTGATGGATATATGGATACATCACAGCATCTGTTTTGATAAAAGGAATTTCTTTAGAAATTAAATCAAATGCTAACTTCGTTTTTTTACCTAACTTATCTTTTCCTCTAAAATGTAATGCTTGAGAAGCAGTAAACATCTCTAAAGCGATCACTTTTCGGGTGTTATCTAGAATGGTTTTAGCTTTTCTAGCAGAAGTAGCTCCCATCGATACATGATCTTCTTGATTTGCAGAAGAAGGAATTGAATCTACTGATGCTGGATGTGCGATCACTTTGTTTTCACTAACAATGGATGCAGCTGCATATTGTACAATCATAAAGCCTGAGTTTACACCTGAATGTGATGTTAAAAATGGTGGTAAACCATCGTTTAGTTTTGGATTGACCAACCTTTCAATGCGTCTTTCGCTAATGTTAGCTAGTTCAGCAATCGCCATACCTAAATAATCGAATGCTAATGCTAGTGGTTGCCCATGAAAATTACCAGCACTAATTGCTTGTTTTTCATTGATAAATAAAATGGGATTATCTGTAACAGAGTTCATTTCAATATCAATAATGTTTTTTACATGGTGAAAAACATCTAATGATGCGCCATGAACTTGTGGAGCGCATCTAATAGAGTATGCATCCTGTACTCTTTTCGCACATTGATTTGTAATATTTTGACTATTTTCTAGTAACGTCTTAACTTCATCAGCAACTTCCATTTGCCCAAAATGTTTTCTAACATCTTGAATTCTTGGATCAAAAGCATCGATGATGGACTCTAAAGCTTCCATGGTAAGTGATAAAGATAAATTGATAAATTTAATGAGTTTAAAAGCGTCATATAAAACTAAAGCACCAATAGCTGTCATTGCTTGAGTACCATTAATTAAACTCAATCCTTCCTTTGGATATAACTTATCTAAAGGTTTTATATGAGCTTTATCTAGTGCAGTTTTAGCATCCATACGCTCTTGTTTATGATAAACCTCACCTAATCCTAAAAGAGGTAATCCCATATGTGCAAGGAGTGCTAAATCGCCGCTTGCACCTAAACTACCTTGTTCAAAAATAACGGGAATGATATTTTCATTTAGAAGGGTGACCATAAGTTCTATCGTCTCTAAACGTGTACCGCTATAACCTTTAATGAGTGCATTAATTCTTAAAGCCATCATTGCTCTAACAACTTCAATAGATAAAGGATCACCCATGGAGCATGCGTGACTCTTTAATAAGTTCACTTGGAGTTCATCTAACTTATCATTTTCTATTTTTACATTTGCTAGATGACCAAATCCCGTGTTAATCCCATAGATTGGTTTTTCTTTTTTTATGAGTTCTTCAACTAAAGAAGAAGCCTCTATAATTTTTTGAATACTCTCTTTTGCGATTGATACTTTTTCATGGTGTCTAGCAATAAAAACAAGATCATCCAATGATAAACTTTGTCCATCTAATATTATCATGATTGTATGCTTCCTTTCGAAAAAAATGTAAGCGCTTGTATACATTTATTGTAACATATTCCTAGCAAAAGATATAGTAAAGAATCACCAGTATATTTCTCTTTATTTAATAGGATTCTCATGTATAATATAAGTAGGTGAGAATATGCGAATAATTCAAGAAAGAACGATAACAGATGAAGTGAAAAAACTTGCCCTAGATGCTAATTGTGATCTAGGCACTTCATTTATTGATTTACTTAGGGAAAAAATTAAATCAGAAAAATCCGAGATTGGGAAAAACGTCTTAGAACAAATCGTAGAAAACGACGAAATAGCTCGTTTAGAAAAAGCTCCTATGTGTCAAGACACAGGTTTAGTAGTTTGTTTTATTGAACTTGGTTATGATGTTCATATAGAAGGGGATTTATATGAAGCTGTTAATCAAGGCGTTAGAGAAGCTTATGAAGAAGGATTTTTTAGAAAGTCAATTGTAAGACATCCTTTAGATCGAGTAAACACTAACGACAATACTCCTGCAATCACACATGTTAAACTTGTACCTGGTGACCAGATAAAGATTACACTTGCTCCAAAAGGTGGAGGTAGTGAAAACATGAGTTTGGTCAAAATGTTAACACCAGCAGAAGGTATCGAAGGCATCAAAAAACTTGTATTGCATACTATTTTTTATGCTGGTGGAAAACCATGTCCTCCATTAATCGTTGGTATTGGTATTGGTGGGAACTTAGAAAAATCAGCATTAATAGCTAAAGAAGCTATTTTAAGAGATTTGGATGAAGAAAATCCTGATCCTATATTAAGAAAACTTGAAGCTGAAATTTTAGATGAAATCAACAAATTGGGTGTTGGACCTATGGGTTTTGGAGGCACAACAACAGCACTTGCTGTTAAAATTAGTGTTCATCCTTGTCACATTGCCTCACTTCCGGTTGCAATCAATCTTCAATGTCATGCATCAAGACATAAAACGGGGGTTATATGATGCACATAAAAACACCGATTTATGAAGATACAATTAAAAGAATGAATGCTGGAGATATTGTTTATATCTCAGGTACGATTTATACGGGTAGAGACCAAGCTCATAAAAAAATGGTTGAAGCGATTTATAATGATCAACCATTACCATTTGATTTTACTGGTCAAGTTATTTACTATGTTGGTCCAACCCCTGCAAAAAGTGGAAAACCCATTGGCTCTTGTGGTCCAACATCAAGTTATCGAATGGATCCTTTTGCAAAACCACTCATGGAAAAAGGATTAAAAGTCATGATTGGAAAAGGTGATAGAAGTGATGAGTTCATCAATGAGATGATTGAACAAAAAGCTGTATACCTTCAAGCTGTTGGTGGTGCTGGAGCTTTATTATCCAAAAAAGTTTTAAAAAGTGAAGTCATTGCATATGAATCATTAGGACCAGAAGCAATCCATAAACTAGAAGTTAAAGATTTTCCGGTGATTGTTACATATGATATTTATGGTGGAAATTTAGTTAAAGATGAAGTCAATAAATATAAAACAATTGAATTATAAACATAAAGGCTTGGGACTCCCAAGCCTTTTATTTGTAAAATGAACTAAAATATTCTATAAATTGAAAAACGATAAATAAATCTGCAGAACCACCAAAACTAACATTGTGTTTGATACAGTAAGCCGTAAAGTCTTTGATATCTTTGTCAACATACGGATTGACTTGAGATGCCATAGATTTGAAATGTTGATAATTCTCTAAAGATTTTGCTCTATTTAATAAAACAGTGTCCTCAGAATGAACCATGAAAAATAAGAGCAGGTTATGAAAGTTTTTAGGATCCAAAGTATCAACGTACTTAAAGAAGTTTAATGCTTTTCTAATAGTAGGTAATCCATTAAAGACTTCACCTCTAATACCTGTAATCTTATAAGACTTAAATGCATGCATTCCTGCTGTTTGAATGTTTAATTTAAAATCGTCTAGAACATGATATGATAGGGTTTGTATCCGTTCATATATAGTATCTAATGGTTTATGGTGTTTAATGATATATCCAAGTGATAGAAGTACAAAACCTAAGATATAAATAAGACCTTTATAAGTGTTGACATCTTTGGTGAGTTGATACATTGCTTTTTCTGCATCTTTACCAATTTTGTTTGCTTTTGCAAAGAGATTTGGATCATCATCAAAAATCATGCCTAACTCAAATATGTCTAAAAAATAAGGCATTAAGACTGAAATGGATTTTTTCATCACTTCATAATTCATATCTGGATGCGAGCCTTGAGATGTTGGTGTAACTAATCCGAACTTTGGATCTAAGTTAAGTTCATTTAACATGGCTTGTTCAATGAACTTTGATATTTGTTGATTGAGATATGTGAGTATTGTCGTATCGATATGGAGTAATAAATCATGCAGCGCATGTGTTTGATTTTTCATACAATAAATTGCAGGTTGATCACAGAGCATACATGTTCTAAGAGGTAAACCATAATCATCTCTAGAAATGTTTTCTTCATGATGATATAAATCTAAATCAATAAGTCTTCCAAGTGGATGAGATGTTTCAATTTCAACGAGTTTTCTTTTGACATCTTCTATAGATTTCGCATGGATACCAAAAACATAATAGGGCCCATCAAAGCCCTTTTTAAATGTCTTATAGATGATATCAAATTGTTCTTCAATAACATGTTGAAATACATTCACAAGAAAAAAGCTTGAGTATCTTTCTTTGTTATTACCAGGGGTATTAGCCTTGATTGATATGAGCGTTGGATAGTTTTTAGAGATACTTTTAATATGTTCAAACCGTTCTTCTCTAGCTTTTAAAATCTGTTCATTCATGAAATAATGCTCTTCCTTTTTTTGAAATTAGAAATTTATATGTAGCTTTTGGAACTATTGGTTTTATCATATCATATTTTTTCTCACGTGCAAGCTTTCTAATATAAGAAGCACTAATGATATCATGATGATAAGTTTTTCTTGGTATGATGTTTAATTGTTCTTTAAGTATTGTTTTCATCTTTAAATTATATTGGTGGGTTAGTTCATCAATAGGCTCTTCACCGACATGACGTGTGTCAATCTTAAAGATTGGCATGAAGTATGTTTTAAAAATGGACACATCAAGTTCTGTATAAACATCCATCTTTTGTTTATCTTTAAGAAAATATGTCGGAAAGGTTGCTCTTGAGATCATATAATCAGTTGATGGTAAAACATATACATTATCTAGATGTTTGATCGATTTTTTCAAGAGTTTAAGTCGTGTTTCATAATTAAATAATGAAGCATTAGTTTCTACTAAAAATATGATCAAATCATCATGTTCTTTAGATGCAGTTTCAATTAAATATAAATGTCCTAAAGTCATTGGATTTAAGTTCATGACGATACATCCTCTTGACCCCTTTTTTTCTGGTAATGTTTGAGATAATTTTTTTAGAGTTGAATGGATTTCATCATTTTTGTTCTCATAAAGAACAATATCTTTTGTTTCCATAATTTTGTTAAAGTTATAGTTAGAAAAGATATCTTTATTTTCAGGTTTAGTGAACAAAAAATAATGGTTAATTTCATGAGCTTCTAAATAGAAAAGAAGATGAGATAATATTTTTGAACTGATGTTTTGTGATTGATAAGTTGGGTCTACAGCAATCATTTTTATGACATTATGATCGATAGATCCAGTAGCAATCAGTTTATTTTTATCATAAAGTCCAATCGTTTTTGTTACTGTATGTTCATAGATTAAGTTATTTTTTTCAAGGAGTCTTTTAACTTCTTCAATTTCAGAATCTAAAAGGATATCCCTTATCATATAATCCATCATTTATGATTTTACCTCATATATTACATCAATGATTGATCCGTCTCTATATCTGATCAATCCTACAATACGGTCTTCATGTTCGATTTGTTTTGGTATAGAAGTCATGGTTACTGCTTTTTGATAAAGTGATCTAATTGGTAGTATGTTTAAGGTACTATCTTTTAAGAGTTCAATAAGATCAGTTCTTAGTGGATTGATTGCTATACCTCTTTCTGTAACAACAACATCAACGCTCGTACCTGGTGTTGAGACAGTTTCGATATGTTCTTTTATGAATGGAATTCTAGATTTAACTAAATTAGTTGTAATAATTGTTAGTTTTGATTCATATGCTGTATCGCTATGACCGCCACTTCCACCCATAAGTTTATGTGTAGAAGAAGTTGTTACATTCACGTTAAAGTTTAAATCAACTTCGGTTGCTCCAAGAACAACGATATCTAATTGACTTGCGATATTATTTTTATAAAATGGATTTGCATATTTAGATGCATCCATCAAATGATGATTTTTGTTATTTTTATAGGAATTAACGGCATCTAAATCAAATGATTGAACATCGTAAAGATCTTTGAACAAATGATGATCAAACATATCGACAAGACTTTTTGTGATACCACCACTAGCAAATGAACCATGAACTTTTTGTGCAATCATTTCTTCTTTTAAAAAATGAGATACTGCAATCGATGTTGAACCTGCACCTGTTTGGAAACTAAGACCGTCTTTGATGAGATTTAAAGTTTTGATAAGTTTTACAGTGTCTTTGGCTATTTTTAGTTGGACAGGATCTTTTGTCATTTGGGTTGTTCCTGATTCGATACCAGTCGATAAACCTATTTGATCGACTTTAATCATATAATCAACATAAGCAGAATCAATATCATTTGAAGACAGCTTATCTAAAATTGTATCAGCCACTACAATTTTGTGTTTTGCATAATATAAGTCAGGATAGATATATCCTAAAGGACCGCAAGGATTTGGCCCATCAATGCCGTTTGCATTTCCTTTTTCATCTGCAGCACTTGCAGCTATGAATGCTACATCAATGGCAAGTTCGCCTGTTTCTATAGCTCTAGCTCTACCACCATGTGTATCCATAATGAGCAGATCTTTGAGATGTCCTTTACTAATACTTTCAGCAACATCACCACTGATATAATTTGTATAGATAGCAGTAACTTGTTCGTTTTTTATAAGATCAACTAGTGGTTTGTGAACTGGAAAAATAGAACTTGGTGCAAGCTTCATATTTTTCAAATTTCTTTTTTTAATCTCTTCGAGTACCATATTGAGTAACAAATCCCCATTACGATAATGGTGATGAAATGACAATGTCATACCATCTTTTATTGGGATTATATCAAATGCAGCAGAAATAGAAGCTAGTAAAGAAGCTTCTTTTTTTGCAGGAATCTTTTCTATTTTTTTGTAGGTTTCTTGTTTGAAATGATCATCGGATATAAAAGGTTTATATCCATCTGGAATCATTCGATTCACTCCATTTTTTATCAATGTTATCATTCCTTTGAAGCGTTGATAATTTGTTTTGCTCTATCGATGATTGGTTTATCAACCATTTTTCCATCAACTGAAAATGCGCCTAAACCTTGAGCATCTGCTTGTTGTTTGGCAAGTAAGATTTTTTGTGCGTATAAGATATCTTCTTTAGAAGGTTTAAACAAAGTATTAACAGTCTCGATCTGATTTGGATGAATGCAAGCTTTTGCGTTCATACCAATCGTTTTAGCATGCTCAATATCTTTAGTCAATCCAGAGATATCTGTCGTATCTGTAAAAGGTGTATCAATCGCATCAATACCCATAGCTTTTGCAGCATAAATGACCATGTTTCTTGCAAACTCTATTTCGATACCAGAAAGTGTTCTTTTAACTCCTAAATATGTTGCTAAATCTTCAGCACCTAATAATAAACCATTGACTCTAGGTTGTTTAGCAATATCAAGAGCATTTAAAACAGATTCAGGAGTTTCAATTAAGGCAATGATATGGATTTGATGATCAAGCTTATGTTTTTTCTCTAAAGTAGATAATATCTTATCAAGTAACTTTAAACTTAAAACATCGGCTTTAGGTAAACAAATGGTATCGATATGATGACTCATAATGATATCTAAATCATTGATCTCATGAATACGTACGATTTTCTCAACATTTTTTAATGAAAAATGGTTAAAGAAGGATGCAAGTAAATCTTTTGCTGCATCCTTTTCTGTAAGTGCAACGCCATCTTCTAAATCAAAGATGACAGCATCAGCATCAAATATATCAACATTTTGTAACATACCTGGATGATTTGCAGGAATAAATAATAAACTTTTGCGCATATTAAACACCTAACCTTTTGATCGCGGTTTTGATTCTTGCGATGATGGTATAATCTAAAGCACCTTTATCTTTTATATAAAGATGAATGTTAGACATATTTAAAGAAGATAATGTTTCTAAAGCAACTTTATGAATTTGTTCACCAAATTGTTCTTTAACAACACTATCAATTTCAATGGTTATACCTTCACTTTTTTTAACTGTAACGATACAATCGTTAGATTCGTATGTTCCAGCTGTAGCAGCATTTTTCAGATTAATCACCTATCTTTTTATTTTTGAAAGGGCTAATACACGTTCCATTTCATTTTTAACAATCATATAGCCACCATCAACATCCATACCAGGTTTAGCTAGACATACATCAGCTCCAGCACCTATAGCAACATGGGTTGTAGCTAATGCGGATAAGTTCGTTTCATTACAAGTACCACCACAATATGCACCAATACCTTTTTCTTTACAATAAAGAATGGCTTCAGCAATATGATGTAAACCACCTAAATCAGGTGTTTTAATTTGAAGGACATGTCCTGCTTTATGATCTGCAAAATATTTGATATCATCTAGATTATTACACCATTCATCTGCAACGATCTCTATATTTATATTATTTTCTTCTAATAATTCTCTTAATTTTTTTAGCATTAGCATCGTATCTTCTCTATTGCCTTGATCAAATGGTCCTTCTAGTCTTAACTTAAAAGGAGAAGAAGCTTCTTCTAAATCTCTACAATAAGACACAATTTTATCTAAATCATCGTTAAAGGCAATGCCAATAGTTCCGTAAACATCAATATGAATGATAGGATTATAATCCTCTTTGATACGGTGGGTAAGGATTCTATTTTTTAACCATTCGATATAAGCAATTAATTTTTCGCCATGTAATCCTAATTTTTCCTTAACGTTATTGATTAAAGCATGTGGTAATGAATCCACCTCTTTTAGAATCATCTTATCAACATTTGTATATCTATCATCACCCGTTTGAGCAAAAATAGGTATGGATTTTAAAATCTCTAAATTTGGATTGTATTCGTTTCTAATGACTTCAGCCATGGTTATTTTTTCTTTTAGAGAAACTGCAGAAAGTAAGGCTTGAGAAACACCATATCTAATTGCTGTATGTAATCTTTTACCAGATACTTTTAATTGATCAAAAGCATTAGCCATTTCTTTAAAAGTAGTAATTTCTTGATTCAATAAAAAAGGTTTAATATATGTTTCCATAAACGGAATATATGTATCTGCTAAAAAGAGAGGATCTCTCCCTCCAGCACCGCTATACTGTACAGCTGCGCAATCCCCAATAGCTACTGACCCGTCATCTAAGATGAGTTGAATAGAAATAGCTTCACCTGGAACTCTTATTTTTTCAAACCCTTCGGTTAAAGGTTCTCCAACATATAAGAAACCATCATGGATGGCATCCTTTTTGATGGCTTTTTGATCGTCAAAATAAAATCCTGTAAATGACTTAGTAAAAATGACTTCTTTTATCTTCATTTTAATCTACCAATTAGATGTCCCATACCAACTGCATATACATCATCAACAGTCATTTGGAAATCTAATGCTCTTTGTTCCGAATTAGCCCTTTCTAGTAATTTTTCTTTATGGAACTTTTTAATTTCTTCAGACATACCTAAATGTCCAAATTCAAGGATTCTAATGCATCCTTCATTATCTCTTGCTGGTAAAACTTCTCCATGTGTTTGTTTACTTGGTGCAAATGGAACATCGATAATTCCATATTCAAAAGCTTTAATAACACCAACAGCAACATCACCCATACCTAAATCAATGACTTTATCCATTAAACAAGTAACTTCTTTACGAATCATTTCTTTTTCAGTACGTAATTTTTCAGAATCTGGATAAGATTGATCTTTTAATAGATTAACCACAAATTTAGATGCTTTTATACCAGCAGCATTCATTTCTTTTGTCGGTACACCAATAGATTCAACAGGTGTTTTTGTAATCATCTTGGTTGCTTTTGAAAGTGCAGCAACGCTTGATGCCATCGATATTAGACCGAAAGCTTGAGATTCATCTTGAGGGAATCCTCCCATCCATTGGTGAAATACTGTTGTTATATGCATATTTTTATGTCCAAATGTAAATAAATAGTATTCAGTAAGTTCTTTTAGCATTTGCATAGCCGCAACGTCTTGAGTAACATTACCACATTGACCATAACCAACAGTGATATGTTTTACACCTTGAGTTGCTGCTAAAATACTTTCTATAATCCCTATGGTAATTGCGATAGAAGGAGGTACTAATGTTCCAGTTAAAGGACCAAATGGTTCTCTATTGATATGTATACCATGTTCTTCATAATAACCAACTAAACGATCACAGTATTGCCAATAATAAATAGAATCTGCTAAGGATATGTTTTTAGCGTAGGGAATATTATAAGAAATACCTCCACCTTCATTAGATGTCCATCCAGCAGCATGAATGATTTCTGATAATAATCTTGCATCTGGTGTTCCATGTCTAGCTTGCATTGGTACATTGACATGATCTAGAACTTCTTTACATCCAGATACACCATGATTAACTGCAGGAAATCCATTTAGTAAAGAACGTTTTTCTCTTTTACTGATTTGGACGCCTTCCTCAGCTTCTTGATATCTATTATGTCTTGTATATGAATCAATTGTTGAAGGTAAAAAATCAGCACCAGCTTTTTCTAAATGTGTCAGCAACTCAATCATGCCTTCAACGGTTGCTACACCTGCTCTTGGTTGAACATAGGTTCTTTGCTCTTTTTCTGCTTTTAGCAGTTTTAAAGCGAAGTTTTTGTGTTCTGGTACAGCTTTAAGTGTTTTTACGGTTTGTTCTAAATCAAGCATTGGATCTTGACCAGTTGGCCATGACGATAAAACTTCTTTTCTGACTTCTAAGAATTTTTCAAGTGACCATTTTTTATTTCTAACTTGCATGATGAGCTCCTATAGTTTTACCATATATTTTTTCATGATTCGAAGTGCAATTTCTGGATGGTCCATGGATAATAAACCCATAGCAGATAAGATATAGGTTTTATCTAATAAGTATTCGGGTTGATGTGGACGTAGTTCCATAGGCTTACTTGCCATTTTTATACCGTTTTTTAAAATTGCAACTGGATCTTTACTGCTGATTACAACTCCACCAGTTCCAATGAAATAGTTTGTTTGAGTTAAATCTTTTCCGACTTGATAATACATAACGCCCATTGGTGTATAAACACCTTTTAATGTGCCAACGTGTCTTGAAGTTGCTACATCGATACATTTGCCTGCGAAGATATCATCTGCGATGTAATCTTCATCAGTAGAAGATATAAATTCTATATCATCATGTCTTTTATGTGCTTCAGCTTCGATATCTACATTCTGATTTTTCCAATGACTGATTTCTGACGCTGTAAATGATTGCAAAATACCTAAAGACGAATATCTCATGCCTAAATCACCTTCAACAGTACGTTTGGCATAAGGTTCTTCTAAACCGGATAAAATTGCGTTCATCTGGGTTGGTAATCCTGAGCCCATTGAATAAATGTCAGTGGTTGCACCACCAACATCAGCTAGCATTAAATCTCCCAAACCAGGTTCATCGCCAAAGCCAGTAGATAGCAACTCTGCAGCCATTAAAACAGCATTTGGTGTAGGTAATACAACTTCACCTACAAGTTTTTCTACTTTTTTAATACCTTTAGCTTCAATGATATTTTTAACGAATATATCTTTGATCGTGTCTTTTGCGCTATTGATGTTTAAAACATTTAATCTTGGCATGACATTTTCACAGATATAAAACTCTTTATTTGCATTTGTTAATATTTCTTCAATCTCATCAGTTGCATCTTTATTTCCAGCAAAAACAATAGGTGCTTTAATATTTGATTTTGCTAGTTGCTTAGCATTATGAATGACGCATTCTTTATTGCCGCCATTTGCTCCACCAGCAAGTAGAATGATATCAATATCTTTCTCTTTAATCTCTTCAACTTCATGAAGATTGATATTGTGAGATAATACAAGTTCAACTTTTGCACCAGCACCAAGACATACACGTCTTGCAGCTTCTGTAGTAAGTTCTTCAACAAGACCGATTGCAACCATCTTAAGACCACCTGCAGCAGAAGAACAAGCAGTGATTTTATCAAAGGTCATCTCGTGACCGATTTTCTTAAATAATCTATCTAAAGCTTTTTGATATCCCAATAAGATATCCTTTTCAACAGTGGTAATTGCTTTTGCAGTCGCTATGATCTCTTCTTTTTCCAAATCAACAGCAGTTAATTTAGTAAACGTAGATCCAAAATCGACAAGCAAATATGTTTTCATCAAATGCCCCCTAAGTCTAATTTGATTGTATCAAGTACATCATCAATTTTTATGCCAGGTGGATAAACTCTATTAAATCCCATGTCTTTAAATCTTTTTTCAACTTCAGTGAAATCTTGTTTGCCTACGACGATATTACCCCCAACATAGAGAAGCACATGATCAAGTCCAGCTTCTTCACATTTTTCTCTCATGCCACGACAATCTAATTCACCGTGACCATATAAAGACGATACTAAAATTAAAGAAGCCGATGTCTCTATAGCTGCGTTTATAAAATCCTCTTGAGACGATAATACACCTACATTAACGACGTTAAAACCTTCTTTTGTAAGTGTGTACTCAATGATCTTATTGCCTACAGCGTGAACATCAGCTCCGATAACTCCGATTACGATAGTTTTCATTACTTCCTCCGGTATGGATTTATAGAAATTTTTTATAATATATAAAAACGCTTACATACACTTGTATTCTAAAACATTTCATATGAAAAAACAACAGTAAAAGGCCTTTTTTCATGTTTTTTTTATAAAAAAATGAAAAATTAATAAGATTGAAAAGAATTATCATGGATGTAAGTAAAAATAGAGTCTTTCATTTAGTTACATTATAAAAAAAATGACTTATTTAAAAGTCATTTTTAAGATATTATCTGTGTTTTAAATGTGGAAATAAGATGACATCTCTAATATTAGGTGTGTTGGTTAATAACATAATGAATCGATCAATACCAATACCGATACCACCAGTAGGAGGCATACCATATTCAAGAGCTTCAACAAAATCGATATCCATTTCTGTTGCTTCATCATTTCCTAAATCTTTTTCTTTTAATTGATTTTCAAATCTTTCTTTTTGATCGATTGGATCGTTTAATTCACTAAATGCATTTGCATATTCACTACGCATAATGAATAACTCAAAACGATCTGTAAATCTTGGATCATCTGCATTCTTTTTAGCAAGTGGTGATATTTCAATTGGATGACCATAAACAATCGTTGGTTGAATGATCTTATCTTCAACATAGTGTTCAAAGAAAGCTTCAACGATATGACCATAACTAAAATGTTTTTCAACATGGATGTCATGTTCTTTAGCGATTGCTTTAGCTTCATCTAAAGTCATGTGTTTCCAGAAATCTACACCAGAAATTTCTTTAACAGCATCCACCATATGCCAACGTTTCCAAGGTGCTTGCATGTGAATCACTTCATCTTGGTAATTGATATCATATGATCCTAAAATTTCTTTTGTTACTGTTGATAGACAACCTTCAACTAAATCCATCATATCTTCCATATCTGCATAAGCAAGATATGCTTCGATGGTTGTGAATTCTGGATTGTGTTTAGCATCCATACCTTCATTTCTAAATAATCTACCAATTTCATAAACTGCTTCTAATCCACCAACAATTAAGCGTTTAAGTGGAAGCTCAGTTGCTATTCTTAAGTAGAAGTCCATATCTAATGCATTATGATGTGTCACAAAAGGACGTGCTGCTGCACCACCTAAAATCGATTGAAGTACTGGTGTTTCAACTTCAATGAATCCTCTTGAATCGAAATAGTTTTGAATGGCTCTAATAATTTTAGGGCGTGTCATCGCAACTCTTCTAGCATCTTCACTCACAATTAAATCAACATAACGTCTACGTCTAGATTCTTCCTTGTCTTGAAGACCGTGAAACTTATCAGGAAGCGGTCTTAAAGCCTTAGTTAGATGTGTATACTCAGATGCTTTAACAGTTAGTTCATTGGTTTTCGTTCTAAAAAGAACACCTTTGATACCAACGATGTCTCCTAAATCAGCTTGTCTAAATAATTTATAGTTTTCTTCACCGATTTGATCTTGTCTAACATAAACTTGGATTTGTCCATCACGATCTTTAACGTGCATAAATCCTGCTTTACCTTGACCTCTTTTTAATACAATACGACCTGCTATAGATACTTCGATATGTTTTTCTTCTAATTGATCATGATCAAATGGTTCGTATGTGTCATGAATTGTTTTTGCATCATGTG
>SWCB01000367.1_pt1 | contig 34546 bp, 23 predicted proteins | sample 4692901 | NCBI WGS metagenome assembly SWCB01 (sample SAMN10267276, study PRJNA491770) | bioreactor metagenome | isolation source: DHS bioreactor inoculated with subseafloor sediment | place: Japan: off Shimokita Peninsula | collected 2006-08 | reverse complement strand
TATCAGCAAACCATCGACTCAGACCATTTCATGCATTCACTACTAGGTAAAGGTAGCTATCAAGACTATTTCAATCATTCTGATTTATATACTTATGCAAATCAAACATTTTATCCTGGTACTGTCTATCAATTGAACATGGTTTCAGGTGGTAGTCATCATTTTGTAAGAAACAATAGTCTTTATCATGAGACTTGTTATTTGTATTTAGACTATAGTTTCGAATTTGTTCAAGCCAATAGATATTCAAATATTTGGCAAATAGATCCATTGCTTTTAAGTTAGGTGAGTTTTATGAAAAGTATTGATATGAAAAAAATAATAATCATTTTCATCATGTTTAGCCTGTTTCTATTTTTAGGAACTTTTTTTCATATTGACAAAATTGAAGCTCATACATACGATGGACATGATCCATGGTATGGCACAAACCTAGATTTTTCACCAATCGATAACGAAGCCATTCTTTTTGAAAGTGAGTATGTCCCTTTTTCGATGATTATCAATGATCCATTGCTTATCGATGAATCTAAGAAATATGTGATTGAAACAGCTTACGATTTATATATGTTTTCTGTATTAAATAATGGTGTAGATCATGATGCTTATCGAAACTTACATTATGTTTTGGGAAATGATATTGATTATTATGATGTTGTCATTACAGATAGTTCAAAAAGATTTGAACCTGTAGGATTTAGATATCCTTTTAATGGTGTGTTTGATGGACAAGGATTTGAAATCACAAATCTATATTTAGATTCGATCTATGACTCCATCATTTATGAAGAAAAATATCTTGGATTAATTTACTACGCCATGTTTTCTCATGTAGGAACTGAAGGTGTTGTTAAAAATCTGGGATTGATTAATCCTCTAATCATTCAACCCATTGAATGGGGAGCAATGCAGTATGTCTCTCCATTAATTGGATTAAATGAAGGACATGTAAATCATGTATATTATATCGATCAAAGAGGTCATCAAGCTGGTTTTCATGCTGAAGGAGCATTTCACATCAGTGGATTGGTATCTAAGAATTTAGGAACTTTAGAAGAAGCATATGTTTCAAGTGCTCATATAAAGAGTTTAGCTGTCTTAGAAAACTTATCAGATGCAGCTGTTGTCAGTGAAAATACAGGGACACTTCAACATGTTTATTATGATCAAAGTATTTTACAAGATCCAAATACATCGACAACCCATAGCATAGGGTTAGATACAGTTGATTTTCAAGACTCAGCTTATTTTGATGATGCTTGGTTTTTTAATACGGATTATGAACAGTTAACTCAAGATCCAACATTAAAAAGTCAATATCATTTAAAAAATACATATCCGATTTTACAAGGATTAGCCATAACTTCAAACGCACTAGAGATTAGTAATGCATTAGAATTAATTTATATGCAAGAGTTGTTAGAAAGTGGTAATATGTTTAGATCAAAAACATATTTAATCACATCTGACATTGATATGCATCAAGTATCTTTTGATGCATATCAATCAGCTGCATTTGGATTTAATGGCATCATTACATCATCCATGAGAGATGCATCCACAAGTTTATATGATAGAAACATATCACAAGGTGGTAATATCGATTATCACAGTATTATTGGACTTAACATAGTTCATGCTTCGTATATAGGTAATGCTGCTAATTATGGTTTTTTAAGTGCATTGTTTGGAGAAATAAGTCATCTTAATTTTGTAGATGTGTCAGTTGATACGCTTGATATAAGTGAAACATTTGAAAGAGATACTGTAAATATTGGTGTTATAGCAGGTCAAATAATTGAAGGAACAATTGATGATGTTCATATAGATGGAAGTATAAATTTACGTTTTTCACAAACAGACATTGGTCAAATTTCTTTAAGTATGGGTGTAGGAAGAGGTAGTGGTTCTTTTCATAAAGTATCGACTACAGGTTTCATAGAAACTGAAACTCAAAATTATCAAGAAAAATTAGATGAATCATCTATTGGTGGGGTTATCGGAAATGCTTTAGATGTTACCATGACAGATGTAATTGATGATACTATAAAACAACCTATTTCTTATATGCAAACATTTGAAGGTATGACATATATAGGTGGCATCATTGGTTCTGGAACAATAGGTAACATGGATAGCATTGTTTCAAAAGGAATTATTGATTTATTAAACATGAATCATCAAAATCAATTATATATTGGTGGTATCTTTGGGAAAGTAATTTTCATAGAAGATCAACTCTCTAATATATATCATAATGGGGATATCAATGTATATGTTGATCAACCACTTGATATGCATATCAATGGTATTGGGTATGTTATATCTGATCAAAGGGTAAAAACAATTAACAGTATCACTAATAATGGAGATATAAGCTTATCTTCTGATATTAATTTATCTACACAAACATTAAATCAAATTGATATTAAAGGATCTTTTGGGTTTACATTTGAAGGAAGTGCATCTTTTTATGGGTTATATCAAACCAAGGATCAACTGCTTGATATATCTTTAATTGATGAGTTTAGTGGCATGTTAACTCATGTTGGTGCTGATACTATTGAAGTAGTTAAAGCTTACCAAAAAGGAAACTTTATTTACCATACTTCACATGAATTAACTCAAGAAAGCATTATGATTTCAGGTGCTTTTTTAGGTACGGATATGCATATTGAACATGTGAGACAAGAAGGTCTTATTGATATCAGTATTGATCATGAAAGTAGTAGCGTTACACAAGGTAACTTAAATGTATTAGGTATTTTTGAAGAAATCAGTGATGGATATCAAGCATCACAAGTATTTCAAGGTGGACATATATCAGTATCAAAAGATCCTATGGTTCAAGTTGATTATGACTTAAATTTAAGTGCAGTTGGACTAAGACATTTAAATACATCTCATTATGTAGAACATGATATTGACAATCGATCTATTGAAATCACTGATCAAATTGGAAGTTTAGACACTGTACTTAATTCTGGTAATATTGATATCTCTGGAAATTTCAACGGCAATGTTAAAGCTAGTGGAATTATGTTAGCAAATGAAGGATTAATGTCCAATATCATCAATTTAGGTGATATTGAAGTCTTCAATGATATCGCTGTTGATCATCACAAAATTGAAGCATCAGGAGTTGTTTATCAAATGATTGGTGAGTATGCTCAACTTAAGGATTCAGCGAATCAAGGAGATATCAAAGCTGTTTCAAATACTGGTTTAGGATATGCTCATGCGAGTGGACTAATCCTTAGAAATGATTTGTTATATCAAGACACTTACATAAGTCCTAGTGATCATCATCAGTATCAAAAACTATTATTTAGTATTAACTATGGTGATATTTATGCATATAACAATTCTATAGAAAACACTTATACCATTGTTAATGAAACAAGAGCAAAAGCATCGGGGTTTTTGACCATAGGTGTTATGTCAACCATTAATAATATGAATATAGGCAATATATTTTCTAATCATTTAGCAAGTGCAATGATTGGTTTTTTAGCACTTAATCGTTTTGGAACATTGGGCTATGATCAAGTGTTCATTTCAAATCAAATGAATTATGGTCGGGTGAGAGAAATTACAGCATATGATTCAGTCAACGAATTATTTACAGTGGACATGAATCAAAGTCCATCAAAAGCCATAGACAAAGTGTTTGGAGCTGTTGTTGGTAAAATTCATACAGGAACATCCACCTGGGCTTTTGCTGGTGATGTAACTTATCCAATTGATCGCATTTATTTTGGTTACTTACTTAACTTTGATGAAAAGATTAATATGTTTGATCAAGCACCTACGCTTTCTAGTTCATGGGCAGATATATTTGGTGGAGATACAGAAGCAGCAAACGATGTTATATTAGAAATGCAAAAATATATGGCTACAACCAACACTGATGATCAATCGGCTGCACCTTTTAACACCTTTTATGCTGGTGGTTGGATTGGACAATATTTAGGTAAACAAATATCATCATATGATTTAACAGATACAGAAACGGGTATGTTTTATGAGGATTTCGCATTTAGAAATCAAAGACCTACGTATAAAGGTACAGATCAGTTCATCTTAGATTACATTTCATATATTCCAAGAGATAAGATTAATGATAAGATGTTAGAAACCATAGAAATGTATCGTATGGAATCATTTATGGGTATCTATGCATTATCAAGTAGTAAAGGTATCGGTAATGGTATTTTCATTCCAGATAATTTTTCATTAGAAGGTCTTCATGAGTATCACAGTGATTATCCATTGGGTAATCAAGACTATTTGGGTGACATAGCTGATGAAAATAGTATGAGTTATAGCTTGTATCGAGAAATGAGACAAATCAAGGTTGATTTTGCGACTACAATTTATGATTTAGAAATTAAACAAATCGATGCATTAGGTGAAGCAGTTGAGGGTGGTGTTGTCTTAAAAGATCCAGAAATTGATGAAAAAAGATCTTTAATCACATATTATCTTCCGTCTAATGCAAGTATATTAGGTGACCAAGAACCAACAATACTTAATGTTGAAAGTTTTGTAGAAGTATCTCCGAATGTAGCAGGTGCAAGAAAAGTACTTGATTTATTAGGTAGTGGAGACCCTACATATACTTGGGTCGGAACTCATAAAAAAGTTGGAAATCAAATGGTTGAAATTGGACCTTACAAAGAAACTGGTATTTATGATTTATCGTCAGACTTAGTATTTGGTAGTTCAACATCAAGAAATACACCAATGTATAATTATTCAGGTGATGTTTATGACACTTTAGGTGCAACTTCACATGTTTTTTCTCATAATCCACATATCTATCAATTTTTCATATTCTTTTATTACTGGTATGCAGAAGGGTATCGTGTGACTCCAAGTGCACAAATGAGTCCAGGATATGCACCATATGAGGCATATAGTGAACCTAATTATCCGACACTTTATAGATATGTAGGACCTTCAACTGAACCAATCACTTATGTTCAGTCTGATCCGATTAATGGTGTATCAGTATACGATCCATCAGATGTTAGATTTATCGCAAATACGGATGAAGGTACTTATCAAATCTCCGAATCCGCAAGTTTTGATCACGAAGGTCTATCAATGATTGAACCTATAAGTATTCCAAGAAGTTATGGGATATATGATATGATGAGCTATCAAGGGACATATATCGATAGTGTAGAAGATCATTATGGAAAGATAAGAGTTTATTCAAACGCATATGTTGAAAGTGATCCATCCACTTATAAGGATTATGATATTAGAATAATCAGAACAGCTGACGAAGATATTACTCGGGTATTAAATCTTGAAGTTAATCAAGTTGATGCATTAAATCCACTTGATGATATCAACCAATTGACAACAAGTATAAATCTAAATGGTACCAATCAAAATAGTTTAGAAATTACTTATGAAACATATAATATTGCAGATTTATATGATATGTTACAACACGTAGAAGTTTACAATTTTGATACGCAAGTAAAAATAAACACATCCTATTATAGAATTGAACAAGGTCACGTCAGTACATTGACCTCTTTTGACAATCTTGCAGGTAGTTGGGGTGCTGGATCATTTACAATCAAACTTATACCACTTGATGATTTTCCTAGTGGGAATTATGTACTAAAAACATCACTGCTTAGTGGTAGTACATATGATGTTTATTTTACTAAAGATGATAGTAGTGAAAAAAGCATTTTATCTTTCACATATGATGATCAGATGATTGAACCTGAAAGTAATATGCATATTTCTACCATACCTTATGGTATATTTTATGATGCATTAGATGAACAAACGAGCATTGTCAATTTTACAAACTTAGATACATATCAAAATGTATATTATGATCAATTAGATACGATGATACCGTCTTATCTAGAATCCCTTGAAATATCTAATTTCGCAACCATCGATCACATTGATTTAAGTATCACAGAATTAATTGATGGAAGATACCAATATGATGTGATTTATACGATAGTTGCTGAAGATATGACATCTTTTGTATTTACACATCGATTAATCGAAGCAGATATAGCAACACAACCAAAAGTAGTTTATAAAAATGGTGGAGAAACATCCTCATTAACTCAAGTTGATGTAAAATACCAAGAAGCTCCAAACATTAGAATTGAGTATTTATTAGAAGATTTCTACACACCTGACATGGATAACTTTTCTATTGAGCATGTTTTTAGTCCATCTATCTTAGGTGAGACTGCAGAAATCGATAAAGACTATTTCATTCATAAAATTGATGGTAAAGGATTTGAAATCAATTTTAATCAAAACACTCCGAAAGGTAGTTACACTTACCAGATGACGTATCAGCATGAGATTTACATGTGGGGACAAACCATTTCTTGGAGTCTTACATTTGATGAGATTCAAATTGATAAACTAAAAAACGATCAATCAAAAATATCAGACATACTTTTTGTTTCAGACACAATATTCTCTGGGTTTAATACTATCGTTGATTATGAAGAAATCGATGGATTGAGTTATGAAGGATATATCAATGATCCGAGCACAAGAAGAATCAATGTGTTACCAACAACAGGTATTGTTTACGGCTCATACGAAAATTATGATGCTTACTATATCATTGGTCAAGTTCAAAAAACAAATCTATCTACTTATGAACCTATATTTTATATAAGCGATCATGCTATCATTAGAAGAGTTACAGATGATATCAATCATCATTATGATGATCAAGCAGTAGATCTAGCATATGATTTTCAAGTCATAGGAGATGCTTTCAATTTTGTTCATTATAGAGTGTACGCAGAAGACTATGATGAAAATCCATTAAACTATACGGACTATTATGTTGCAGTTCAAGATGTAACAAATAACATTCGATTTGAAGTAAATATTGATAATCAAACAAGTTTTAACATTGATCATTTATATTTCTCAATCGATATATGTCAATTAGAAAGTGGTTGTACATATGAAGATTCAGCTTATCAAATGGGGGCATTTGCCGTATATAATGATTTGACTGAACAATACGAGATGACACATTTTCAAACAACGATGCATGGTACATATAGCATATATGTAGATTTAGATAAAAACTTAAAATATCAAATTATTCTAGAACAAAGCCAAATCGATGGGACAAGTTTTTACTTAGAAGACTCGATTTTACCTAGAAAATACTACATTACGATCGTAATAACTGATGATATTTACACAGAACCATGGGCATATACACATGAAAATACACCAGAATCATAAGAAAATTAAAAAACCTTTACTAAAGTAAAGAAAAAAAAGTGATATAAATTAAACAAAAAGTGTTGACAAAACTATTGACTTGTAATAAGATAAAAGTACAAATAGGAGAAAATCCGATGTTAAAGGCAAACTTAAGGAAACTTAAGGACGCAAAGCTATAGGGCCTGAAATGGTAGCCAGTTGTCATTAGAAATAATGATGCTGGCTTTTTATTTATTATTTTTTAAGTCGATCATATAATGTATAAAGGCAAACCTAGGGAAACCTAGCGGCGCAAAACTATAGGGCCTGTCAAATGGTAGCCAGTTGTCATTAGAGATAATGATGCTGGTTTTTTATTTTCTTATTTAAATGAATCACTATAATGTTATAAAGGCAAACTTAGGGCAACCTAAGGACGCAAAGCTATAGGGCCTAGAGATAGGTAGCCAGTTGTCATTAGAGATAATGATGCTGGCTTTTTATATTTTATAAGATTGAGGTGATGATATGAGACTTTCAACCGTTTTGCAAGTCAAAAAACGAAAATTAAGAAATCGAATATTCACCTTAGGGGTTTTAGCAACTGGTATCATGAGTATTGCATTTGCTGTCATTACATTTTATGGACAACAAGCTGGAAACTTCGTTATGTCAATGGATTATGATGCATACAACAGAGGTATTATCTTATCCAGTGATGAAGCATTCACAAATCCGACACCAAGACTTATGACAGAACCGATTGAAGATGCAAGAGACATGACATACAGTTGGTTGAAACTTGATGAAGTTCAAAATACTGATGGAAATTTCGTAGACCCTGATTATGATTATGTCGCGTATACATTTTATATAAGAAATGATGGACTTGAAACAGTAGACATAACATATCACTTAAGAATGACTGAGGTATACAACAATCTAGATGATGCAATTAGAATTTTAATTATTGAAGATGGTGTTGAGACAATGTATCAAAAACTTGATCGAGTCTTAACGAATGGTGATCTTCCATACTATCCAGAAATCATGCCAAAACCTAAATTGTTTGTGAGTGATTCAATTGTTGCTAGAGAAAATTTTGTCAAATTTGAACCTGGACAAGTTAAAAAATTTAGTGTTGTCATGTGGCTTGAAGGATATGATCCTGACACAGATGATGATGTCTTAGGTGGAAGAATCAAATTACAAATGAACTTCTCAATAGATGGATTGAACTAAGGTGATCATTATGAGTATAAAAAAGCTTTATATATCAATACTCACCTTAATCCTAATGTTTGTCACATTTGGTACAGTGACATTTGCTTGGATAAGCTTATCAACAATTAATAATATTGAAGGCTTATCATTAACTGCTTCAGGTGGAGATGAATTACAAATCTCACTTGATGGCATAAATTACAACTCAGAATTAACTGCTGAACAGTTATATCAAATGTTTGAGAATATTAGATTAGTTGATGTAACTTCAACTGATGGCATATATTTTGAAACGGGTGGTATGAGAGATGTTGAAGAAGCAATAGCAAATGAGCATTATTTAACTTTTGATCTATGGTTTCAAACATCAGTTAGAGAACGTCATGTGTATTTGGTTAATAACGTTTCTGATCAAGTAGCTTATGACACTTCAGCGATAGGAACATTTGTTGTCTCTCATGGTGTCATGTGGACTGCAAAACATGATTTCTGGTATGGACCTGATGAATCAGATATGATTTATAAAGGTGAAGAAGACAGATATTATGCAAGCGATAGTGTTAGAATTTCTGTTATTGAACTTAAAGATGAAACAAATGCAAATGATTTAAGAAGAGAAAGTGAACTCAAAAAAATCTTATTTGATCCAAGTGGTGATGAACTCAGAGGTTATGGAGTACCATATGGACAATACAGTTATTTTATTGCAAGAACAAGATATTTCATAGGACTTCCAAATGATGTACAGGAAGTCAGTTACAGACTTACAGAAATTGATCCAACTAATCCTTACCAAGCTTTAGATAATGAGTCATTAATCGCAGTGTTACAAGAAACTGGTGAAATGACAGAATCTGGTAAAACGATATACCGAGGAAAAGTTAGAATTAGTATTTGGATCGAAGGTTGGGATGCGGATGCATTTGATGCAGTTGAAAATGATAGACTTAAAATTCAACTACAATTTAAAGCACTCATACCACCTACAGAATAAGGGTTAACTTAACGAAAGTTAATTAAAATAAAAAAAAGAGAAAAAAGAAAAAATTTAAGGAGACTAGAAAAATGACAAAACTTACAAGAAAATTATTATTATCGATTATTACGGTCGTTCTTACAGTGGTAGCACTTGGAACAACGACATTTGCGTGGTTTACACTAACTAATACATCAGTTGTACAACCATTTGAAGCTGAAATCGTAGCTGACTCAGGGATTGAAGTAGCTATTGGTGATCATGCAACAGTTGCAGCAGCACCTCTTGATGCTAACTGGGTTACAACATTAACTACTCAAGTTATCGAAGATTATTTAGAATCACAATATAATGCAGAAAGAATTATCTTTAATCATGTAACAACTGCTGATGGTGAAAACTTCTCAACTTTAGGTGCAACATCATTAACTGGTACTACAGTTGGATATATTGAAATTCCATTAAGCTTTAGATCAGATTCAGCAACATCTATTCAATGGACTTCAGTAGCAATGACTTCACCACTTGAAGCTTGGACTGTTGATGTAGCATTTACTGACTCTTCAGGAACATTAAGAAATCCTAATGATAGTATTCAAATTGATGCATCAAATGCTATGAGAATTGCAATGATTTCATCAGCAACTTATGGTGATTTTACAGTAGCATATGAAAAACCAGCTGCATCTAATGGTAATATCGTATTAGGCGAACAAACAGCTGCAGATTTCCAAAACGGTGGCGTTGGTGATGATGGCGCTATGAATTACTACTATGCTAAAAACAATATGTTACCATTCGGTTCAGATTCTGTTACTACTTTAGCAACAGTGACTGATATTAATGGTCAAACAGTTATTACAATGGTTGATGTATCTGGATCAGGTACTGATTACCAAGCAGCAAATTTTGGTCAAGTTATGATCAGAATTTGGTTAGAAGGTTGGGATGCAAATGCATACAACTCAGTATTATCAAGAGTGATTAGCACACAATTTGTATTCACAGGTGTTTAATATTTAATAAATATTAAGACTTTTATAAAAGAAAATTAGCTTTCTAGTCTGGTAAGTGCATTTAATTGCTAAATGCACTTACCAATCCTCTTGGATTATGCTAGAATAGACAGTGAAGGATAACAATTTAAAAGGGAGTAATTAAAATGGAAAACGAAAAGAAATCAACACCCAAGAAAGTATTATCAATTACGCTTAATTCATTGTTTTATATGATCATTGTCGTATTGCTAATCTTTTCACTAGCTAATATTAAAGTTAAAAAAGAAAATGATATTGCCAATGTATTCGGACTAGGATTTTTGTCTGTGCAATCAAACTCAATGTTTGGAGACCAGGAAGATTCTTTTGAACAAGGCGATATGATTTTTGTTAAAATGTTAGATGAAGAATCAGTTAAAGCATTAGAAGTGGGAGATATTGTCACTTATTTTGATATGACAATTAAAGAGTTTAATACCCATAGAATCGTAGAAATCAATACAGAAGAAGAGTATTTAATTACTCAAGCTGATTATAACCCAATTTCAGAAAATACAAATACTCAGCCTGATCAACCGATAAATTTTGATCAAGCGATTGCTACCTATTCATCTAAAATATCTGGATTAGGTAACACTTTAGATTATTTGCAATCACCGACTGGATTCGCACTTTTTATCATCTTACCAGTTGTATTAATTCTTGCATTTGAAGGTGTTGTTCTCGGAAGAAACATCATCTCACTTAATCGTGCAAAAATGGAAGAAAAATATGCACAAGAAAAAGAAGATACAAAGAAACTTTTAGAAGCTGAAAAAGAAAAGCTTCGTGAAGAATTATTAGCAGAGTTAAAGAAGGAAAACAATAATCAATCTGAATAACTGGCTATAAAGATCAAGGAGCGCATATGGTAGAGTTTGCTCGTTACTATATCAACTTCATTAGAGAACTTATTGCGAATATCGGTGAATTTTTTAAAAATCTTTTTGAAGTATTTGCCGATTTATTTTTTCATGATGTTGTTGAATATTTTCAAAAGTTCATACTATCAAGCACACAATATACATTACTCGACTGGGTGATGGCTTTTGTCGTTTTAATTATTAATTTGGCATTTATTGTGTTCCTAGGACTTAAACTTTATCAATGGATATCAAGATATATTCGCTTTGTTTCTAAAGAAATGGAGAAAGATGAACTTCTTGAAGAAATTTCATTCTTAAATGAAAAGACAGTTGAACTTATTGAAGAAAAGAATAAGATCTTAGCATTAAAAGTTTCTAACTTAGGATTATCTCCAGAAGAACAAAGAAAAGCAGAAAAAGAATTACTTGAAGACGAAGAGGAAGCAGCTAAAGGTCCATCTAGATTTACAAAACTTATCGCAATTGATAAAGAGTATGCAAATCGTATGACTCAAATTAGAATGAAAGAAGAAGATATGATTTCATTAAGAGATTTGGTCACAAGATTTATCAACTTCTCAGCATCAAAACTAGGATTATTTTACAATAGAAAAATTATCTCAGCATTCTTCGCAGGATTTGCATCTTCTAAAACAATGATTCTAGAAGGTATATCTGGTACCGGGAAAACATCACTTCCATATGCAATGGGTAAATTTTTCGGGAATGACTCAAAAATTATTGCTGTTCAACCCTCTTGGAGAGATCGAGCTGAAATGATTGGTTATCTTAATGAGTTTACTAAAAGATTTAATGAAACAGAGTTTTTAGAAGCGATTTATGAAACAACATATCGCGAAGATATTTGTATCATCGTTCTAGATGAAATGAACTTAGCACGTGTTGAATACTATTTTGCAGAATTGTTATCTTTACTAGAAATGCCAGACGCTGACCAATGGTTAATAGATATAGTTCCAAGTTCAGAACCAGCTGATCCAAAACATATTCATAAAGGCAAGATATTACTTCCACAAAATGTATGGTTTGTTGGGACAGCAAATAAAGATGATTCAACTTTTACAATTACAGATAAAGTATACGATAGAGCAACTCCAATTGAAATCAATACAAAATCAGATTTCATCGATGCTCCACCAACAGATGGCATCACAATGTCTAATGACTATCTTCAAGAATTATTTAGACAAGCACTTAAAGATCATCCTTTAAGTTTAAAAGCTATTCAAAACTTAGAAAAACTTGACAAATATATTACCGAAAATCTAAAAGTTACGTTTGGTAACCGTATCATGAAACAAATCAGAGCATTCGTTCCTGTATATGTTGCATGTGGTGGTTCTGAAACAGAAGCATTAGATTATATCGTTGCAAGAAAAATACTTAGAAAATTTGAGAGTTTAAATTTACCATTCTTACAAACTGAAATCAATGAACTATCTGTTTTATTAGATCGTTTATTTGGCAAAAACGGATTTGTTGAATGTCAATCTTATTTAACTACAATTAAGAAATCATACTAGGAGTCCAAAATGAAAAAACTTAAAGACTTAAGAAATTTTCATCAAGAACTAAATTCTGTTTATCATGATTTGGAAATGGATTTTCCTTTTCCTAATGATTTCTATCAAGCCTTTTTATCAGGTGAAAATGAAATGTATCAAAAAAGTATTACAGAGGTTAAGACATTTCATGAAGATTGGATTCAAACGATTGAATCATTTTTCCCAAGTTTAAACAAAATCATTAAAGATCCAAAATCAGGATTAAGATATGAACAAGAAGTTGTTGCAATCGAAAAAGCTAAGAAAACCAATAGTGATTCAGTAAGACATCTAGCTGCAAATACGCATTTAATCAAAGAGATGCGTGGCGGAGATGTTATTCCTAAAAGAATTTTAACAACACAAGCAGAAATTGAATATGCTATCTATGAAAATAGATTTATCAAAACATTAGTTGATCGCTTATTTGATTTTGTGAATAGAAGACACAATTTAGTTAAAAAAAATGTAGATTCCTTTAATAAAAAACATTTTGATTTAAGATCAAAGTTTCAAATTCAAGATTCCCAAGTTGATATGCATGTAAATTTCCAAGTCAAAGAAGATCTTGCAGATGAAAAAATCAACAAAATGAATAATGAGTTGTTAGCAAGAATTCACAATCTGTTAAAACTCATTAATGGATTAAAACTAACACCGTTTATTCAAGATTTAAAAAATGCAACACCTGTAAAACCTCCGATTATGCAAACATCAATATTACTTAAAAACATTGATTATAAAAACTGTTATACATTATGGCTTTATTTAGATAAATACCATACATTAGATTTTGATTTAGATGTCAAAGAACAAAACTTGTCTTTTGATCGTTTTTATACAAAAAATGTTTATCAATTAGCATTACAAACATTTACAACTGTCTATGCGAATCAAAAAGCATTAGAGGATCATTATCAATATTTAGATATTCAAGAATATCAAAAAAGAAGTCCTAGAATTCTTAAAAAAAGAATGGAAGAACTAGTTGAATCAGATCCTTCTATGGATGTTGAAGATGTCGCAATCAATCAATATTATTTGGAACAACAAAAAAAGCAATTTAAAAAATCGCTTGATCAAAATATTGAAGAGTCATCTAGTTTTGAGGTCGCATTAAAAAGAGCACTTCGTGAAACTATCGAAATCTCAAATGCACTTTATAAATCATACTTTGAATTAGAAGATGCAATGGATGAGGATTTTATCTTCAAATTGCTTGTCAAAGAGGATAAAGAAGAAGAGCTTCTTAAACTAAAAGAAAAACTAAGAGTTTCAAGAATTATTAGAGAAGTTAAAGAAGTAGATTATAATAACTCTATTCGTCTTGAAAAAAGATTGATGAAAGATATTGATCAGTTAGATAAAGAATTTATAAAAGAAAACAAGCGTAAGATTAAAGAGGATGCCAAGAGAGCTGGTATAGAAGAAAAGATTAAATTGGAAAGACAAAACTTAAAGAAAAATCAACAAGAACTTTCTAAATATTTAAAATTTGTTTCTGACACAAAACAAACATTGACATCCGAACATCAAGCCATTACGCAAAAAATAAATGAAACAAGAAAGCAAATTAAAGCAGAAGAAAAACGACTCCTTGATGAAGAAAAGAAAAAAGCACAACTGATATATAATCAAGAGTTGAAAAAAATTAGAGATAAACAAAAAGCAGAACGTAAGCGTATGGAAGAAAAACTCAAGAAACAAAGAAAACTTGAGGAAGAAAGACTTAAAAAACAACAAGAAAAAATTATCAAACAATCTGAAGAAAGACTTAAAAAACAAAGAGAAAAGCTTGCTCATGAAACTTTCAAGAAAATTGAACAAGCAATTAATGAAGAAGAAAATAAATAGAAGAAGGTGAGGCTATGAAACAAAGTAAATCTACATATAGACGATTAATTATTGTATCTTCAATGTATATTGTTTTAGCCTTATCTATATTATCAGTATCTGTATATGCTTGGTTTACACTCACTAACATCAATAGAGCAAACTTAGTTTCACAAGTTTCTGGTGTTGAAGCAGAGTATCAGTTCTACATTTATCAAGATATGATGCATGAGGGCAGTCAAGAACTAACCCTTACAGACAATGTTTGTTCAGTTAGTGGTGAAGATCTATGTTATGAATATATACCGAATCCTACTTATCCACATCTGATAGATGGGAAAGTTGCACCAGGAGAAAGATTCTCATTTGCCATTAAAATTATAAGTGTTGGATCATCTGATGGAAGGCTTCAACTAGATCTAGGTGGATTACAATCTATAGGTTATGATCTAGAAGTTAATAAAATCCAATCAGCGTTTGAATATGAAGTCACAAAGATAAGTTATATCGAAAATGAAGTGGAATCCGTAGATCAGAAAGACAATGGAATTATCAATTATTACAATCAAGCTTTCACTGTTGAAAATGATTCTTTATATCCTTTGGTGTCTAATGTACCTTTAGGTATAGAAAACCATTCAAACTCGATTATTGTTGTTTATTTTGATTTATATTTTAATCCAACAGTATATGGAGAAGATGCATATGGCATCCCTTACACAAATAGTAACATTTTCATGGAACAAGTTTTTAGAGTCAATCATATTTATATGACAGTATCAACATAGGGGAGCATATATGAAAAAAACACTAGCAGGTATATTCTCAGGATTAGCCATCTTAATATTTATTCTTTCAATTATCTTAATGGTTTCGGGAACGATAGCATTAAGGCAAAATGAACCGGTGTTTATCTTTGGGAGAGCGCTAGCTGTTGTACCAACTGATTCAATGGTTGGTAATCAACCAGATTCCCTCGATGTCAATGATATGGTCATTGTAAAAAAAGCAACAATCGATGATGTTAAACTTAATGATGTGATTGTGTTTCAAGGTGTTGATGGTTCAGGTAATCCAATTTTAGTCATTCATAGAGTGGTTGGATTTGATGATTTAGGAATCATTACTAAAGGTGATAATAATTCATCTGTAGATCAACCGACATATCAAAACTATGTAACAGAAGATAATTTCCAAGGTATTTTTCAATCAAAAATAACGTTTTTAAAACCAGTTTCACAAATGATGTCATCGTCAAGAAGTTTGATATTTGGTGGATTAGCAATTGTATTAACTATTATGTTAATCTCTGAAGTTGTTCATTTAGTAAAAACATATCAAGAAGAAAAAAATGAAGCAGCAAAACAGGCACATGAAGCTGAAATTGAAGCATTAAAAGAAAAACAAAAACAAGATTTATTAGAAGAAATAAAAAAAGAAAAACAAATTAAATAACTATAAATTTTGGCAAAACTAGGGTAACCTAGTGACGCAAAGCTATAGGGCCTTATAAAGAGGTAGCCAGTTGCATCTATCATTTGGTAGATTCGCTGGTTATTTTTGTTTAAAAAGGAGGATAAGATGAAAAAGCTATATGTCTCAATGATAGTCATTATGTTAATCATTTCTACAATTGCATCTGTTTCATATGCTTGGTTCACATATGTTGAACGTAAAAGTCTTGCCACCTTTGAATCAGGACTACTATCCATCGATCTAAAAGCTGATAATCAAATGATGGATTTTGATGTAAATTTAGAAGATATTGCATTTATTGATTATCAAAATGAAGTTGTTTTAGATAAATATGATACATTTAATTATATGGCTACATCCATTAGATTTGATATCATTGCAAATGAAGATTCTCCATTATCTAGACACTTAGTTACAATTGATGAATCAATCTTAGATGATGGACTGTTGTATGTAATTATTTATGAAGGTGTTAATTTAGAAACAGCAACACCTTTAACGGCGGATTATCATACATACATAAGTGATATTATTACTGGTTATCCAGATAAAGCTTCTCAAGTTCAAGCGATTTATAATCATAATCAATTGATGATAGAGACTATGCATGACTTAGTATTGCATCCACAAGATCAAATGACTTTCCAAATCGTTTTTTGGGGTGATTATGATGCATTAGCAAATCCAGAAACTTATCTAGATCAAACGTTTACGATAAACATGATCATTGAATCTATAAATCATCAAGGAGATTTATTATCATGATGAAAATAGGTAGATATAGATTTTGGATGTCATTAACATCATTTATTTTAATTTTTCTAACATCACTTATAGCACTTTACGCGTATTTCCAAATACAAGAAGATCATGGCATTATTATTTCATCAGGAGAGTTTGATGTTGAGATTTTAGCATCATTTGATGGAGTGATTGTTAATTTGGAAAGTGAATATTATGATCATGATAAACAGAAGTTAATTGTGAATATGTTTGATGAAAATGCGGACAATTATGTTGGAAAACTCAAAATAGACATTAAAGTTGAGCCAGTGATTGCGGCACGATTAAGAGTGAAAATCAAACAAGAAACAGAGCTGATCAGATACTATATTGATCAAAACCCTGAAAACCCGATACCTCCTTTGAAAGAAGCAGTTTATCATAGTGATCAGGGATATCCATATTATCCATTTTCACCGTTAAGATTTGATCCAGCATTCACCATTAAACAAAATGATGATGGATTTATGTATTATGATCAAATCATTCCAAAAAGTAGTGAAACCATCATCCCAGTTATTGAATATGGAGACCCATATACAATCAGGGTTAATAGTGTTTTATATGAAGAATGTTATATGTATATAGATATTGATTTAGATATTGTTCAAGCAAATCGGTTTTCTGAAATTTGGGGAATATCAGATACGTTTTATATAGACTAGAGGTATTTATGAAAGTTTCAATTTTAAAAAAAATGTTGATAGTTACAATCATATTTTCAACACTTTTATATGTTGGAACTTTTTTGCATGTAGATAGAGTTTATGGTCAACCATATGACCAATATAATACTTGGAATGGGTTTGACCTAACATATCAACCGATAAATCCAAGTGCAATCTCTTTTGAAAGTGAGTATTTACCTTTTACATCAATCATGGATATTCCGGATCCTAATACGATTGATCAAACGAAAACATATGTCATTGAATCAGCTTATGAGTTATATCGATTCTCTGTTCTAGCTAGTGGATCTGATGATCAGATATATTTATCATTAGATTATGTATTAGGTCAAGATATCGATTATTATGATGCATTAAAAATTAGTATTGAAAATTTATTTATACCTATTGGTTTTAATGAGCCGTTTACAGGAACTTTTGATGGTCAAGGTTACGAGATTACAAACCTTATTTTTAGACCAACAAATACTGTAGATGAGTATGATGCATTTATTCCTGGCTTGATCTATTTATCTATGTTTTCAAAGATTGATACTTCTGGAGTTGTAAAGAATTTCGGGCTAATCAACCCACTCATTATTCAAGCACTTGAACAAGGTGTTATGACGCATGTTTCTGTTGTAGCAGGTGAGAATAAAGGGCTAGTTGAAAATGTTTATTATATTGATTTAAGAGAAGAATCATCAGGGATTAATGCTGAAGGTAATTTCCATATTTCTGGATTAGTATCAAGAAATTTGGGTACGATATCAAACAGTTTTATTTCAACACCTTATGTTAAATCACAAGCTATTCAATCAAATTTATCAACGAGTGTTTTAGTTTATGCGAATACTGGTACGATTCAAAATGTTTATTATGATAGTGAAGTTTTAATTGATCCAGACGCATCAACTTTATATGGTACCGGACTTTTAACTCAAAATTTCCAAAATCCAGCTAATTTCAATGATCAATGGTATTTTAGCGAATCTTATATAAGTTTAGCTGGAGATGTTTCACTTGAGTCACAGTTCATCGTCGATGAAACATATCCAATTTTACAAGGTTTAGATATTGAAAATGGCGAACTTCTCATAGAAGATGCTGTTGATTTTGTTTATATGCAACATCTTTTAGGTTTATCAGGTCAATTTAGATCTGCTGATTATGTGATTACACATGATATTGATATGAATCAAGTTTCAAGAACAGCTTATCAAGCATCAAATACAGGATTTAGTGGAACATTAAGTTCTAGAGAAGTCATCAGTTCAGATACAACGCTTTATGATCGATTCTTTAATCAAGGTGGAGACATATCACATCATGCAATTATTGATTTAAAAATCGAGCAAGCTACATATTTAGGAAACTATGCGAGTTATGCACTTTTTAGTTCGCTTTTTGGTACTGTTAAGGACCTAAATATTATTAACTTAGAAATTACTACAGTTGATATTGATGACACGTTTGAAAGAACAAAAGTTCTTGTTGGAGCTATTGCTGGTCAAATGAATCATGGGACAGTAGAAAATGTGCATGTTGATATAGAAGCAAATGTCGTAGAGTCAACTGAAAACTTAGGACAAATTCTTATTGGAGGTTTAGTTGGAGAAGGTGGAGGATTAATCATTAATTCAACTACTTCAGGATCTTTAGCATCAGATTTACAAGAGTTTAATGTAAAGTCTGAAGGTAGTGCTGTTGCTGGTATGGTCGCAAAAGCAAACGATTTATCTATCGTTGAATCTATGTCAATGATAGATGTCAAAGGTATAAGCTATACTGCTTCATATACAGGTACAACATATACATCTGGTATGGTTGGTTATGGTACTATTAACAACATTTATAAAGCCGTCTATGATGGAAGTATTAACACATATGAAAATGGCTTTGTTGATACAATTTATGCAGCTTCAATGTTTGCAAATATAACTGATGTAACAGGCAGTATTGAGTATGTATATAATGCAGGTGAAATCAATACACATATCGATCAAAGCTTAACACTTTACCAACAGGGTATAGGTTATTTTTCCGACTTAGAAGATACATTGTCTATCAGCTCTGTTACAAATCATGGCATGATGGATTTAGATACAGTTTCTAGTTTATCTGCATCAGTTTTAGATGACATAGAAGTTTATTTATCAGGCGTATTAAGCATAGCAGATACTGATGCAGTATTATACGGTATTTATCATGACATATTGCAAAATCAAATTGATTTTTCTCTTGTTGATACATATAGTGGTATTGTTACAAATCTTACCGATAACTCTATTGAAGCAACAAAACTTTATCAAACAGGACATCTTGACTTATATTCAAACAATATATTAACAAATGATGTCATAAATATTGCTGGTGTGGCTTTGGGTGAAAATTTTAATTTTACAAATATTAGACAAACTGGTGATATTGAAATTTATGTTGATCATGCAACAGACTTAGTCACTAGCCCAAGATTAAACATCTACGGTGTTTTTGAATCATTATCTCATGGATATCAAGCTAAAGAGATATTAAATACAGCAGACATAACTGTGATTAAAGACCCAAGTGTTTATGCGAACTATGATGTCTTTGTTTCAGGTATTTTAGGATATCATAAAAATGATAGTCAAATTTACGATGATTTAAGCATTTCTCATAATTCTATTGATATCACAGAAGAAAGTGGTAATTTAGACACTTTACTCAATGATGGAGATATTTATATTAGAGGTAATTTTGATGGTAGTGTTAGAGCTGCAGGTATTGTTTTATATAATAGATCTTTATTGACAAACGCAATTAATCTAGGAGATATTGATATTGTAAATAACATTCAAACTGCAAATGATGAAGTAGAAGCAGCTGGAATTGCTTATTTGATGAGTGGAGAATATGCTCAACTTAAAGATACTGCAAACCATGGTGAGATCAGAGTTATTTCTAATACATCTTTAGGTTATGCACATGCTGCAGGGATTGCAGTTAGAAATGATCGCCTTGAAAATGGCTATAATGTAGTCCAAAATACACACGATAATGAACGTGCGAAAATTACTTTTAGTATCAATTATGGAAATATATTTGCATTTAGTAATGTTAATGAAAGTGGTTATACAATAATAAATGAAACCCGTTCTAAAGCAGCAGGTATTTTTGCTATTGGTATTTTATCAAATATCAATAATGTTAATTATGGAAATGTGTATTCTAAATATTTAGCAGCAGGTATTATAGGATTTATTTACTATAATCGTTTTGGTACTGTTAATTATGATGAAGTTTTCATTTCAAACTCAATGAATTACGGTAAAATTAGACAGATTACTGCATATGATAGCGGATCAGATCAACTTACATATAATAATACTGCTACACCACCAACAAATGTACAATCTGGTTTTGGAGCTATTGTTGGTAAATTTCATACAGGAACATCTACTTGGCAATTTGTTGGTGATGTAAATTATCCTATTGATAGAATATATTTTGGATATTTACTAAACTTTGACGAAAAGATAGATATGTTTGCCAGTGCACCAGCTCCAGATGCATCCAACTTCTATGATTCTGAAGAGTTGATTGACACATTTGATACTGTCATTTCAGGTATGATAGCAAATATGGCAACAACAAACCCTAATGATGATTCAGTACCACCTTTTGCAGAGTTTACAATTTTAATCTATATTTGGATTTTCCCAGTTGAAAGACAATTTGGACAAGATATAAAGAGTTATGAGCTTAATGATGGAGAAGATGGAATTTTTTATGAAACGTTTGGTTTTAGATCTTCGAGACCTGTTTTTGGTTCTACAGACCAGTTCATCAGAGATTATATTCAATATTTACCACGTGAAAAAGTCAATGAACCACTTCTAAATCAAATAGAAGCAGATACATCTAATACTTTTACAGGGATTTATGCGTTATCTAGTAGTACTGGTATTGGTAATGGTATCTTTATTCCAGATCATTTTGTGACAGAAGGATTAAATTTATATGATGAAGCAAATCCAACTGGAGATGCATCTTGGCTTGGAGATCCAATGACACCAGGTAGCATTAGTTATGATTTGTATTATTTAATGCGACAAATAAAAAGTGTGTTTGCGACTACAATTTATGATCTTGAAATTAAGCAAGTTGATAGTAATGGTGACTATATCGAAGATGGACTTACGTTAACTGATCCAGTCATCGACGAAGCTAGAGGATTGCTCACATATTACATTCCAAGTAACGCTGAAATATTGGACGGTCAAACCCCACAAAGTTTAACTGTGTCTAAGTATGTTGAAGTATCGCCTGGTATTACAGGGGCAAGATATGTACCAGAGTTATTAGGTAGTGGAGCTCCAACATATAAATGGGTAGGTACCCATAAAAAAGTAAATGACCAAATGGTTGCTATTGGACCATATGCTGAACTTTCTGGAACTAATGTTTATAACGTTGTTAGAGGAAATCAATACTATGAATACTCAGAAACAAGATTATCTAGATTAAATCCACCACTTTACCAATACACAGAAACCAATGGTTCAATTGGAACTGGCGTTATTGATGAAATTGTTAATTTTTCAGGATACACTGTAACACAAATTTGGTTTTGGACTTTTTATGATATGGAAGGATATCGGTTAGATCAAGTTCAAAATGCTTCTATGGGCTATGGTGCTTATAGACAGTATTATGAAGACGGTTATTCTAGAGTTTTATATGAATATGTAGGACCAAACACTGAACTTGTTACTTACGTAAATGCAGGTTTAACACCAAATGTTACTGTATATCCAGAATCAACAGTATATTTTAAAGCTAATACAGATGATCAAACCTATACAATTTCTGATGGAGCATCATTAGAAAATGGTGGTGTATCAATTACTACAAATGCATCTATTCCTAGAAGTTTTGGTATATATGATCAAATGTTTGACCAATTTGGTTTTTATATTGATAGTGTTGAAGATCATTATGGAACTGTAAGAGTTTTTTCTGAGGCTTACGATGCACAAGATCCTGCAACATATAAAGATTACACAATTAGAGTTATTCGTACAGCAGATCAAGAAATATCTGATCTAGATGTTTTACTAATCAATAGTGTCAGTGCATTACCAGGTAGTTTTAATGTCGAAAATGTAACTGCAACACAAAATCTATTTTATGAATATGATGGTACGAATGGTTATATTAGTCTTACCTATGAAACTTATAACATTTCTGATTTATACTACATGCTACCGAACGTTGAAATCTTTGACAATAATACTGGAGTCAAAGTACATACATCGCTTTATCGATTGGAGAAAGGTTATGTAGCAACAGATCAAGGATTTAATAATCAGACCGGTGAATGGGGTTACGGAGAAGTATCTATTGATTTCATTCCGGAAGATGATTTCCCAAGTGGAGATTATCGAATCGAAACATCATTGATTACTGGAGATACATATAATATTTATTTTTCTAAAGTTGAAAGTGGAAATGGGGATGTTTTATCCTTTATTTATCAAGGAGAAGAAATCATTCCAGAAACGAATATATATACATCTGAAATACCTTATGGATTATATTACATCAATGGAAATAGTGAGACAGAAATCGTTAATTTTACTAACTTATCATCCATAAGTGATGTTTATTATTTGGATATCTCAGCGTCTCTTCCTGATTATTTAGAAGGATTAGAAATATCAACTTTTTCAACGATTGATGATGTTGCCTTAAATATCACACAACTTGAAGGATATAGATATCAGTATGATATTATTTATAACATTATTGCGGAAGATGGATCATTGCATACATTTACTCACAGACTGATTGAAAGACCTTTATATCAGGATGTTGAGGTTGCATATAAGAATGGTGGAGAATTAGCTTTACCATTAACATCTATAGATATTTTCTATGAAGAAGGACCTACTTTACGTATGGAATATGATTTTGAAGATGTCTTTTTCCCAAGTGATGAAATATTATCAGTGGCTAGTTCATTCGTTCCATTAAACGGTACAGATGTAGCTGTTGAAAATTCAGATTATTTCATTTCTACAATCAATGGTATTGGTTTTGAAGTGGATTTAAGTAGAGATACTCCAAAGGGAGATTATCAGTTTATATTGACTTATCACTCAGAAATCTCATTATGGGGAAATACGTTTGATTGGACATTTGATTTTTCTCCAATTGATGCAACAAAACTAAAAAATAACAATGCGTATTTAGAAAATATATTGTTCGCATCTAATTCCGTATTTGATTCAGTTATTGATGCCTTTTCTACAATTATTGAAATCGATCCGATTACAGTTTCCGATTATGAAGGGTATTATGTTTATCCGATTGAAGATCGTACACAAAGAATTATAAATGTTTTACCAACAACTGGTATTGACTATGGTGATTATGTAAGCGAAGATGCTTATTGGATTTTAGGACAAGTTCAAAGAACGAATCTAGCTAGTTACACGCCAACATTTTATGTACCTGATGGTGCTACAATCTATAAGGTTATTGATGAGAACAATGTACATTATGATTTTCAATCACCAGAACTTACTGCAGATTACTCTGATTTTGGAGATGGTGTGAATTTTACATTCGTTCATTATCGTATATATGCAGAAGATTTCGATGAAAACCCAACTAATTATGTTGATTACTATGTAACTGTTCAAGATACAACAAATAATGTCAAAATTGACATTACTGTTGTAAATGATACAACTGCTTTTATTGAAGAAGTATTTGTAACAGTTAACGTTTGTAGAGTTGAAGAAGGCGAGTCATGTGATTTAAGTAATTACATCAATCAAATGCAACTATTCTCTTATTTTAATCAAGAAGCACTGTTGTTTGAAAATCTACCTTTTGCGACATCTACAGATGGTACTTATAAAATCTCAGTTGATTTACCGATAGGTTTTGACTTTTATATCGAAGCATCTCAAGATTTAATATCAGGAGATTACTTAGAAATACCATCATCAAGAATTCCACAAAGATATTTTATTACAATCCATATTGTTGAAGGTGTTGTTTTAGATAAACTCTGGGGATATGATGAGACTTATACATATGAACCAGTTGCGTTAGAGTTAGATCAAATGCGTACTTATTTACAAGGTGAGCGTTTTGTTTACAATGATATTACATATGAAGTACAACCAGGCTATACATATACATATAGTGTAGGTTTTGAACCAGGAACATCACCGCTTCTAGGATTACTGAATGTGAGTAGGATTTATGATCCAAACTCAACTTATATTTCTGGGAATACGGTTTATTACATGGATGCATACTATAAGGCACTAGGTGTATCAGCATCTGGTGTAGAACCAAATGTTACGTCTGTAACAAACGGTTTATGGTTTGAAATCTCAGAAAATTGGTTAAGTTATAACCACTACCAAATCGGTGATATGGTTTTATACAATGGTGATTATTATACAGCATTAACAGATCATCAAAATGTAGAGCCAGATTCAAATCCTAGTGTATGGGAATTATACGTTGAATAAAATAAAAACGGCGATAGTCATTGACTAAAGCCGTTTTTTATTATAGCAATACAATACCAACAATCAAAGCTGCAAGTCCAAATACCAATAATAAAACGTTGTAACCTGTTTTACCCATCATTTTGATCAATGCTTTCGATTTTACATTGTTATAAAAGAATGGGAATTGAAATAATAAACCAACTAGCAATAATGCTCCATAAATAATTAAAATAATAGCTAAAACTTCCAATTGATTACCTCCTATAAATTATGTTTTTTTGTATATAGTTTAAAGAATAAACTTCCAACAATGACATGAACGATACATCCAATTAGGAAATATAGTGTTGATGAATCTAATAAATAATCTTGTGGTATGAGTTGCATTGAGATAATTCTTGCTGTCCAAAAGCCAGGGAATATACCTAAGAAAAGTTCTGTCCAATCAATTAAGAATAGTGATGCGATTGGAGTCATGAGAATAAGGCCTGATAATTTCATCATCACAAAACCTTCAACTTTATTATTTGCAAAAGCATTGATGAGTAATGCATAAATTGGGCCTTGTAAAGGTGTTAATATTAATATGTAGGTAACATCTAAGATGTTTGCATCAACTAAAAATCCACTGAATAAGAGTAATATAAATGTCGCAAATATTCCGAATATATAACTAATAAGTAGTTTAAGTAACACATAATATTTAACAGATATTGGTGTTATTTTTAGTGTTAATAATACATTGTCATCTTGATCATCTAAAAGAGTAAACCCAGTGATTGCACCAAATATAAATCCATTCATTAATATGAAAATAAGTACAACAATATCAGATGCGAGTGCTGAGGATTGTTCTTCAAGATAAGGGATAAGAAAATAAGCAATAATTGCTAGCATCAAAGGGAAAAATGCAAAGAAAACATACATTTTATCTCTTGTAATACTTCTTAGTTCATGTTTGAGTAGTCTTTTTAACATGATTACACCCCACTTTGCTTAACTGCATAATCTTTGAATTTTCTAAGCACATAAAATTTATATAATGCAAATCCTCCAAATATAATGACACCTAAGCTGATAAAAAATTTGATTGTGATATCTGCACCAAATCCAACTTCTATGAGTTTGATCGCTGCTTGTGTAGGAATGATGAGTAATATGTACTCCCAAGTTTCACCTTTAAAAATGATGTTGAAATAATTTAACATCGGCGGGATTAAGAATACAAATGAATACATCATGACACCGACAAGCATAGACGTAAAGTCTTTTGAATGATAACTAAACACAAATCCTAATAATGAGTGAAAAGATACTGATAAGATTAGTGCTAGAATAACCAGTGGCCAGTTCACTGTGACATCTTTTAGAAAGAAGAAGACGATGATAATTAAAAGTGATGAAAATAGCGTGTGAATTGTATTTGCAATCACTTTAGATAAAATCATATCTTTATTAGATATAGGTGTAACTAGCATGGTAGAAAACGTGAATTCTGTTTTTTCGAAAAACATCATTGCACCTACATACAAAACTGCCATCATGGTCGCATCTAAAACGATAATGAGTGGTAATAAAGACGCGAGTAAATCAGAGTCTTTGATAAAATATAGTAGTAAAAACCAGATGATTGCAACCACAAAACTAATGGTTGTAACGTTATATTTATTAAGTCTTTGAAGTTCACCTTTAATGAGTATAAAAAGTTTATTCATTTTTAAGTTCCACACCAGTAACCATGATGAATATATCTTCTAAGGTTGTTTCACCTGAGTGAATGGTTTCAATAGTTTTGGTTTGTAATAAATCTAAGAATGCTTTGTTTTTTCCAATATTATCTAATGAAAATTCTTCCGTTTTGGTTTGGTGATCTTCGTTATACTCGACTTTTAATAAACGTTTACCATATTTGATTTTTAAATTTCTTGGAGAATCAATTTCTTTGATTTGACCATCAACAATAAAAGCAACTCGATCACATAATTGATCGATATCATTCATGATGTGAGAAGTAATGAAGACTGTGCCGCCTTCCTCTTTAAAGACTCTAATCATGTCTTTTAAGATCATGGCATTTGTTGGATCAAGTCCATTTGTTGGTTCATCTAAAAATAGCATCTCTGGGCTGTTTAGAAGCGCACGAACAATGTTTAATCTAATCTTCATACCTTTAGAATATTCACTGACCATCTTATCTCTATCTTCCCATAAACCAACTTTTTTCATGAGAGATTCTACGTCGTTTTGTTTCTTATAGAGTTTTAGGAAAAACTCGATATTTTCCATAGCTGTCATCTTAGAAAAGTGAATTGGCATTTCAAAACTAACACCAATATTTTCATAGAATTCATCTCCAAGTTCTTGAATATTTTTTCCGTTATAGCTGATCATGCCTTCATATTGATCAAGAAGCTTGATTAATATTTTTTGAGTGGTTGATTTACCTGCGCCACTTGGCCCTAAAAATCCAAAAATCTCGCCTCTTGCGATTTCAAAAGAAATCCCTTTGATGGTTTCTTCTTTGTTTTTTGGATACTTAAAATGTAAGTTTTCTACTTTAAACATGTGTACATATTCCTTTCATGATTATATCTATGATTTCTGTAGCTTTTTGTTCAACAGTTTCTAAGTTTGATGTTGTTTTTGATAATTCTTCTAATGTGATTTTATTCATAAACTCATTTAAGACCGTAGATAATAGTTTTGGATCAACATCTTTTCTAATGAGTCCTTTTTCTTGATCTTTAATGATGTAGGATTCATACATGAATTGTGCCTGCTTAAGACCTTCTTGATAAATAGGTCTTTGTTTTAAAGCATCAGAGTTAGCTACATTTTTAGCTACTTTTACTAATTTTGGATAAGCTTTTTCAAAAGCAATCCCTTTGATATAGATTTGTCTGAATCTTTCGATAAAACTTATATCAGTCTCAAGTGCAAACAGTGGACCCCAGAATTGGAATTTAAGATTTTTGATATGGGATAAGAAAAAATCGTACATATCATCTTTATCTTCAAAGTATTGATAAAAGCTTCCGCGCGGTATTTTAGCTTGTTTAATGATGTTTTGAATGTTGATGTGCTCATAAGTATGTAAACCTAGTTCATCAGTAATTGCATCAATGATGCGATTTTTTTTATCATCAGGCAAATTAAAAAATGTTTGTGATGGCATAACTATCCTCCTTACATGACACACCTGTCATATATGTCTCAAAAAAAATATAAATCATATGACAACCTTGTCATAATTTGATTATATAACGAAAATAAATAGATGTCAAGCATAAAAAAAAGAAGCATTAAGCTTCCTTATTATCTGGAGTCATTTTTACTTTACATGTTCCATAGATCAGTTCTCTTCTGACAAGTAATAAACCAATAATAATTAAAATCAATGAAATGAGCTTATATGGTAGTCCTGCTAGAGGAAGAGCAATCACTGAAAAAGCAATACCTATACTTGCAAAAAACGCAATCACACAAGAGGTACATCCATAAGTTAAAACACCAAATAGTACAGATAAGAATCCAAACGTCGTCCCTTTACCTTCTTTGCCTTTGAGTTCAACCATTGCGGTTGATAGATGCATTAAAAATGCTGATAGTAGACTCATCGTAATATTTAATGTAATATTAGTAACTACTAAATACGTCCCATAGGTCTCTCTCATTTCTTGATAACTCATATTAAGACTATCAACGATTTGATAGATCACCATAAAAGCTACAAAAAAAAGCATAGCTTGAATGATGTATTTTCGTTCTTTAAGTTTTAAGATTGCTGCTTGATACATAACATACGCTCCTTGTAATAAAACTTAATTTTTTCAATTTATTTAATTATAACATACTTTTTTTATATATAAATATAAAGATGCATTTCGTAAATTCGACTCAGTTTCTTGACATATGTATTTATTGATATATAATGTATGTGATATGGTTTATCATCATTGAACTAATTGTTTATAGATGCTAAACTAAATGATTAAATAGAGCATAAAATATTACACACAGTAAACGTAAAGAGGTGTTATTCTATGGCAGCATTAATAGAACTAAAAGATATTACAAAAGAATTTAATGGGCAAGTTGTTTTAAGAGGTATCGATTTAACGATTGAACAAAACGAATTTGTGACTTTACTTGGGCCATCTGGTTGCGGGAAAACAACAACACTAAGAATTATTGGTGGATTTGTTGATCCGAGTGCTGGAGAGGTCCTTTTTGACGGTGAATCTATATTAGATACTCCTGCTCACAAAAGACCCACAAATACTGTATTTCAAAGGTATGCACTTTTTCCTCATTTGAATGTTTTTGAAAATGTAGCTTTTGGTTTAAGGGTTAAAAATGATTCGTTATCAACACTCGAACAAATCAAACAAGTTCAAAAAACATATCAGTTAAAAATTAAGCAAACGAAAGATCATGAAGAAATTAAAGAATTAAAAAGAGAATTAAAAGAAAAGATAACTTATTTAAGAGATCCTAACATTGAGTTAAAAGAAAAAATCAAAGATTTAAAGAAATCTTTGAAAACAAGTCAAGATAAGGAAAAAATCTTAAATGATATAGAAACTTTGAAAGCTCAATTTGTTACTAAGAAAAAGATTGAAGCTGAGATTGAAGAAAAAGTGAATAAGTATTTAAAGCTTGTAGGACTTGAAGGATATGAAGAAAGAGAAGTTCATAAACTCTCAGGTGGACAACAACAAAGAGTTGCGATTGCTAGAGCTCTTATCAATGAACCTAAGGTTTTACTTTTAGATGAGCCACTCGCTGCACTTGATTTAAAACTTAGACAAGAAATGCAATACGAACTAAAAGAAATCCAACGTAGTGCTGGAATTACATTTATCTTTGTAACACATGATCAAGAAGAAGCTTTAACAATGAGTGATAAGATTGTTGTTATGAATCAAGGTGAAATCTATCAAATAGGAACACCTGAAGATATATATAATGAGCCAGCAAACACATTTGTAGCTAAATTCATTGGAGAATCAAACATCATTGATGGCATCATGAAAGATGATTTATTAGTATCATTTGACGGCAAAGATTACATCTGTGTGGATAAAGGATTTTCTAAAAATGAACCTGTAGATATCGTCATTAGACCAGAGGACATCGATATTGTTGATGAAAACGAAGGGTTATTAGTTGGTGTTGTGGATAGTATAGCTTTTAAAGGTGTTCATTATGAAATTGATGTGAAAACTAAAGAAAGAATATTCACGATTCACACAACGGATTATCATGAGTTACATAGTAAAGTTGGTATAAAATTTGGACCAGAAGATATTCATGTTATGGAGAAATGGACATGAACAAGGTCGTATTATCTATAGATAACGAACAACACAAAAAACAAAGAAAATCCGTTCGTCAATTTGAAGCCTATTTAAGTATTCCTTATTATATTGTGATGGTTGTTTTAGTCGTTATACCGATTTTCTTAATGGTGATATCATCATTTCAAGAAGATCGTCAATCATCAGTATTTCCTATTGGTTTTACACTAACGCATTACCTAGACTTTTTCCAAGCTGCATCGTTTGTCAGAGCAATGACATCGAGCTTGTGGATAGCATTTGCAACCACTATTGTTTCTTTAATTATTGGATATCCACTAGCTTACTTATTAACAAAATTAAAATTAAAAACACAAATGACATTATTGTTATTAATCAATGCACCGATGTGGATCAACATGCTTTTAAGAGTTAGAGCATTAGAGCAAATCATGCGCATGTTCTTTCCATTTTTAATCGATACTGCACCTGGTGTTGTCATAGGACTGGTTTATGTATATTTACCATTTATGGTTTTACCTATTTATGCAGTGATATCAAAAATTGATCCTAATTTAATTGAATCATCAGCAGATTTAGGAGCATCAAAGATGAAAACGATGATGAGAGTGATCATTCCATTATCATTATCTGGTGTCTTATCAGGTGTGCTCATGGTATTTTTACCAGCAGCAACAACGATCATTGTTCCTCAATATTTGGCACCTAGTCAAAACATCTATATGATTGGTACTTTGATAGAAAAATCGATTATTTATAATGGAAGAATATCCTATTCATCAGCGATTGCGATTGTGTTATCGATTGTGATATTAGGTATTGTTTACTACATTAAAAAATTAGATAAATACAAGGGGGTTAATGCAAATGAAAAAGAAGCGTATTAATCCTTATCAATTGATATTTTTGCTTATTGTTATGTTATTTATTTATGCACCTATCATATCGATTGCAGTATTCTCATTTAATGAGGCAAACTCATTAACAGTATGGCAAGGTTTTACGTTTAACAGATATGTTGAACTATTCAAAGACCGTGAGTTATTTAATTACGCAAACCCAAGAGAATCAGTCGTTTTTATGACAATATTTATTGCGGTCGTCTCAACCATCATATCAACCATTTTAGGAACGTTTGCGGCCATTGCCCTCACACAAACTAAAAAAGTGATTAGAGATATGACAATGACAGTAAATAATATTCCAATTGTTTCACCAGAAATTATTACAGCTGTGTCACTATTGGTGTTATTTGGAGCACTTCAAATCGCACCAAGCTATAACACGATGTTACTTGCTCATATCGCATTTTCAACACCTTATGTATTGATTACAGTTTATCCAAAAGTTAAAAGCTTAGATCCAAACATCGCAGATGCAGCATATGATTTAGGTGCATCACCAATGAAGGCTTTATTTAAAGTGATTTTACCGCAAATAAAAGTTGCGATTATCGCTGGAGCAGCGATTGCGTTTACAATGAGTTTTGATGATTTCATTATTTCATATTTTGTCGCAGGATCCAGCGGGGATAAGAATATATCCATTTATTTGTACACAAATAGATTAAGTCCCAAACCGATCATTAATGCATTATCAACCATTATTTTATTAATCATCGGTGGAAAAATTACATATGATTATTTTAAAACAGGAAAGAAAGTAGAGGAATTAGAATGAAAAAAATATTAGGTTTATTTGTCTTGGTTTTATCTGTTATAGCACTTGTAGGTTGTGAGTCAGGTCCAACATTAAGACTTTATAATTGGGGCGAGTACATTGATGATGAGCTTGTTTATGAGTTTGAAGAAGAAACTGGTATTAAAGTAAAACAAATTGCTTTTGATTCAAACGAAGTTGCAATCACGCAAATTAAATCAGGAAATCAATATGATTTAGTGATTCCAAGTGATTATGCGATTGAACAACTCGCTGTTGAAGAATTGATTGTACCAATTGATTGGTCAAAAATTACAGTGTTAGATCCTGAAACAGATCTTGCAGATGGATTATCTACAATTTTAAACACATTAGCATCTGGTGATGATGGGTTTGATTTATTAGAATACGCAATCCCTTATTTTTGGGGAAATGTAGGTCTATTATATGACACTACAACAGTTGATGAAAATGATTTAACTGGATGGGATTTATTAACAATGACTGATACTTATGATATCGCATTTTATAACAGTTCAAGAGATTCTTTCATGCTTGCATTAAAACAAACAGGAGCATCTTCAATTAATCATCCAACAACTGCTGAGTTTGATGCTGCTGAATCATGGTTAAGTGATGCTTTAACTTCTGAAACTTTTGTTATTACTGACGAAATATTTGATGCGATGTTAGACCCAGCTAGATACGATGTAGCAGTAAGTTACTCAGGTGATGCAAATTACTTAATGATGGAAAATGAAAATCTAGACTTTTTTGTTCCTGAGCAAGGTACAAACATTTGGGTTGATGCATTTGTTACTCCAGTAGGTGCAAACATGGAATATGCTTATGAGTTTATGAACTTTATGTTAACTTATGATGCTGCATCTAGAAATACAGATTGGGTCGGTTATTCAACACCTAGAAAAGATGTATTTGAAGATATGTTAGCAACTGATGGCACTTATGAAGATTATGCATCAAGTTATGATGTTAGAATTAACGCAAATGATGAAGTTTATCGTTATAATGAAGACTTAAAACTAGAAATGGATACGACATGGCAAGAAATCTTAGCAAACAAAGGATTTGATGAAGGTGAAGGCCTTGGTGTTGGTGCAATTTCTGCAATCATCATTATTGGTGTTTTAGTGGTTTCAACAACAATTGTTTCAATCATAAAAAAACGTCGATAAGTAAATACCAAAAAAGGCAAAAATTTTGCCTTTTTTTTATGTATAAAATAGCGTGAGATGTTTTTAATTAAGGGCTTTTTATGCTAAAATAATAACGAGGTAATAAACATGAATTTAGATAAAAGAAAAGTTAGAGTCGAATTGATGCAAGTTCTATATCAATACGATTTATATCAAAGTGAAAAAATAACATTTATACCAACATTTGAGATTGAAGAAAGTCAATCGGTTTTTAATGATATTGTTGAAAAAATAGATGCAATCGATCAAGTGATTGAAGATAATTTGTATAACTATAGTTTATATCGTTTAAGCTATTTGGATCGTGCAATCATTAGACTTGCAACATATGAATTAATGCATACAGATTTAGCAAAAGAAATCATCATTAACGAAGCGATTGAACTTACAAAAATCTATACAAATTTAGATGATGAAAAACAACGTAAGTTCAATAATAAGGTGATTGATCAAATCACAAAAGCCATTAGGGGATGAGCATAGTTGAATAATCCAGTGTATTTAACTGTCAGTGCATTAACTAAATATATCAAGGTAAAACTTGAACAAGATAAGCATTTAACGCATATTTTGATTAAAGGTGAAGTCTCCAATTTTAAACGTCATAGTCGGGGGCATTTTTACTTTACCTTGAAAGATGAAGGTGCATCGATTAGTTGTATTATGTTTTCAAGAGATACAGCTGATGTGAATTTTGAACCTAAAGAAGGAGATCATGTTTTAATTGAAGGTAGAATGAGTGTTTATGAACCCTCTGGGTCTTATAGTATACAAGTCAAGACATTAAAACTTGATGGCGTTGGTGAGCTTTATTTAAAATATGAAAAACTAAAAAAAGAACTTGAAGCAAAAGGATTTTTTGATCAAGCACATAAAAAACCAATCCCTAAATTCCCTAAAAAAATTGGGGTGATCACATCACCAACAGGTGCAGTCATCCAAGATATTACCAATACAGTAACAAGAAGATATATGCTTTGTGAAATCCATTTGTATCCAGCACTTGTTCAAGGTCCTGGATCAAGTGAGAGTATAAAAAATCAAATACTTCTTGCAAATAAGAAAAATGAAGTGGATGTATTAATTGTTGGACGTGGTGGTGGATCTATCGAAGATTTATGGGGGTTTAACGAACTTCCAACAATCGAAGCGATTTATAATTCTAAGATTCCGA
>SWCB01004307.1_pt1 | contig 34885 bp, 31 predicted proteins | sample 4692901 | NCBI WGS metagenome assembly SWCB01 (sample SAMN10267276, study PRJNA491770) | bioreactor metagenome | isolation source: DHS bioreactor inoculated with subseafloor sediment | place: Japan: off Shimokita Peninsula | collected 2006-08 | reverse complement strand
TTGACAGGGGTGTTTCTTACTTGCCACCACCTATTTTAAAGGACCTTTTTTTAATCTATATTTTAAAATCGTTCATGTGATCATATATTAATTATTATCACCTAATAAACCTTCTGTCACTTCGACTTCCCCCATTAATGCTTCACACATTGCATTAAAAGACCATATTTCATAAACATAATTACCTTCTAAATTCATATATTTGATCTCAATATTTGCTGATGAAGTGTCAATACCAAAATTAAGAGGATACATCTTATAATCATCTCTAAATTGATTTAAATCTTGAGGTATACTCATCCCTGATAAGCCACCAATAGCCAAATCAGTTTGCGCAATATTTATATAATCATAATAGACTGAAGGGAATGATACCGGATTTAATATAATATCCACACCAACATGTAACTGATCATCAAACAAGTTTGTTTCGAGTTGTGATGCTAAAGATGCAATCAATTCGTTGTAGTGCAAAATCTCTACTTCACTGTATGTGAGTTCAATGTTTATATAAAACGGATTTTCTTCTGAAGCGTTTTGTATGCCTTCTGCATAATAACCATCTAAAATCGATTTTTCAATTGCTTCATGGAAAAATTGTTGAGCTTTTTCTACATCAAAACTATTCTGGTTATATAGGTTAAGTAAATCCTCTCCTGTTGATCCTTCGTATATTGATGTACCATCAACATCTAAGATATAGTGATTTGGGAAATAAGTATATGCTGGTGAATAAATATTACTAAACTGAAGTCGATCAATACTATAATAGAGCGCTTGTTTCATTTCTTTGTATTGTAATATAGGTTCTAACTCCCAGTTTCTATAATTTTGTGGGAGTTCATCAAAATTAAAGTAATCATCTCTTTCTTCGTTTGAAGAGAAGCCATTAATCAATAATCTAAAAGTTGTATAAGTTTCTACACCTTTCATCCTGTGATCATCTAAATAATCACTAGCTAATGTCCTAGGTACATGGGCCATATCTAGCTCATCATTTAAAAATGCTAGAAACGCTTCATCTTCATCCATTAATCTCAGTTGAAGTCCTGTGTAATGATATGAAGCTTCATATACATAATTTTCGTTTTTAATTAATTTTACTGTTTGATTTGAGTCAATCTCATCAAGAATATACGGTCCTGAACTAGCGATTGTTTGAGGAGTTGTTCCAAAAGGTGATGATGTATGATCAATTACATAATCATAAAGTTCTTTATTTAATGGACTTTTATCTTTTTGTGCAAACATATAGATAACTTCATCATAAGTTTTAGCTTCTTCAAACTCAATTTCTAATGTGTTATCTTTATCTAAAGCTAAGCGTAAGCCAACTTGATTTATATCAGTCAAGAGTCCCATATCATAATCTTGTGCATTCAAGATACCACTAGAAATAAAATCATTTCCTCCAGAGATAGCTCTAAACCAATCATTTTTGATAGCTATTTGCCATGTCCATAAGAAATCACTAGCATCAAGCTCTTGATATTGATTTGGTAAAAGCGATGTGTTTGTATCTGGATGAAATGACCAAACCAAATCATCTTTGACAGGGATTTGCCAAGTGTTAGCGTATGTTTCACCATCGATTGTTAGACTATTAACTGCAATCGGTAATGTTTTAGCAAGTTCTTCTTTGTAATTAAAACCTGATAATGATTCATCAATTTCATAAGTATATAATGATCCATGAATATAATCAGATATACCGTGATACATTTCTGATTCATATGGATTCCACATGTCACTTTCCATATCATATACATAAGTTGATCTGAAAGTGAACTCGTTTTGCTCTCCGTTGTTTAGAGCATCCATAAGTACATGAGAGTCATCTTCAAGTAATCTTGAAAAATCATGTCCAAATCCATAAACTGCATTATATGTATCGCTAAATAAATCTACTCTATCTGAATACATATAAAACTCCGTCAGTCTATAAAGAGGAACTCCACCAATCATATGTTCAAGTAGATAATTTTCCATAGCATTATATATGATAGCTTTTGATGAACCATCTAAATGTGATAAATCATATGAACCTTGTGCATATTGATATTCAGGCATGATGACATCTACTTGTAAAGTAAACATAGATGCATTGCCATCAGAGTCTTCAACAGTATAAATCACATAATAAGTGCCTGCTTGTGAAAGATTTACATCCGTTGCGTCAATCATTTCATCAGTGACTAAGATAGTTCCGTCTTCTTCATCTGAAATTGTAATAAATGATTTCCAATCTGGGTAAGTTTGATTCTCTTCAAGAGTTATGATTTCATCACCGACAATGATCGGTGCGTTACTGATATTATTAGAAAATAACCCACATCCCTGTAGTAAGTATAAAATAATACCTATTTGAATGAATAATATAACCTTTTTCATGTAAAGACCCCCAATCACATAAGATTCATGCATCTTATTTATAATTTACATAATTTTACCACTTTTTAAAATTAATGCAAGTTTTTTTGATAATAAAAAAACCTATACTATCTTTGTAAAAGATGTTTTAGGTTTTTATATCACATAACTGTGCATACAAAAAAATACACCTTATTAACTAAAGTGTATTTGTAATTTAAACATACTATTCTTCTTGTCCGTTTTCTAATAACTCGTTATAAGCTTGGACAATTGCATCTTCGATGAGTTTTCTCATTTCACCATGGATTGGGTGTGCGATGTCTCTAAAAGTTCCATTTGGAGTCTTTTTACTTGGCATTGCGACAAACAAACCATTCTCACCTTCGATGATTCTAATGTCATGCACAACAAAACTTTCATCAAAAGTAATTGTTGCTACTCCTCTTAATCTACTTTCGCTTTGAACTGCTTTAACTCTAACATCTGTTATCTTCATTGTGCCCTCCAAGACGCTATATTTTATATCTAAATTATAGCACAATCAACCATTGATATAAAGTTTTTTTACATTTTTATGCTTGTTTTGATGCTTTTTACACCCATTTTTTTAGCTTTCTTAATGATTTTATGTATATTTAGATTGGAATTGATTAAGAAGAAGGTAGAACCGCTTCCACTCATCATCAAGTGTTCGTCTAACTCTTTTAGGCTTTGATAAACACTATTTAGATCTGGATAGCACTTTAATGTTGTTGGTAATAAGTCGTTATATAGTGACTCATAAAATAAGCTCCAGTCTTTGTTTTCGTATAAAGATAATACTTTTTGAAAATCTTGATTTTTCTCAGTGATGTGATGATTTTTGAAAATATGTTGTGTGGATACATGCACATCTGGACAAAATAAATATATGTTTTGAATGTGAGGCGTTTCTAAAAATTTAATATATTCTCCTCTTCCAGAAACATAAGCAGGTTTTTCATATAGACAAAATAATGTATCAGATCCAAGCTCAAGTGCTATATTTTCTAATGATTCATTTGGCAAATTTAAATCCCATAACTTATTTAATCCTCTAATGGTTGCTGCTATATCTGCAGATCCCCCAGCAAGACCAGCACCAATAGGTATGCGTTTTTTTAAAATGATATGAACACCTCTTTTAACATCATATCTTTTTTGCATGAGTTTTGCAGTTTTAATAATCGCATTGTCTTCAATATCTACATCGCTTGTTAAATTAATATCATCTGCAATCTCAAAAGAAAGACGATCATGAAGATCTATAGGTATCATAATCATATTTAAGTCATGATATCCATCATTTCTTTTACGATCAACATCTAAAATAAGATTAATTTTTGCATGCGCATTTTCATAAATCATATGGCCACACCTTTGCAATTGCTAAAAATTCAGCAAGTGTTACTTTTTCAGCTCTAATATTTACATCTAATTGATGTTCAGTTAAAAAGTTTTGTAAATCATTTTTGGGAATTTGATAAGCTTCAAACCAATTATTAACAAGTGTCTTTCTCTTTTGTTTAAACGCTGTTTTAACGATATCTAAAAAAATCTTTTCTTGTGCATCATTTAATAATGGTTTTTCTCTTTTTTCAATTCTAATAACAGCACTATCTACATTTGGTTTTGGGACAAACATATGTCTTTTAACATCCATCATTTTATAAACCTTTGCGAAATAACTCATTACAACTGATAAATTATTGTATGCTTTAGTTCCTGGAACAGCAATTAAACGATCACAAACCTCTTTTTGAATCATGAGCGATGCTGTTTTGATTTCTTTGGTTTCAATGAGTTTAAAAATAATCGGTGTTGTAATGTAATATGGTACATTCGCAACCACATGAAGTTCATTCCCATAGGCTTTTAGGTCTTGTTCCATAAAGTCAGCGTAAACAATATCTAAATGATCATATGCTTCTTCTATAGGATCTAAAATAGGTTTTAAAGATTGATCAATTTCGAAACAAGTTACATGCTTTGCTTGTTCAGCCAAAAAAGAAGTTAAGGCACCTTGACCAGGCCCAACTTCAATAACATTTTTATCTTTAATATGTGATTCGTTAACAATTTTTTTAAGTAAATTTTTATCTCTTAAAAAGTTTTGTCCGTATCTTTTTTTGGCTTGGTGTTGCATGATATAACCTCACAAACATCTTTTTTTAATATACCAAAAGCTTTAAGTCTTTGATACAGAGTTTTTCCGTTGACATGGCCTATGTGTAGTTCTTTTGATAGTTTGTCTCTTAAAGATTTGCTATCTTTATGACCAACAAGTTTAATGTCATATAAGAAAAATGGATCTATATCTGTTTTTAAAACATCATTTGGTTGATATATTTTTTTAAGTGCATCTTCAATATCTTCTTGACTTGCGTGTTCTACACCTAATTTTTTGAAATTTTTACTATGTGCCTTTTCTTTTTCAATAAACGCATGATAAACATGCTTTAGTTTTGAAGATAGATGATCTCTAATGCGTTTACCTGGATAATCCGGATCTAAGAATAAAATAATATCGTGTGTTTCATCTAGTTTGATGAGTGCATCTAAAGTACTCTCTAATATTTCAGATCCATTAGTCGTTAAAATAAACATATTTGGATAGAGTTGTTTTAGCTTAGCATAATCGTTTTTTCCTTCTACAACATATACTTTGGGTCTCATATATTTCTATAGAAGAACTTTGGATCTTCCTTAACTCCTGTTAAAACTAATCCTTTAATTAATTTAGATTGTTCTTTCAAAGTTGATAAAGTGCCGTCTTTAAGTAAAATTTTAATCTCTTCACCAAAATGCATTGAATCATCTTGATAAGCAAAATTAGAGACCGTACGATATGCAGTAAAATACTTTTTATCTGTCCCGTATTTTTCTTCGATTGCTTTAATTTGCTTTTCAGTGGTAATATCATCATCCAAATATTTCCATATATGTCTATTTAAAAAGTCATCGGCTAATGTTTTTAATATGTCATCTTTAGATCTTGTAAAACTAGAAATAAGTCCATTCATATAAAAATCATCAATTCTAATATAACTTTCTAAATCATCTGGGTTTTCGATGATTTTCTTTAACGCATCGACGTCTGCGTTAAATTGAAATCCAGCTAGACATAAATCTTTGACGCGTAGATATATTTTTTCCAAAATGGTTTCATAAGATCTTGAGACTGGATGATAATAAACTTGCCAGTACATATGATATCTGCTAATTAAGTAATTTTCGATTGCATGAATACCTGATATATGAAAAACAATTTTACCGTTATCAACATCTAATACTCTCATGATACGGTCTAAATCCACATGACCATAAGCAGTTCCTGTAAAATAAGCATCTCTTTCTAAGTAATCTAAACGGTCAACATCAAGTTGGCTTGAAATGAGTTGCTCAATTAAAGGAAATTTCCCATCTTTTAAAATGACGCTTGCTACATCTTTAGCAAAATCATCATCAATCGTTTTTAAAATATCTCTGATTTCATAACGATTGGTGATCATACGTGCACCTATTTTTTCATGGTCAACACCAAAAACATCCTCAAATGCATGAGAATATGCGCCATGACCGATATCATGAAGTAATGCTGCAGTTAAAAAGATGAGTTTCGTTCTTTCATCTAAAATATCTTTTAGGGCTTTGACTGAAGAAAATCTATTTGCCAGTTCATAAACACCTAAACTATGGGAAAATCTTGAGTGTTCTGCACCATGGAAAACCATTTGAACACCACTTAATTGTCTGATTCTTCTTAGTCTTTGAAAAAGATTTGAATCAATCAATTTTTTAATGACCTCATAATCGACATGAATATATCCATAGATTGGATCTTTTAATACAAGTTGTTTTTTTAATTTATTCACCATAACCCTCCTTATGGTAAAAAAGCACCTACAGGTGCTTATTCATTGATTGTATATGATTTAACAAGTTCGACTTCATCACCAGTCACAAGCATAAACGCACTACCATCATCTGTATCTAAATGGCAATCAAGTGCATATTTTGGACTGACACGGCATAAAACGTTATCTAAGATACCCGCTTTAACTCCGCTCACTTTTAAGCTAACAACTTGTCCGTTTTCTACACCAAATGTTTTCGCTTCTTCATCTGAAAAATGAATGTGACGATCGGCGATAATGACACCTTCTGTTAATTCCACTTGTCCTTTTGGACCAATCAAAGTACATGGACCTGATCCTTTAACATCTCCTGATGATCTTACTGGAGCTTCAAATTTAAATCTTAAAGCATCGCTTCTTGAAATCTCTACTTGAGATGCTGGACGCACTGGACCTAAGATACGTACGCCTGATAAAAGTTTACCTTGTGGACTCATTACGTCTACTTTCTCGTTAGCAGCGTATTGTCCTGGCTGACTTAAATCTTTCATCTGTGTCAACTCGTAACCTTTACCAAATAGTATTTCTAAATGTTCTTGTGTTACATGGAGATGACGACCAGATATTCCTACTGGTATTTTTTTCATATTCTATTCCTCCTACATACGAAATGATTATATCATTTTTTGATATGTTTTTCAATGAAATTATGATAGAATAAAGCCAAGAAAGAGGTGTATTTATGTCGACAATATTTGAGAAAATTATTGCCAGAGAAATCCCAGCTCATATCGTATATGAGGATGAATCAGTGATATCGTTTTTAGATATCTCACAAGCAACTTCAGGACATACGCTTGTTGTGCCTAAAAAAGCATATGCCAATATTTTTGAAATGCCTGATGATTTATTAGCTCACAGCATTAAAATTACAAAGAAAATTGCAGATGCATGCAAAAAAGCCTTTCCACTTCAGGGTTTAAATATCTTGAGTAATAATGGAGAAGTTGCTGGACAAACTGTTTTCCACTTCCATTTCCATGTTATCCCTAGATATGAAACATCTGATGTATCATTTAAATTTACAAATCATATGAATGAAACGTCAAAAGAGGATTATAAAAAAAGAGCACTCCAAATTAAAGAGGCTCTATAATAAATTCTACACCTGGATTTACATTTCTAACTGATAACTGTAAGTTAAAATGTTCACACGTTTTTTGAACAATACTCATCCCTAAACCAAATTGGCCTTTGCTGCCTTTTTCGTATGGCTTAAAGAGTTGTTCAATAAATTTATCACTAATTGGCTCACCATCGTTATAGAAGGTGAGTTTTTTATTTTCTAATGTTATCTTAATCTCTTTTTTTGCGTATCTAAGCGCATTATCAAGAATATTGCTAAATACGGTTAATAAGTTTTCTTTTGTTGCAAAATACGTTGAATCATCAAGTTCTGTTTTAATCTTGATGTTTGTTCTATATTTTTGTTGATGAATAATATTTTTGATTAAATCTCTAATCCTAATCACTTCAAATGTTGATGGGTCTTTTAAATACTCTAACTTATTAAGTTCTAGAAACTGCTTAACTTTTTGATTTAAAATATCAGCTTGTTTAATCACAATCTTAGCTTCTTTAGGGTCTGATATACCGTCTGTGATTGCTTCAGCATATGATCTTATCACCGCAATTGGTGTTTTAAAATCGTGGGAAATATTTTGCAACATTTCTTGTTTAATGTTTTCATTTAACTCGATTTCTCGTCTCATCTTTTCAATAGTTCTTGCTAAATCGGTGATTTCATCATCTCCACCCATTTTAATAGGTACCTTGTAATTATTTTTTGTAAGGAGTGCAACTTCACCTTCTAGATGTTTTACACGATCAACTGTGATTCTAGACCATAATAAAATCGTAATATTTCCTAAAAGAATAATGGCGACCAAACTGACTAAAACTACTGCTGAAAACCGTGTATTTGTTACAGATAAATAATCATCTCCAGTAAATACGATGACAAAATCAGAATCAGATCTTCTTTGGAATCTAAAATAGTATGTATTTCCATCTTCAATATCTTCAGCTTCAAATCCTGGTCTTACACTAAACATTTGATAAAGTCTACTAGTTGTGTACTGATTATCTAAAACTTCGCTAAAATTACTTGATGCATATAATAATCTTCCGTTTTGATAAACTACATAACCGTTATATCTATGATTAGTTGGTCTAGATAATGCTGGCATTTGAATGACTTCATTAAAATAAGCATTTAATTGGTCTTTATTTTGTTGTATTCTTGTTTCTCTAATAACTTGAGTTACAGCAAACAAAAAAACGAAACTAGTGAGCACAGTTACAATCGTAAAAATAAGATTTATTTGTGTCGATAATTTCAGTTTTTTAAGTCGTCTCATAATAATCGATATCCATATCCATAGATGGTTTCAATTTTTAATTCAGGCATTTTATGTCTTAATCGTCTAAGAAGGTCATCGACAACTCTGTCGCTACCATAATAGTTATCTCCCCAAACATGCTTTAAGATATCCTCTCTTGAAAAAGCTTTATTCGGATTTTTAATGAAAAAAGATAACAATTCAAACTCCTTATTTGTTAAGTCTATCATACCATCATTTGCTTTAATTTCACGTTTCGTAATATTGATTTCATATTGATCATAATGAACAATTTCCGATACTTGAAAATGACTTTGTCTTTTTAAGACAGCTTTAACTCTTAAGATAAGTTCTCTTGGAGAATAAGGTTTTGCTAGATAGTCATCACTACCAAGTTCTAATCCCATAATCTTATCTAAGTCTTGATCTCTTGCGGAAGTAAATATTACTGCTGCATCAGATTCATTTGCTTTCAAAGCTTTGATAATATCATATCCACTTACATCTCCAGTAAGCATGATATCTAAAATCCATAAGTCAACTTCATCTTCGATATGTTCCATTGCGGATTCTCCATCGAAAAAAACAGTGACATCAAAGCCCTCTCTCATGAGATATTTTTTTATTATTCCTGCTAAATCTTGTTCGTCTTCTACATAATATATTTTCATATGAGCACCCTCCTATATAGTAAAATAAGTGTGCTTGCGCACACTTATTATAACATAGAGTCTATAAATAAAGAGAAAAATGAAGTACCTATAGTATAACAAAACACTATGTGAAGTCTATGTTTTTTTAATGTGAAATTATGTTATTTAATTACATCAACTTTCATATAAGGTACCAATGCTTTTGGAACAGTAATTGTTCCATCTTCATTTTGATAATTCTCGATAATCGCAATCATCGTTCTACCAACAGCTAGACCTGATCCATTGAGCGTGTGTACGTATTCAGTTTTACTTTCTTTTGTGCGTTTAAACCTAATGTTTGCACGTCTTGCTTGAAAATCTTCAGCATTTGATATAGATCCAATCTCACGATACTTATCTTGCCCTGGTAACCATACTTCTAAATCATAAGTTTTTGCCATACCAAAGCCCATATCTCCACTACATAAAGCAACCACTCTGTATGGTAGTTCAAGTTGTTTTAAAACTTCTTCTGAATTTAACAACATACGTTCTAACTCATCATAAGATGACTCAGGTGTAGTAAATTTAATGAGTTCTACTTTATTAAATTGATGCTGTCTTAAAATACCTTTAGTATCTCTACCAGCAGAACCTGCTTCAGATCTAAATGCAGTCGTATAACTACAGTATTTAAGAGGGAGTAAATCACCATCAATAATCTCATCACGATAAAGGTTGATTGTTGGTACTTCAGCGGTTGGATTTAAATAGTAATTTTGGTCTTTAAGTTCAAGTTTAAAACTATCTTCTCTAAATTTAGGAAATTGTCCTGTAGCGAACATACTCTTATCATTAACAATGAATGGTGGAATCACTTCTTCGTATCCGTGATTTAACGCATGCATATCCATCATAAACTGAATGAGTGATCTTTCAAGTCTCGCACCTAATCCTTTATCAACAACAAATCTAGTCCCTGTGATTTTCGCAGCTCTTTCAAAATCTAGGATACCTAATTGTTCACCAAGTTCAACATGATCTTTGACCTTGAAATTAAATGTTTTAGGTGTACCTACTTTTCTAATTTCAAAATTTTTTGATTCGTCTTCACCATAAGGCACTGACTCATGTAACATATTTGGTGTGATTGCAAGTATATCAAAGATCTTCTCTTCAATCACCTTAAGTTTATCATCCATAGTTTTGATTTCATCACCTAAATCTTTGACTTGTTCTAAAATATGGGTTGCATCTTGCTTGTTTCTTTTAAGCTCCCCAATTTTTTTAGAAGATTCATTTCTAAGTGCCTTTTTAGATTCCACATCAACGATGATATTTTTTCTTTCTTCTTGCAAGATTTCCAGTTCTTTTAAATAACTAAAATCCCCTTGTCTTTTTGATAAGTTCTCGATAACCTTATCCATGTTCTCTGTTACAAATTTAAGATCTAACATATTATATCCTCCTTTAAAATAAAAAGTCCCTAGACATGATGTCTAAGGACGAAAGTTCGCGGTACCACCTTAGTTCTAGGTTACCCCTAGCACTTTAATTTAATCTTTAACGCAGATTTACGGATGTGATTAGCATCACTAGGAAAGTAGATTCATATACTTTTGTTTAAACACTTTCACCAACCGTGTTCTCTCTATCAAACAAATGATATATTACTTATCTTTCTTACGTGTTACTTATATTATAGAGTTTAAGCTTTAAAATGTAAAGTCAATTATAAGTCTTTTGCTTTTTCTTTGATTAATGCCTTCAAACCTTCTTTTAAATCATCTTTTTGTAGACCAAAATCTAAGATTGCTTCTACATAATCAAGTTTATTACCAACATCATAACGTTTTGCATCAATATCATATGAATAAACTTTTTCTTTTTTCATAAGTCTTAAGATTGCATCGGTTAATTGAATTTCATTACCTTTGCCTTTTTGTTGATTTTTTAAGTATTCAAAAATCGTTGGTGTTAAGATATATCTACCGCCGATTGCGGATCTAGATGGTGCAACCTCAATATCTGGTTTTTCGACAACATCTTTAAGTTCCACAAGTGGACCTTTCTTTTCTTCTTTAGGTGTACAAATACCGTATTTATACGTATCTTCATAAGCGACTTCCATTGTCCCTAAAATTGATTGCTTGGTTTTATCAAATGCATCCATCATTTGTTTGATCGCTGGAGTGCCTTCTGTGACATACATATCGTCACCTAAAAGAACTGCGAATGGTTCATTTCCGATAAATGCTTCAGCTTGTAAGACTGCATGCCCTAAACCAAGTTGTTCTTTTTGTCTAATGAAATGAAGGTTGGCACCTTTAGCGATATTTCTTACTAAATGATATTCTTCTTCTTTTTGTTTTGCTAGAAGAATGGATTCTAGTTCTATATTGTAATCGAAATAATCAATGATGGCATTTTTATTGCTGCTCACAATCAGTAAAATATCTGTGATGCCTGCCTTTATTGCTTCATCAACGATGTATTCAATAGTTGGTCTGTCAATAATTGGTAATAGTTCTTTCGGTAATGCTTTAGTAATCGGTAAAAATCTTGTGCCATACCCCGCTGCTGGAATTACTGCTTTTCTAATCATAAATGATCTCTCCTTTTGGCTCTTCTTTTTTATTTGATAAACTAAATGTAATCATAATCCCTATAATAAATAATACTGCACCAAGTAAATAAATCCAGATATTTGCTTGAAATACATTATCTGTTGTATTTTCTTGAAGTGTAAATAAGATATTGAATGGTGATATAACGACGATGCCTAACACCGCTAAATAGAAATGCGTTTTAAAGTTATGTAGTAAGTAATGCATGAGCTTACCTACTAAAATTAAACCAATAAGTGCACCTAATATAAGTAGTAACAACATTGGTAATTGTGATGCGATTTCGGTGAAATTTAGAGTGACGAAAGCTTTTGCGATATCATCAACTAATCGTATCAGTAATTGGAAATAGCCAAATGCCATGAGCATTGTCGATCCGCTAAGCCCTGGAATGATTAACGCAACCGCATAAATTACACCTACGAAAAATACAGATATATAATAAAATAAACTATCAGGGTTGTTTTCTGATTCTTTAATAAATATAAATCCGATCATTGCTAAAATCGCTAATATAAATGTTAAGTAGTGATGCCACTTATATTTCTTTGATTTCACTTCTTTGATGAGTGAAGGAATCGCTCCTAATATAAATCCGATGAATAAGAATGTAATTGGAATCGGGGCAATATCATAAAATAAATCAATAAACACAAATCCGATGATAAACCCTATGATAACACCTACAATATATTGCCATACAGATAAAATAGATTTAATTGGTTTTCTTAAAAAATCATTTAAAGCGTCAATTAAATATTGATATATTTTTAAGATGGCTGCGACCATGGACCCAGAAATACCTGGAAGAATACTACCCATGCCGACAAGGCTACCTTTGATGATTTTAACTAGATGTTTCATACGCACTCCTTGTGTCTAATGATTGATATTATTTTAACATATTTTTTAACTTTCATCTATGCTATAATAAGTTTGGTGATAACATGTTAGAGATTATAAAATACATTATATTAGGTATTATCCAAGGGATTACGGAAATTTTCCCGGTATCCTCAAGCGGACATTTGACATTGTTTAGTTATTTGCTTGATATAGATCTTACAAATTTAACGATTTTTTTAATGATTACGAATACAGGTTCTTTTCTTGCGTTACTTCTATTTTTTAGAAACGACATTAAAGAATTGATTGTTGGAACTTTTAAGTTTTTATTTAAAAAAGAAGAAAACTATAAACCAGATTTTGAATATGTCGTTAAACTCATTATTGCAGTTATTCCTATAGGTGTATTTGGATTATTGTTTAAAGACATGCTTCCTGAGGATTTATTATCTGTAGGGTTTGCGCTGATCGTGACATCAGTATTATTATTTTATGTCTATATGGTTAGAGATATTGAATGGAAAAAAGACATTTCTTGGAAAAATGCATTGATCATCGGATCATTTCAAATGTTTGCGGTGTTCCCTGGAATATCAAGAAGTGGGATTACGATGAGTGGTGGTTTGATTCAAAAAATCGAACTCAAGAAAGTCTTAAAATTCTCATTTCTTAGTTATATTATGGTTTCAGTGCCTGTGATGTTATTAGGCTTTTACGAAGCTTTAAATGCTAGTGAATCCATCCATGTCATTGGTTATAGTCTGGCATTTGTCATGAGTTTTGTATTTAGTTTTATATCTGTTCGTATTTTATACAAATATGTTAAAGTTCAAAACCTCATATACTTTGCGATTTATTGTTTAATTGTTGGTGGTGTATCTTTAGTACTACATTTTATATAAAAATATAGGAGATTGATTTTATTCAATCTCCTTTTCTTTAAATAACATATAGATCAACGCATGAATGATCGTAAATAAGATGATAAACATCATAAAAAATCCGAAATGATCAAAAATGCCTGACATGATTGATCTAACATCCAATATATTCCATGAGTTGAGTCTAATAAATCTACCGAGATAAATAGCGATGCTTGATAATAAGAATAGAATACCTAGCCCTAAATACTCATACTTTTGATACTTTGCAGGTATCATTTTTTTTATGTTTGCTATGGATAATAACCCAAGCTTAACACCTAACATCATTGCAACTGTAACAATAAAGAACACATACCAATCATAAATTTCTAGTTGATAGATATTCGGATACATTTGGAAAAAATCATAATTTTGAAAATGTATGGTATCAGTTAAAAGATAAAAACTATTAGGGAAAAACAAGACCCACAAAATACTTCCAATCCAAGGTATGAATTTATAGGTTTGTTTTTTGTGATATAAATAAACGATAAAACTTAACCAATAGACAAAAATGGCTAAAGCAATGTTCCATGATAAGAAAATCACTAGACCATTTGATAAAATAACTCCAAATATAAATGTGAAAATCGAAAATATAACAGATACATAAAATGCAGGATGAATCTTTTTAAGTATATGATCCTTATTCATGGTTAATCTCGTTTAAAGTTTTTTGCAGATCACTTTTAGATAGTAAATAATCACTTAATAATTTATATCTCATGATATAGTTATAAACTTCATCTGATACTTGTTCATCATCAGGATAAATGCGATTTCTATTTCTAAGTGAAAAGAAATATGGATCTAATGCAACATCTGTTAAGCGGTTGTCTAATGCATATGTTGGTTCAACACTCATGCCATGTACACCAAAATACATATCATCATGAGCTGGTAGATCAAATAATTCAATAATTGTTCTATATAAATCAATTTGAGAACGCACCATATCTTGTTCTCCAGTGATTAACCCTTTTCTTATCGTATAATTTCCATGTGTCACATAAGTATCATTACTTGGTGCGTAGATGAAAGCTGTTACTTGTTGTAGCATTCTTCTTTCTTCCATAGCTGTTAACTCTTTATCAAATAAAATAGATAAATCCCCGTTTTTTATGCCTGAACCATGATCGCTGTAAAATACATAAACTGCATCATCTAACGTTTGATCATTACCGTATTCATCCATAAAAAATCTTTGGATGATATCATTATAATATTTACTATAATTAATGTATCTTAAAGTAATGTTTTGAATAAGATCTACATATTCAGGAAACTGGTCTTCTCTAAGCCCACCATAAGGATCAAAATCATAAGGTGTGTGTCCCATCATAGTGATTGGAAATAAGAAGTAAGGGTTTGAAGATGTCTCTAAATTTTTACCTACGTCATAAGTATAATCAGCCAAATGGAAATCACTAATCCATGGAGAATGGTGAACAAGATTATTCTCTTGATCAAATACATATCCATCTTCAATGACATATCCATCTTCTATAAAATCTTCTATAGCATAAAAATCATCAAACCCATAAAGCTCAGGATAAATCACATCTCTATTATAAAACACTTCTTTATCTCCGTGGATTGCTTTTGTATAGTAATTTTCTAGATTAAAATACTGAACTAAAGATGTCAACTCATAAGGCGTTTTGTCGTATTCCCAATAAAGTGTTTCATCTCCAGAAGGGTTTAGTCCTGTAAGCACTGCTAACTCACCATCTGAGCTTACACCCATACCAACATTGTTATAAAAGTTGTTAAATACAAAGCTTTCCGCAAAGATTGCATCCATAAAAGGCATAAAAGACCTAATCTCTGGATGATCTAATAAAAATTGGTTAAATGATTCTAGATGGATTAACACAAGATTTTTATCTTTGAATATACCTGTAAGATCAGAATTTGTTGATAATTCTGGATCTACATAAAGATTGTCAACCGCATCTTCAATCATCAGATGGTTGCTATAAGTATTTCCATCAAAGAAATTCACATAACTAGCTTTATTTTTGTTGTACTCATTAAATGCTTCATATAAGTCTTCATTATCTTCAATCTCTAGTATTTCTTCATAATCTGTATCAAACTCAACGCCTAATAACTGTCCTAAATAATAGGGATAAACTCCTAAATTTTGAATCGCATAAGTGGATGTCATCGATTCCACTGGTGCATCTATTGCTTTCATATTAAAATAATTATTAAGAGAAACAAAGAAAATAGAAATCAATGCAATCAATGTAATTAAAACCTTTTTGATATTGTTAGTAAATGTAAGTTCTGCTAAAGCTTTTCTAGATGATATTAAAAATAAAACAAATAAGACAATTGTTGGTAAAAAGACTACAATTCTATAATAAGTAATTAACTCTAATAAAGTTTCTAAAACAATGCCAAAAGCAAACCCGTCTGCTGGGTTTTTAAGCATAACAATCGCATCTCTTGAAAAAGATGTCCCATAAAATAAGTTAAATACACCAAACGTATAGATCAAAAAATTAAGGACTAACGATATATATATGAGTGCTTTAACTCTCGTTTTAGCTTTTTTAAATAGAAGCGTTGTGATAATAAAAAGCAAAAACAAAATTACAAAATTACCAAAAAATTGGTTAATTTCACCAACAAAAGTATGTGTAAAAGGCTCAATATATCTATTGAGTTCTCTAACTGTTAAAAAATATGTATTCATGATATTCAAAAAAATGAATACCAAGATAAACATCAAATATTGAATTTTAATATTTAGTGTTTTCATATAGTCACCTAATTCTAATTTGCTAGTTACTATTATACACTATTTCAAATACTTATTAAACTAATGTATAAAAGAAAAAAAGCCCGAAAGGGCTTATGAAGGAATAACCGCTCCACCATATGTTTCTAAGATGAATGCTTTTACTGCTTCAGACTCTAATACTTCAACTAATGCAATAATCTTTGGATCCTCTAATCGATCTTCTCTAACTGCAACCACATTAACATATGGATTGTTTTCAGCTTCTTCGATATAAATAGAATCTGTAAGTGGGTCTAGTCCACCTTCTAAAACATAGTTAGAGTTGATGATATACAAATCAGCTTCTTCATTTTGATAAGCTGAAATCATAAAGTCTGGTGCTACATCTGTTCTAAAGACTAAGGCTTTAGGATTTGATTCAATCGCTTCACTAATATCAAAATCTGAAGCAGTGATATCAACGTCATCTTTAAGTGTGATTAATCCTGCTGATTCTAATAATTTTATTGCACGACCGTGATCTGAAATAGAATTAGATAATAAAACTTCAGCTCCATTTGGAATTTCAGATAATGAATCATATGCGTTTGCGTAAAGTCCAATAGGTTCAATATGAACTCTGGCAGCTACAACTAATTCAAAATCTGGATTATTTTCGTTATATAAATCTAAGAATGGAATGTGTTGGAAATAATTAGCATCAGCATCTTTAGCAGCAATCGCTGGGTTTGGAAAATAATAATCTGATGTTGTTGTTATCTTTAATGTATATCCTTTTTCTTCCAAAAGCGGTCTTGCAAATTCCAAAATTTCTGCATGTGGCAATTGAGTTGCAATCACTTCAATTTCTGTATCATCAGTTGATGAGCATCCAGTAAGTGTAATTATAGTAATGATTAGTGTTAATAAAGTAAATAATTTTTTCATGTTTTTGTCTCCTATTTATGGTCTAATTTTCTTGAGAGTTTATCTCCTAATATTTGTATAATAAAAACGAGTGCGAGTATCGTAAATATGGATAGATACATCAGTGCATAATTGTTTCCAAATTTACCATATTCATATGCTAAAAATGCGAGTCCACCTGCACCTATAACAGCTGCTGCAGACATAAAGCCTATCAGTGTAACAAGTGTTAATGTATACCCTGAAACAAGTGAGGGTAAAGCTTCTTTAAAGATTACATACATTAAATGTTTAAATGATGCACCCATAGACCTTGCTGCTTCTATTGTATCATTAGATACTTCAAATAGTGCCATATGAACGACTCTTGCAAAAAAAGGTGTAGCACTAATAATGAGTGCTGGAAGTGCAGCTTTTGGTCCTAACATAGTTCCAACAATAAATCGAGTTACTGGAATTAGCATAATGAGTAAAATAATAAATGGGATAGATCTTGCGACATCATTAATGCTTGCAATCACTCTGTGAAGCACTTTGATCGATTTTGTTTGTTTGATCATATAAGGATTCTGTGTGATATATAATAGAAACCCTGTCATTAAGCCAAATACCAACACAAAGATTCCAGTAATACCTACGATATAGATCGTTTCGTATAATGCGTCTAGATATTGTTTGATTTCATATGAATTAAACATATAATCTCACCTTGATTTCTTTTGATTTTAGATAAGTTAAAGCATCATCAATTTGACTACCAAATAGTTCAATATATAAATATCCAATCAGTTCTTTATGTATGGATAATGTCTTTGCATAGACAATATTCACATCTACGTCAAATGTTTTTACCATGGAGCTTAATATCTTATCATCAACATTATCATGTGCATAAATTAATTCATAATAATGTTTATCTTTTAAATGAACTGGTTCATCGATCACTTGTTTAATTAACTTTTTTGTTGTATCTTCTTTTGGATCGATAAACAATGATTTTGTAGGTTGATCTTCTATGATACTACCTTTGTCCATAACAACAACTCTATCACATAAATCTTTGACAATTTCAATTTGATGAGAAATAAAAATGATCGTTAGATTTGTTTTTTCGTGGATATCTTTAAGTAGTGAAACAATCTCGTAAGCTGTCTTTTGATCGAGTGCAGATGTTGCTTCATCACATAACAAATATTTAGGATGATTTGCGATTGCTCTTGCAATACCAACTCTTTGTTTTTCTCCACCAGATAAAGCTTTTGGATATCTATGTTTTTTATCTAAAAGACCTACGAGGTCTAAAACTTCATCTATCCTTTTTTCTATTTTTTCTTTAGGATATTTTTTAATAGATAAAGCAAGTTTAATATTGTCATAAACTGTTAGATTACCAACAAGATTAAAGTGTTGAAATATCATAGATAGATCATAACGCATTCGGTTTAAATCCTCTTGTTTTAAATCATGGATAGATACACCATCTATGAGTACATCACCTTTGGTTGATTCAATGAGTTTATTGATAAGTCCAATGAGTGTAGATTTACCTGCACCACTATATCCAACGACACCTAAAATTTCATGATCATTTATGGTTAAATTAATATTTTTAAGTGCATGAAAAGATTCTTGTTTCGATGTGTATGTTTTTTCAATATTTATAAATTCAATCATTGTAATAACTCCTTATAAACATAAAAGTCTCTATCTTTCGACAGAAACCTTTTTATGATTTATATTTCCATCGTTTATAGCATTACCACCTTGTAATTAAACCGGTTGGTAGACGTTCATAGAGCTATATCTCTCCCGTCTTCTTGATAGTTCGTTTTATTAAATTATTTAAATTGTAACATAGATTAATTTGATATACAACAGTTTTTTTTATGAAATCGTTTTATATAAAAAAAGGATTGTATCAATTGACACAATCCTTAATACTATTCATCAAATAAACTATCTGTAACTACAGTTTCTTCTTTATCTTCTTCAGCTTCTTCAGGAGCTAAATTAATCGCTTCAACTGTTTTCTTTTGTTCTTCTACTGGAATAGTTTCTTGAACAAATTGTTCTTGTTCGACTTCAATTTCTTCTTCATCTTCTTGTCTTGGAACAAGCGCAACGGTTGCAACATGATGATCTGGTCTAAGTTTAATGACTCTAACACCTTGTGTTGCACGTTTTGTTTTAGAAATTTGATCAACGTGTGTTCTAATAACGACACCTTTATCTGATACAACAATTAAATCATCTTCATCAGTTACTGCTTTAAGTGTAGATAACTTACCGTTTTTAGCTGTGATATTTAATGTTTTAACACCTTTACCACCTCTAAGTTGTATTCTGTATTCATCAACGTTTGTACGTTTACCATAACCGTTTTCTGTAATGACAAGAATTTCTTGTTCATCAGACTGAACAATTGCTGCACCAACAATTTCATCTTGATCAGCAATCATCATTCCGCGAACACCTGAAGCAGTACGTCCCATGGTTCTTGCATCTGATTCTGCAAATCTAATGGCTTTACCATTTGATGCACCTAAGACGATATCTTGTTGTCCATCAGTTAACTTAACAGAAAGTAATTCATCATTTTCTCTTAATGTTAAAGCAATGATACCATTATTTCTAATATGTTGATATTCAGAAATATGTGTACGTTTGACAACACCACGTTTTGTAACAAATGTTAAAAATGAGTTTTCATCTTCAAAGTCTTTAACATTGGTAAAGTTTGCGAGTGTTTCATCTTTATCAAAATCTAGGAAGTTAACAATTGGCATTCCTTTAGCAGTTCTAGATCCTTCAGGAATTTGATATCCTTTAAGTTTATAGACTCTACCTTTGTTTGTAAAGAATAAATGATAATCATGAGTAGATGTCATTAAGATATGTTCTACATAATCATCTTCATGAACTTTAATACCTGACATACCAACACCACCACGATTTTGAGTCTTATATTGATCGACTTTCATGCGTTTGATATATCCATTATTTGTAACTGTGATAATTACATCTTCAACTGGTATTAAATCTTCGTTTTCAATACTTAAATCTTCGTGAAGGTTAATTTCTGACATTCTATCTTCATGATATTTTTCTTTAATAACCATAAGTTCTGATTTGATAATTTCTACTTTTCTTTCATGTGAACGAATAATATCTTTGAAATCATCAATTTTAACAACTAGATCAGCTGCTTCAGCTTCAATCTTATTGATTTCTAAACCTGTAAGTCTTTGAAGTCTCATATCTAAGATTGCTTTTGCTTGTATATCAGATAAGTCATAAGTTGACATTAAAGCTTCTTTTGCTTCATCACCAGTGTTTGCTTTTTTGATGATTTCGATCGCATGATCGATATCATGTAAAGCTTTAAGTAGACCTTCTAAAATATGAGCTCTAGCTTCCGCTTTATCTAGATCATAAATCGTTCTTCTTTGAACAACTTCAATTTGATGTTCTACATAATTTGTTAATACATCTTTTAAAGTAACCATCATTGGTTGCCCTTTAACAAGTGCAATCATGTTGATACCAAATGAAGATTGTAGTTGTGTGTATTTATATAAGTTATTAATCATCACATGAGGGTTCACATCACGTCTAAGTTCTATAACAATACGCATCCCTTTACGATTTGATTCATCTCTTAAATCTGTAATACCATCAACAATCTTATTTTTTGCGATTTCCGCAATACGTTCGATTAATGTTGTTTTGTTCACTTGATAAGGAATTTCTGTCACGATGATACTATTTTTGTTCTTATGTTGAACAATCTCTGTAGTTGCTCTAACAGCGATAATCCCTTTACCTGTTTCATAAGCTTGTCTTAAACCTGTGAGTCCTAGAATTTGGCCTCCTGTAGGAAAATCCGGACCTTTAACATATTCCATTAACTCAGCAATCGTGATATCTTCATTTTCTATATAAGCTAAGATACCGTCAATGACTTCTGTTAAATTATGTGGTGGAATATTTGTTGCCATCCCTACTGCAATCCCTGTAGATCCATTCACCAAAAGGTTTGGATATCTTGCAGGAAGTACACTTGGTTCTTTTTCTGATCCATCGTAATTATCAACAAAATCTACTGTATTTTTGTCTAAATCTTGAACAAGTTCTCCAGCGATTTTGCTCATTCTAGCTTCGGTGTAACGCATCGCTGCTGCACCATCACCATCGACTGAACCAAAGTTACCGTGTCCGTCGATTAATGGCATTCTATAGTTGAATGGTTGAGCCATACGAACCATCGCATCATACACACTTGAATCACCATGTGGGTGATACTTACCAATAACTTCACCGACGATTCTAGCTGATTTTTTATGAGCGCTTGAAGCAGTCATATTTAAATCATTCATTGCATATAATATACGTCTTTGAACTGGTTTAAGTCCATCTCTAATATCTGGTAATGCACGTGATACAATAACACTCATCGCATAGTTTAAAAATGAAGATTTCATCTCAGTTGAGATGTTGATCTCTTTAACAAAACCTTCGGTTGTTTTTGTAGTTTCTTCCATCTGTCATATCCTCCTATGCGTCAATATTATCTGCATAAATTGCATTTTCTTGAATGAAGTTCTTTCTAGGTTCAACTTCCTCACCCATAAGCATACTAAATACCATATCTGCATCTAAAGCATCTTTTAATGATACTTGTAGAAGTGTTCTTGTTTCTGGATTCATGGTTGTTTCCCAAAGCTGTTCAGGGTTCATTTCTCCTAGACCTTTATATCTTTGAAGTGTTGGGCGTCCACCCATCTCTTCTAATAATGTGTTTAGTTGTTGGTCTGTATAAACATATTCAACTCTGCGTCCTTGTTGTACTTTAAATAGTGGTGGTTGAGCAACATAAATATATCCTAAATCAATGAGTGGTTTCATGTATCTAAAGAAGAATGTTAAGAGTAGTGTTCTAATGTGTCCACCATCTGTATCGGCATCGGTCATGATGACGATTTTATGATATCTTGCTTTTGAAGCATCGAATTCTTCACCGATACCTGTTCCAATTGCTTGAATCATTGATAAGATTTCTTTGTTTGAAAGAATTTTATCTAATCTTGCTTTTTCAACATTTAATACTTTACCTCTAAGTGGTAAGATTGCTTGATATTCGGACTCTCTGCCTTGCTTAGCTGATCCGCCGGCAGAGTCCCCTTCGACAATGTACATTTCTGAAATTGCAGGATCTTTACTTCTACAATCTGCAAGTTTAGATGCAAATCCTAGTTGATCGAGTGGTGATTTTCTTCGTGTTGCTTCTCTTGCTTTTTTAGCTGCAAGTCTTGCTCTTGATGCTAACAAACATTTTTCAACGATTGCTTTAGCATCTTGAGGATTTTCTGCTAAGTATCTTTCTAATCCTTCACCAACGATTTGACTTGAAATCTGACGAACTTCAGGGTTTCCAAGTTTTGTTTTGGTTTGTCCTTCAAATTGTGGATCAGGATGTTTGACAGATACTACAGCTGTTAAACCTTCTCTTGTATCTTCCCCAATTAAACTATCATCTTTTTTAAGTTGATTATTATCTGTAGCATACTTATTGATAACACGAGATAATGCTAACTTAAATCCATCTTCATGCATTCCACCTTCATGAGTTGGAATGTTATTTGCAAATGAATAGATATTTGTAGAATAAGAATCGTTATATTGTAAAGCAATTTCTAAAGTGATTCCATCAGCTTCTTTTTCTGTGTATAAAATATCTTGGTTCACTTTACCTTTGCCTTTATTTAAAAACTCAACATATTCGACAATCCCACCTTCATAATGGTATGTATTTTCAACAGGTTGATCACCTCTTGAATCAATAATGGTTATTTTGATGCCTTTATTTAAGAAAGCTAATTGCTGAACACGGCTTCTTAGAATTTCATAATCATAAACTGTTGTTTCTGTGAACACTAAGTGGTCTGATTTAAACGTAATGACCGTTCCTGTATGGATACTTTCTCCAATTTCAATCACTTCAGTCATTGGAACACCGCGTTCATATTTTTGTTCATAAATTTTATTATTTCTATGAATTTCAACGATAAACCATTCAGAAAGTGCATTTACAACTGATGCACCTACACCATGTAACCCACCTGATACTTTATATGATTTACCATCAAACTTACCTCCAGAGTGAAGTGATGTCAAAATCGTTTCTACTGCTGGACGATTTGTCTTTGGATGAAGATCTACTGGAATCCCACGACCATCATCTGTGACTTTGATAATATCATCTTTGAGAATTTCAAGTTTGATATTCGTCGCATATCCACCTAAAGCTTCATCAATTGAATTATCAATAATTTCCCATACTAAATGGTGTAATCCACGTGAACCAGTACTACCGATATACATACCAGGACGTTTTCTTACCGCCTCTAATCCTTCTAATATTTGAATATTCGATGCATCATAATTTGACATGTTCATTCTCCTTTATAAGTTCGATCATTTGAATATGATCCATTTTTATCTTATGGACACTATTCATGATAATTTGGTGTTCTTTTGGTAATGCTTTTAAAAATATTTGTTGTTTATCTTCATCAAGTTCAGAAAGTACATCATCAAGTAGACATATAACTTTCTTTTTTGTTCTAAGTTCGATCCATTCTAATAGCGCTAATTTAAGTGCTACGACGATTAATCGGGTTTCCCCTTGTGATGCATAAGATTTTGCATCAAAACCTCTAAAACCAATAAAAAAATCGTCTCTATGGGGTCCTGCAAGTGTTGTCTGGTACAAAATATCTTGTTTTTGTTGTGTTTCTAAATATTTCTTAAACGCTTTTTTGTTTTGATCTGGTTTATATTCAAGATATACCTCATAAGGACTAAAAGCTTGATATTGTTTAATAAATATCTCATTAATCTCTTTAATAAATTGTTGTCTTTGATCAATCAGTTTAATGCCTGCTTCATAAAGTTGTTGTCCTAAAATATCTAAAAACGTATAATCGTCTTTTAAATCTACTTTTTTTAATAAACTATTTCTTTGTTTTAAGATTTGTTTATATGTATTTAAATCATGTAAATAGTTTTTATCGACTTGAAGTAGTTCAAAATCCATAAAATTTCTTCTAAATCCTGGTGCACCTTGGATAAGTTCTAAATCATTAGGCGCAAACATCACTACATTTAAATGACCTACAAACTCACTGATTTTTCTTTTTTCAATATGATTAATTTTTGTATGTTTACCTGCTTTTGATATAACTATCTCAAATGTATTTTCATCTGTTTTTAATTTCACTTGAGCAAAAGGCTCATTTTTTTTAATTAATTCTTTTTCATCAGACGTCCGGTGTGATTTAGTTGTTGCACAAAAATAAATACTCTCTAATATACTTGTTTTTCCACTACCATTTTCACCATAGATATATACAAAGGGTTGATTTATATCTAACGTGTATTGGTTGTGATTTCTAAAGTTTTTAAGTTGTACTTGTTGAATCATAAACTAAATAATACACAGTATCAAATATCATAATTTGATCTCCGTGAAATAATTTTTTTCCGCGTTCAGTTCTTCTTTCGTGATTCACAAAAATCTCATGTTGCAATAAAAAAAACTTCGCTTCTCCACCTGAACCGATGTAATCTGTTGCTTTTAAAAATTGACCTAAAGTTATAATTTCTGTGTGCATTTTAAATTTTTTCATTTATTAATCCCTCTGTATTCTTTTATATTATATCATAATATAAAGAAAAAAACATCTATTTTCAACAATTTAAAGACACATAAATGTCCATATCATGGTGATATAAAAAAAAGCCTTAAAATGGAAATTTCGGCTTTTTTTATTTTTTATATTTTTTATAATTTTATGGATTAATCGATACGAACAGGTAAAATTAAATGTAATAAATCTTGATCTAAATTACCTTTGATCACAAATGGTTTTACTTCTCCAGCAAATTGAATAATAACTTCATTTGATGTAAAAGCTTTAAGTGCATCTACTAAATATCTAGAACTAAATGCAATTTTTATCATAGGTCCAATCACATCAGATGATGGAATAATTTCTTCTAAAGCATCCCCTACTTCTGTATTGGTTGAACTCATTTCAACGATGTGATCTTCTCTAAGTGTCATTTTAATGATATTGTAATTTGTTTCTCTATCTCTTGGAGAAAGTAATGATACACGTTCTACAGCTTGTAATAATTCCTCTTTGTTAAATGGAATACTTACAGGAAATTCTGTAGGGATGATTCTCATTGTATCTGGATATGTACCTTCTAGTAATCTTGTTTGAAATAAAGTGTTATTCATTTTAAATAAAACTTTATTTGGATTGATATATAACTCAACATCATCGTTTGAAGTATCTAAAATTTTATTAAGTTCATCTAAACTTTTATTTGGGATAACAATATCAAATTCTTTAGAATGTGTTCTTAATTTAACATTTTTTTGACTTAAACGATAACTATCTGTTGCAACACAATATAAATGATTATCACGATATTTAAAATTTACACCTGTTAAAATTGGGCGTTTTTCACTTTGTGCTGTCGCAAAGTTTGTTTCTTTAATAATGTTTTTAAATAACTGAGCATCTAATGTAATTGGATCATCTAAATCTAGAAAATCAACTTCTGGATAATCTTCCACATCCATTAAACGTAATTTAAATTCTGAACGATCTGCTTTAATTACAATTAAACGATCTTCGATTAATGCGAATTCAACACGTTGTGATGTTATTTTTCTCATAATTTCAATTAAGTAACGTCCTGGAATAGCTACCTTTCCAGTTTCTTTGATTGAAATTGATTGCTCATCAATTAAAACTTGGATTGCAACATCAGTGTTACTTGTTGTTAAAATAACATGATCTTCATTCACTTCAAATTTAACAGCATATAAAATTGGAAGTGGTGTTTTAGAAGGTAACCCTTTTTGAACAGTTAGTAAATGATTTAATAATACATCTCTATCGATATTAAATATCATAGCGGAAGCTCCTTTATTTTATTTATTTAATCTTTAATTATTGTTGTTAGTCATGGTGGATAAGTGGGAAAGTATAATTAAAGGCTTAACACTGCTATTATTATACCATATTTCCAACATTTTATAAACATTATTTTTGTGTAAAATGATCGATTTTTTTATTGATAGTTTCAATAGCTAATTTAAGACTACTATCTTGTTTTATTTCGTTTTCAATTTTCTCACAAGCGGCTAATACAGTTGAGTGATCTCTACCACCAAAAAGTGATCCAATTGTCTTATAAGGTATATTATATTTTGATTTAATTAAGTACATTGATATATGTCTTGGAAGGATATATTTTAAATGTCGTTTTTTACCTATTAAATCATCAATTGTAATTCCATAAAAATCACTGACAATACTTTGGATTTTATCATAGTTATTTTCGTTTAATGAATCACTCTTTCTCTTTGTTTTTAAGAGTGGTTCTAGCGCTTCATTAACAGATTCTAATGATAAATCTAAGTTGTTTGCTAGACAATAAAATAATACACGTTTTAAAGCACCCTCAAGTTCTCTAATATTAGTCACAAAAGACGATGCAATAAACTCTAAAACATTGTTTGGAATATCATGAATATCTGATGATTCTGTAGCAAGTTTTCTCTTTAAAATTTCAATACGATGTTCTAAATCAGGAACTTGAATATCTACTGTTAAACCAACTTCAAATCTAGAGGTCAAACGAGACATAATATTCTTTAATTCTGATGCTGGTTTATCACTTGTAATTACAATTTGTTTGTTTTGATGATATAAGAAATCAAAAAGTTTAAAGAATTCCATTTGGGTTTTAGTCGCTCCACCCATAATTTGGATATCATCAACTAATAAAACGTCAATATCTCTATATTTTTGATTAAAATCATCCATTTTTTCTTTTCTTAATAGATTAGCAAAATCCTCGATAAATCCATCAGCTTTTACATACATGATCTTCTTATGAATATCATTATCTAAGATATAATTACCGATAGCCTGCATTAAGTGGGTTTTACCAAGTCCTACATCACCAAAGATGTATAATGGATTTGCAACCATACCAGGTTGATCAGCTACTTTCATAGCCATTCTAAATGCAAAATTGTTACTTTTACCAACGACAAAATTATCGAATGTATAACTTCGATTAAGGTTGCCTGGTCTGTATTTTAAATTAAGGTTTCTTTCAGGACTAATAAGTGTTTCTTCTGGGATTAATTCAGCCTCAGTCACGAATTTAAAATGAATCTTATCTTTATGATATTTTTCAGCAAGCTCATTGATCTTGTTGATATAAAAACGATTGATTCTATTTTTGATAAATTCATTGGGGACTACGACATAAATTTGACCATTAGAAAACTTGTGTGTCTTTTTAATAGGTTCAAAGACATCTACAAATAGTTCCTCTGAAAAAATATTCTCTAAGTCATTTAATATTTTCTGCCATAATTGATCATATTCATTCATATTTAATTACCCTTTCATCACTGTAGTGATATGATATCATAAATCAAATGAAATGAACTAAAAACTTATCCACAATTTTTGTGGAAAACTTCTTACTTATTTATTACATTATTTAATAGATTGTGGATAAATATTTCAACTAAATCCCTTAGTAAAGGTTTTTTGTATTGTTTTCCAGTTATCCACAATGTGTATAAAATGTGTGTAAGTTATCCACAATGGTTTTTAAGACTTATACACATAATCAAGTAAAAAAAAGTGTCTAAATCAAATAAGATTTCAAAAAGTTTTTTTATTGTTGACAAAGACTAATTCTTTTTATATAATAAAAAAGCATGGTTTCGCAAGAAAGGTGGTTTTATTTGTGAAAAGAACATATCAACCAAGTAAGCAAAAGCGTCAAAAAACTCATGGATTTAGAGCGAGAATGGCAACTGCTGGTGGTCGTCGCGTACTTGCACGTCGCAGATTGAAAGGCCGCGCAGAATTAACTGTATAAATTGAATTATTTTAAAAAAACTAGGACTACTCGATTAAAATAATAACTTATGTTATTTTTGAGTAGTCTTTTCTTTTTAAAATACACAAAACATGGAAAAAAAATATCGCATTAAGAAATATAGCGAAATCGATGCGGTCTTTAAAAAAAGAAAATCGAAGAATAGCGATTATTTTGGTGTTTATCAAGACCAAGATCAAGATGCAAAAAACTTTAGATTCGCAATGTCTATTGGTAAGAAATATGGCAATGCCGTTGAAAGAAATTTAGCGAAACGTAGAATACGGATGATTGTCAGTGAATTTAAAGATGATTTTGATAAAAATAAACTCATTTTAATTGTTATTAAACCGCAAGCTAAAAAACTCTCATTTCAAGAAATGAGAGAAGAGTTACTTGTACTCTTAAAAAAATCTAAATTATTGGAGAACGAAGATGCAAAAACAATATAAGAAATTATTTTTTATCGCAATGATGTTCATGCTCATCTTAACGCTGGCATCATGTGGCAGATCTGATGAAGTTGGGCATATCGTTGTAAACAATCCTTATGGAACAAATGGAGAAAAATTAGTTTTCGATTACGAAGATAGAAACTCAATTGTTTTTAAAGGAGAAGGTGGATTATCATACTGGGCTTTAACTGAATCAGGTGTAGCACCTGAAGCACCAGTTGTTTATGAAGGATTACTTCCATCTAATGTATCACCTGATGAAATCGGTGTTGAAGGTGGCGTACAAACGTTTACGTTTGCTGTTGAAGATCAAGAAGCTTCATTTAAGATTTATATCAAACCAGAAACAGTCGTTGAAGACAACGAAATTGTGATGGTAGCTTTTAGATTCCCAACTGTTGATGGTGTGTTATATAACATGGGAGAAACGTTTGATGTTAAAGGCATTGAAGCTTATGCAGTCGAAAAAGATGGAGACATCGTTAAAGTACATGAAGTACTAGATGAAGCAGCTTTTGCCGCATTATTTAATGATAATGATTATGATCCGCTTGGAACTGAAGGATTTAAAAATCAAATCAGTTATTCGGTATCATTTACGTATGAAGGATATACAGAAAACTTTGAAGTTTATGTTGCTGGTGGTGAAAAACCGATCACAACAGAAGACGCAGGATTCTTTGATTATATTTTAGTGATTCCAGTTGCGTTCGTTATGCAATTTTTCGCATCATTTTTAGGTAATTCATTCGCGTTAGGTATTTTATTTACAACTTTAGTTGTAAGAACACTTGCTTGGCCGATTTATGCTAAAAGTAATGACATGACAATGAAGATGAATATTGCGCAACCAGATATGCAACGAGTACAACAAAAATATGCAACAAGAAAAGACCCACAATCACAACAAATGATGCAAATGGAAATGATGCAAGTTTATAAAAAACATGGCATCAACGTATTAGGATGTCTAATGCCATTTTTACAAATGCCAATCTTCATTGCGATGTATGGTGTTGTTAGACGTATTTCTTTAGAAGGTGGTATGTATGCAGACGCTGTATCAAATACTAAATTCTTAGGAATCAATTTGGCAAATACAAATGATGGTATTACTGCGTTATTCTTAGCTGCTATTGTTGGTGCAACAATGTTTACTTTACAAAAGATATCTATGAAAAAACCAAGTTATGCAAAAAACACTCATAAGCATAACGCCAATCCACAAGCGCAACAAACTGAAAAAACAATGAAGTTTGTAAGTTATTTCATGGTTATTATGATGATGTTCATCTCATATCAAAGTAACGCGTTAGCATTATATTGGATTTTTGGTAATATTTATTCATTAGGACAAACACTGTTTAACCGTAAATTGAACGAGAAGAAACACGCAAAACTACAAGAAAAACAATTGTTGGGGTGAGTTTATGTTAAAGAGAATAGAATTTGAAGCAAAAACACTACAAGAAGCTGAAAAAATGGCTATTGAAGGCTTAAAAATACAATTAGATAAAATTAAATTAACCGTTTTAAAAGAGAAAAAAGGATTACTAGGTATAGGATCTTCAGCTACTTATGAAGCAACACCGAACGTTAATTTAGCACTTGAAGGTAAGATGTATCTAGAAAGCATTCTTCAAACCATGGAAATTGGATCAAGAATGGAAGTCAGAACACTTAACGATGGCGAAGAAATTCACTACAGTATTGATAGTGATGAAAATGCATTATTAATTGGTAGAGAAGGTAGAACACTTCTTTCTATACAATATATGCTTAGAAATTACTTAAATACATTTGTTGATGGTCATTTAATTGTAGCATTAGATATTGGGCATTATCACGAAAATAGAAAACGCCAACTAGAGATTTTAGCAACGAAAACAGCTAAAGAAGTTGCACAAACTAAAATTGCTGTTAAACTTGACCCAATGAATTCATTTGATCGTAGAATCATTCACACAAAATTAAGTGAATGGAGAGACGTCATCACTGAATCTGAAGGTGAAGGCGAAGATCGCGCATTAGTGATTAAACCTAAAAAATAATAAAAGGTAAGAGTTTTATGGAAACATAAGGCTCTTTTCTTTTCATCATGTGTTATAATATAAACAACTATACATAGGTGATTATTTATGATAAGTATCTTTCATTCAAGAGTTAATAAAACAAGAAGATATAGAAAAAAACACAAACTTTTTACTGCTCTAAAACTTTTAGTTGTTTTACTATTGGGGGCGGGTATTTTTACAATTGGAAAAGCTGTAACAAAAGACATTTTGGTCAACATAGAAATTAAGGAATTTAAGGATCGTGCCATCTTCGAATATGAAGAAAATTATGAGTATCAAACAAACGTTTTTCAAACGAGAAGATACTATAAAGTTCCACGTGAAACATCATATGAATTAAGTGATGAAAGATCGGTGTTTTATGATGACACAAGGAAGTATTTAGGGCAAACAGGAGACATTTTTATGTCCCAAGAGTCGCCATTTCCGGATGTATTTTTTATTCATCAATTTATATCCTATTATTTTGGTGGCCATGCAGCTATAAAAACTGATGACAACCGCTTTATTGAGGCCGTAGGGTTCCCTGATTCAGACGAAACAATATGGGATATTATATCTCATGACGGGTCTTTGCCGCATGATTATAGTGTCACAATTAACAAGACAAATGACAATTATTTTCTAAATCCTAGATATCGTGCAGAAGGCAGTGAATTTTATGATTATTTTGGTACATATTATAGAGAAAAATTCATTGGTGTTAGAGTAAAAGATGTCACTGAGGAACAGTATAATGGAGCTGTAGCGTATGCTGATCAATTAGTTGATAAAAATCTCTATAATTTTTTGTTTTTCTTAGATATGGAATATAAGTATTATTGTACAGATTTAGTCTCTAGAGCTTATCAAGATGTGATGGTTCCTGAGGATGAACAAACCAATTATTCAAAAGCACTTAACGATGATGGGTTTATTACATCCGTTAATGACATTATTTTAAGTGAAGAAACGTACATAGCGTTTTATATTGAAGTAATTGATGAAATTGTTCATATATATTATTTAGAAGATGTGGAGGGATAATTATGGAATGGATTGATTATGTCATTTTAGGATTAGTTCTTGTCTTAGTGATTTTAATGATTTATATACTAATCAAGATAAATCAACAAAAACCTGGGCAAAACATATCTGTTGAAAAAGACATTCAAGGATATTTTAATGAAAAATTACAAAAAGAATTTGGTGGATTCAAAACTGATGTCGCGACACTTGTAGGTCATTCAAATCAACAAAGTCAAAAAGATTTAAATGAGTTTAAAGACTACATGATGAGTAAAATTGACAAACAGTTTATTCAAATCAATGAGAAAGTTGAACAGCGATTAGGTCAAGGGTTTGAAAAAACTACTGAAACATTTACGAATGTCATTGAAAGACTTGCGAAAATCGATGAAGCACAAAAGAAAATTGAAGTTTTATCAGAAGAAGTTGTTAGCTTAAATGGGTTGTTAACGGATAAGAAAACTAGAGGTATTTTTGGAGAAGTTCAACTTTACCAATTGTTAACCGCTGTTATGGGTGAAAATAAGCGATTATACGAAAAACAGGTGACTTTATCTAATGGCTCTATGGCAGATGCGATGGTTCATGCGCCAGATCCACTAGGGAATATTGTGATCGACTCTAAGTTCCCACTGGATAATTATAAGCGTATGATGGATAAATCACTTGGCAAACAAGATCGTTTAAATGCAGAAAAAGAGTTCAAAAAAGATGTGAAAAACCACATTAACGCAATCAAAGATAAATACATCATTCCTACAGAAACTTCTGATCAAGCAATTATGTTTATTCCAGCTGAAGCGATATTTGCAGAGTTAACGTCTTATCATGAAGATATTATGGAGTACGCTCAAAAGCATCAAGTATGGATTGCATCACCAACAACACTTTTATCAACGCTCACGATGATTCAAACCATTGTCAAAAATATGGAAAGAGACGAACAAACTTCAATCATTCTAGAAGAGTTAAGAAAACTTGGTGAAGAGTTTAAACGTTATGATGAACGATGGGACAAACTCAATAGAGCTATCGTTAGTGTATCTAAACAAGCTGATTTAGTCGATAAAACAAGTAAAAAAATCAGTCAGAAATTCAGCAACATTAAAGATGCTAAATTTGATTTAATTGAAGAAGATCAAGATGAAGTGATTGAAATTGATGAAGTTCAAGAAGATTTAGAGGATGAATCATAAATTTTTATATTATATAATAATATAAACAATAAAATTTTGCATAACATCAAGTCATTGACAAAACATCAAAATGCATATATAATGATATATAAATCAATGAAGAGACAAGTAATCTTAAGTTTTTGTTTACTAGAGAGCTGGTATAGGTGGAAACCAGTAACATGATTAAGATGAATAACACTCAAGAGAGATAGAAGAAATCACTTAAGTGAGAGTAGAACTATACGTATGCCTGCGTTAAAGGTCTAAGAGGGCTAGAATTTTTCTAGAACTAAGGTGGTACCGCGTAACTATACGTCCTTAGAGATAATCTAAGGGCGTTTTTTAATTAAAAAGAGGTGGAAATATGGAAACAACAGTAAAACACATTTTTAGAAACAAAGATATGTATAAAGATCAAACCATCATATTAAACGGTTGGGTAAGAAACAATCGTGCACAAAAAGAGTTTGGTTTTCTAAACTTTCATGATGGGACATTTTTTGAAGGTATTCAAGTTGTATATGAAGATCAAAAACTTGAAAATTTCAAAGAAGTTCAAAAAATAAGAGTAGGAAGTAGCGTTAAAGTTTGTGGCACACTGGTTTTAACACCAGAAATGAAACAACCTTTTGAAGTAAAGGCTACTTCGATAGAGTTATTAGGAGATTCTCCTGAAAACTATCCAATACAGCCAAAAAGACATTCTAGAGAGTTTTTAAGAGAGGTTGCTCATTTAAGAACTAGAACGAACCTTTTTCATGCTGTCTTTAGATTAAGAAGTGTTGCAGCGTTTGCAATTCATGATTTCTTCCAAAAAGAAGGCTTTATTTACACACATACGCCTATCATTACAGGCAACGATGGCGAAGGTGCAGGTCAAATGTTTAACGTGACTACCTTTGATTTAGATCAAATTCCTAAAGATGAAGATGGAAAAGTTGATTATAAAAAAGACTTTTTCGGTAAACGCACAAACTTAACCGTCACAGGTCAACTTGAAGCTGAAGCATATGCACTATCATTTAAAAATGTTTACACCTTTGGACCTACATTTAGAGCAGAAAATTCAAATACACAAAGACATGCATCTGAATTTTGGATGATTGAACCAGAAATGGCATTTGCAGATTTAGAAAAAGATATGGAAGTTGCAGAAAAAATGGTGAAATACATCATTAATTATGTATACGAACATCTACCGGAAGAAATGGAGTTCTTTAATAAATTTGTAGAACCGGGTTTAAAAGAAAAACTTCAAAATGTATTAAACAAACCATTTGCTAAAGTGACACATAAAGAAGCGATTGATATTCTTTTAAACGCAAAAGTCAAATTCGAAAATCTTCCAAAACATGGTCAAGATATTAATACAGAACATGAAAGATACTTAACAGAAAAGCATTTTAAATCTCCAGTGTTTGTTACAGATTGGCCAAAAGATATCAAAGCATTTTATATGCGCTTAAATGATGATCAAGAAACAGTTGCTGCTATGGATTTACTAGTCCCTGGATCAGGAGAACTCATTGGTGGTTCACAAAGAGAAGAACGTTTAGATGTATTGGAAAGACGTATGGAAGAAATGCATGTGCCCAAAGAAGATCTTGAGTGGTATTTGGACTTAAGAAGATATGGTGGATGTGTTCATGCTGGATACGGTATGGGATTTGAAAGACTCATTATGTATCTTTCTGGTGTTGAAAACATTAGAGATGTCATTCCTTTCCCTAGAGCACCAAAAAACTGTGAATTTTAATGAAATGACTTACATATCGACAAATAAGTGCTAGATAGCACTTATTTCAGACTGTAGACAAAAACAGTTTTTTAAGAAGAATATCTCATTT
>SWCB01004472.1_pt1 | contig 35010 bp, 37 predicted proteins | sample 4692901 | NCBI WGS metagenome assembly SWCB01 (sample SAMN10267276, study PRJNA491770) | bioreactor metagenome | isolation source: DHS bioreactor inoculated with subseafloor sediment | place: Japan: off Shimokita Peninsula | collected 2006-08 | reverse complement strand
ATTACTGCCTTTTTTTAAAGTGTCCTTGACATTGGGTCCACTTTATTGAATTTAACCCCTTTTTATTTACAATTAAAAAGTATTTCGTAATGATCATCCAATGCTTTTATAAGACCAAATATTTTAGAGTAATTGATTTTTAAGTTTTGTGATTTTATGTATGCTTCATATTGATCCTTATATTTCCCTTCAATTAAATCATCATAATCTTCTATTGGGCATGTAATCTTTAAAAAAGAATCATTAGTTAATGAAACACTATGAATAAATTTATTTCCACTCATTTTTTCTTTTGTAGCTGCATAAGCAATAAATAAAGTATTTTTTTACCAGCTTTTGTAATAACTAAATCAAAATTAAAATAATCAAGCGCTTTGATATTGTTTTCTTCTAGATAATCTGTAATCAATGCTTGTGCTTGTTCTCTAGTTTCACCCATAGCACTAATTAAATACTTAAAATCTACATGGATCACTTCAAATTTCCCAATCATTTAAAATTACCTCGTTTTATTTTATGATAGCGCATCTGTGTTATCTTGTCAATAATTGAAAATGTTGCGTTTTATTTGTTAAGTATAAACACTTTTTGTATGATTAAAGCAAAGGAGATTTTATATATGAATCAAATTCTAGAACAACTAAAAATAAGATTTAATGAGAATAAGGAGCGTCATCCTGAGCTTCATTGGGAAGATGTAGAAAAAAAACTGAATCAAAAATATCTAAATATCATTTCAGAAATGGAAAAATATGATGGAGAACCGGATGTGATTATGTTCCATGATGAACTATATTATGTGGATTTTTCAAAAGAAACACCAAAACCTAGAACGAGTGTTTGTTACGACGAAGAAGCTAGACTTTCAAGAAAAAAATTCCCACCAGAAACATCTGCTGAAGCTTTTGCAAAAAAAATAGGCATTACACTTATGAATGAGAATATGTATAGATATATGCAATCATTAGAACCTATAGATTTGAAAACATCCAGTTGGATTAAAACTCCAGATGATATAAGATCACTAGGTGGAGCATTATTTGGTGATCATAGATATAAAACAACGTTTATTTACCATAATGGAGCGGATTCTTATTATGGATCACGTGGTTTTAGAGGATATTTAAAAATAACTTAACCTTGCTAAAGTAAGGTTTTTTTATTGTTATAAATAGTACTAAGATAAATCATGACTCTATATAAAGTAGTTTTCTTTTTTGGTATACTATATTTAAGGGAGGTTATCTTATGAAAGAAAACAAACTATCAAAAGGGCCACTATTAAATGATAATGGAGAACTCATTGAAGCTGGGTATCATACATCTTTGGTTAAAACATATGACAAGAAACTTGTTAAAAACAGTAGAATATGTCTTAAAGAATGGGATTACTACTATGTAGGTAACAATGATTATGGTATTGCACTTACGGTTGCAGATAATGGATATATGTGGCTTTTAAGTGTGACCCTTCTTGATTTTAATCTTAAAAAAGAGATTTCGAAATCAAAAATGGGATGGATACCTTTTAAACGTTTTGGTATGCCTGAATCAAGTGAAAAAGGTGATGTTAATGTAAGTAAAGGACAATGGAAAATCTCTTATAAACTTGAAAAAGATAAAAGACATATAGAAGCTGAAATCCCTAATTTTGACAAAAAAGGAAGAGCACTCATTGTTGAATTATATTTAGATCCAATGATCAATGATTCTATGGTCATCGCAACTCCTTTCGAAGATAGAAAAAGATTTTATTATAATCAAAAAATAAACTTATTAAAATCATCTGGTCATGTCACATTAGGCGAAGAAATCTTTGATTTTAATGATGCATATGGTGTCTTAGACTGGGGAAGAGGCGCTTGGACATATCATAATGTTTGGTACTGGTCTAGTTTAAGCGGTTTACAAGATGGACATAAGATAGGTTTTAATCTTGGGTACGGTTTTGGTGACACATCAAAAGCAAGTGAAAATATGCTTTTTTATGATGATCAAACATTTAAATTAAGCGATGTGGAGTTCGTCATTCCTAAAAAAGAGGATCAATTAGATTACTTAAGCCCATGGACATTTAAATCAAAAGATGGTGCAATCGATTTAACATTTGAACCTATCCTAGATCGAAATTCACGTACGAATATACTAATTTTAATGTCTGATCAACATCAAGTTTTTGGTAAATTTTCTGGAACATTTAAAGTGAATCAAAAGACAATAAAAATAAAAGATATGATTGGTTTTGCTGAACGTGTTGAAAATAAATGGTAATTAATTGAAACTTCTTTCATTGAAAAAACATTTTGCATAGAAAAAATCTAAAAAAATGTTATAATAATAACAACATTTGAGGTGGTTTTATGAAATTATCAACCGGTATGCATGTACCAATTCACAGTTATAAACATAATAAACGCCTTCATAGAATTTGGAAAAAAACAACCATATTATCTGAAGATCAACATTGTTTAGTAACTGGACATCATCGCACAAGAGTCATTGAGCATGATGGAAGAAGCTGGCATACAAAAGAACCTGCAATATGTTATTTTTATAACGATTTATGGTTCAATATCATTGGTATGCTAAAGAAAGACGGGGTTTACTTTTATTGTAATTTATCAAGTCCATATCTATTTGATGGAGAAGCTGTTAAGTACATTGATTATGATTTAGATGTCAAAGTTTTTCCTGATGGGAATTATATCATTTTAGATGAGAAAGAATATAATGTTCATGCAGATAAGATGTGTTACCCTGAGGAAATTGATGACATCATCAAAGCGCAACTTGATATACTACTTGAAAGAATAAAAAACAAAGAAAAGCCTTTTGACTTATCAGATATACATTTATATTATGATCAATATAAACGTATGCATAAAAGGTAAATGATATGAGAATGATTCATACAACAATTAAAATGACACTTGTCACGCTTATTGCTGGACTTATTTCAAGATGGATTGGTTTAGAATATTGGCTTACAGGTGGTATTTTAGCTTTATTATCTATTCAACTAACAAAAAAAGACTCGATTATCATCGCAATCAAACGCATCATTGATGTGTTTTATGCGATGTTTTTATCGGTCTTTTTATTTTGGATATTCGGCTATGAGTTTTGGGTTTTTATGGTACTGGTTTTTATCTTAACGCTATCATCATTTTATTTTAAAATTCAAGAAGGTATTGTGTCTGCTTTAGTTGTTGTTACCCATTTTTTAGTGAAAGGTGAATTTTCATTTACGTTTTTTGTAGATGAATCATTATTAGTGATTGTATCGATTGGGATTGCAATGCTTTTTAACACCTTTTATCCAACTGCAGGTGAGAAAGATTTACTAAAACATGTTGCAACCATTGATGGCTATATCAAAGATCATTTGATGATGTTATCTTTTTTGGTTAAAGATCCTGAATATCATGATACATATTATGTGTATTATAACCATCTTGATCAAAAATTAAAATCTGTGATCCAACAAGTTGAAATTACGGATAAAAATATTTTATTTCAAAATGATCAAAGCTATCTCGCTTATGTGTATATGAGAAGCACACAAGCAACCTATTTGAATCATATGTTTGAACAAGCAGTAAAAGTGAAGTGTATCCATCCTTATGCAGATGAAATTGTAGATTATATTAAAAAGCTATGTTTTGCAATTGGTCGTTTTGATGAAGGAGATAAACATTTAAATGCTATCCATGAAATGTTAACAAAATATAGATTATCAGATTTACCAAAAACAAGAGAGGAATTTGAAACTAGAGCTATTTTATATCAAATTCTTTTAGAACTAGAATCCTTTATCAAAGTAAAAATTGAGTTTTATCATACGTATCCTAACTTTAAACTAAGCAAATAAGACTTATCAATCAAAATTTTTGATATAATAAATATAAAAGTTATAAGGAGATTACACATATGAAATTCATTAAAGATTTTTCTAATAAGATTGATGTTTCAATACGCATGGTCATTTTATTTATTTTTTTAGGATTTGCAGTTTATGATCGTATTGGAAATTATGGTGGGTTCTTACCAGCACTTGAAGTGTATGCACCAATTGCACTAATTTCAATTGGGATTGCATATTTACTACTAAAAGGTAAAGAGTTTGCAGCTCATGCATCATTGTTTATGTTTGCTTATTTATCAGGAGCTTTTGCATTCATTAATTCGATTTTATCCTTGAGATTTAAACCATTTGGTTTAGGTGTTCCTTTATCTTGGGAGATTATCGTTGCATTTTTAGGATTTGTCTATCTATTACTCATGGCATTATCATTATATTTAAAAAATAGCAAACCACAAAAAATTGAAAGAAAAGATATTGCACTTACAGCAGTTATTGCATTTACATTCTTTTTCTTAAGAAGCGGATTCTTTACAGCTGTTAACAAGTTATTACTACCAGTCATTTCATTATTCTTTGGATTACCATTACCAACGATTTTATTCTTAGCTGCTGGTGTTATTGATGTACCTTTTGATTTTATTGATCGTCTCATCAATACAAACTTATTAAGTATCTCAATAGGGTATTATCTATTTTCATTCTTTGCATTTTATCTTATTTTTGGAGCTGTCAAAGGCATCATCGGAGAACTTAAAAAATAATAAATCGAAAGCTTAATTCACAAGAATTAGGCTTTTTTTATAATTTTTTTATAAATAATCATTTTTATCGTTGTATAATAATTATAAATACAACTTGTTTTAGCATCTATTTGACTACTTTATATAAGTTGAGGGATTTAGATGGATAAAAAAGAAAAATTTAAAAAACAACAGAAGGATATGAAAAGATACGAAGCTATTCGTTCTTTTATATCCTCTTTTACTTTAACAGCAATTGTCGTAGTTGCTGTTGCTGTCGCAATACCAAAAAGTCCTGTTGCATCAATTGAGAATGTTAAAACTTTTGAAAGTGAGATTGTCTATCAAGTAACCGTAACAGATGAGGATCAAGCATTAGATTTAACAAGCTTGGAAATTGTATTAGATGGACAATTAGAAGATTACACTGCTGAGCTTGATCTAGGGTTAAATGTTGGCATATTTGATAACTTAAGACCCAATACTAGTTATTACCTTGAAGTCTACGGAAATAAGGGTTTCGGTCAGGAGAAGCTTACCTCCATGAGGGTTAAAACTAAAGCATCATCAGATGGTGCAATTATTTCTTATGAAATGACTGATATGGTTGATATCTTCTATACATATGAAGTTGAAGTATTATTATCAGATGAAGAAGCATTATTTGAACATGTTTATATGTATTATACGTATTTATATATAGATGAAGAACCACAGTTTTATGATATGGTCGAAGTTTTTGGACCTACTGATCGGGTAGAACTTACAGATATTTTTTCAGAACATGAACGTGTTAATATTTATTTAGAAGCTCTGTTAAAAGATGGGTCAACAAGGATTTTAGATGAGTTAACGATCTACACACCGATAAACTTATCTACAGATATCTATTTGGAACGAAAAACAAAATCGAGTTTATCATTTACATTCTACAGTGACTTCTATTTTACTGAAAATATTTCATATACGGCAAAAATCTATGATAACAAAGTACTCTTAGAAGAATTACAAATAGAAACCAATGATTTTGAGTTTCATCATGGTGGATCAATCATCACATTTGATAGATTAAGAAAAAATGTGGATTATAAAGTAGAGATATGGGCTTATTACATAGATCCACAAACAAAAAGAGAAATATCTGTATTGTTGCACACTTTAATTGAACAAACACTTGACGATTACGATATAAGCTATGAGATCACATATCTAGATCATGGCATCGATATTTATATTTATTTAAATGATCCAAATCACTATTTCCAAATCCCATATGTTATCATTTATGAAATCATTGATGGGCAAAAATTTTATTTTAGTGAAACAACATATGATTTCACACCCGTTCAAGATGGAAAAGAAGTAACCTTTGAGTTTCTTTATCCAGATTTAGAACAATATGAAATGGTTATTGGGGTAAGAAATCAAACCGATTATACAATGAATCATATCATTATAGATGAAATTATAGAGTCTTAAGGAGAGAAATTATGAACTTTAAAAACCGAACAAAAAAAGAAAAAATTGAAATTGTAACTGTAGCTGTTGTTATTATCTTGTTTATTTTAATTGGTAGCTTAGCTAATGTTGTTTTTCCAGGATCTACTTTTGCATTAATCATTGAAAACAGTATTGGGAAATTTTTTAACCTCATCAGGTTTTTTGAGGATAGATATGTAACTTTATTAGAGAGTTTAGCGATTATTATCTTTATATGGATATTAAATAAGTTATGTATGATTATTGTTTCATTAAGTACTAAAAAAGGTGCTAGATCAGAAACTATTGGTAATCTACTCAAAGGATTTGTTAAGATAATTTCCATACTCATTGCTGTATTTTTAATTTTGAGTGCATGGGGTATTGATACACCAACACTTTTAGCTGGTGCTGGGATATTAGGATTAGCAATCAGCTTTGGTGCTCAAAGTCTATTAGAAGATATGTTTGCAGGGTTAGCTATTATCACACAAAAATTATTTGTTGTTGGTGATATTGTAGAACTTGAACATATGAGAGGTACAGTTAAAGACATAGGACTTAGAGTTACAAAAATCGAAGATATATATGGAGATGTATTAATTATTAACAACTCTGATATTAAAAACGTTATTAACACTACAAGTTCACTTTCAATTGCAATATGTGATATTGGTATTGAATATGGAGCAGATTTAGAAAAAGTTGAAAACGTGATTAAAGAAAATCTAGAACTGATCAGAAAAAATATTCCTAATATCAAAGAAGGTCCGTTTTATTATGGAGTTGATCAACTAGCGGATTCAGCTGTTGTTTGTAGGATAGTTGCTAAGACAGAAGAACAAAATAAACATTCTGTAAGAAGAGCACTTAATAGAGAAGTAAAATTACTTTTTGATCGACATCAAATCAATATTCCATTTCCACAACTTACCATACATCAAAATCAAACAGATAAAAAAGAGTAAAAAAAGAGAACCTTTTGTGATGTATAAGACCTAATTCAACGAATTAGGTTTTTTTATCTTTTTAGAAATGATAAAATAAAAGAGAAATCATTCATAAGGAGTATTGCTATGTTATATATAAAATCATTTATGCACAAATTATCATTTAATAAACAAATCATTTTTCTTTTTCTGTTTATTTTATATAAACTTATGGATGTAATTCTTTCGACCTATGATTTTTTTGATGGACTTATCTATATATTTCCTGTAGTCTTTATAGGACTTGCTGTGATGTATTTGCAATTTGATAGAAAAATATTAGCATCACACTTATTGATGCTCTTTGGATTGTTTGGTCAATACTTGTATGCATTTACGCAAGATATTTTAAGTTTTAATTTTGGAACATTGACTTTTATGTCTACCATTGAACCGATAGATGCTATTGGTTCTGTGATTGCCTTATATTTGGTTTTCTTTGTGATATCAGCATTTATGAATGAAGAAAAAACAGAACTTAAAATGGCTTTTTACCCATTAATCATTCCGTTTGCTATTTACTTATATATTAGATTTGGATTTGAATATGCAGTTTTAAATGCAGGGATCGCATGTTTCTTGATGTTAATTAGATCAAAAGTTGCATTTTATTTATGGGTGATTAGTTTTGTGATTAGTATGCCGTTTTTCTTAATTGATTTAGTAATTGAACAAGCTGGATATGAAATTCTATCATATTGGATTTATGGTATATTAGGTATTGTATTGTTATTTATCAGTTTTATCAAATTGATTAAGGTATTAAACGAAAAATAAGCATAAAAAAAGCTATGCTGTTGCATAGCTTTATGATTTCATATGGAGCGGGCGAGGGGAATCGGACCCCCATTTCATGCTTGGCAAGCACGTGTAATAACCATTATACGACGCCCACTTGTTCGTGCTATTTTATGATAGCAAAATTTTCATATACTGTCAAGCGTTTTTGATTGTTTTTGTGCATAATTTTGTAAAAAACTAACAAGGAGTTCATGATGAAAAAATATCCTTTGCTTTACTTTTTAATCGCTTCATTTTTTATTGGTGTTTTTTTTACACTTCTTGTTTATGTTGGTATTTGGAAGCAATTAGTTTTAGGTTTATCATCTGTTAGATGGTGGATGTGGCCAATTTATTTAGTATTAACTTTTTATGTGACATTAACATTGCATGAATTAGGACATTTTATTGCTTTTGCGGTTCAAAAAGTTAAACTAAGAGCTATTTATTTAACTATGTTTGTTTTTTATAAAACACAACGAGGTTGGAAGTTTAGAATTATGCCTAAATTATGGGTTTTATTTGGTGGCCTTGTTGTGCCTGATTTAGATTTGATTGACAATGATGAAGCATATGAGAGTATAGCAAAAAAATTCGCTAAATCATTGATTGCAGCACCAATCGTAACCATATGTTTTATGATACTTACTAATATACTGTTCATATCAAGTTTAATTTGGTCAAATCAATATGGTTGGATAGGATTTATTTCTGTATTCAATATGTTCACCACAATGTTAAGTGTCTTATATATTTATACATTCAAGCTTCATACACAATCTATATATGGAGATTTTGTAGCATACAAAAAAATTAAAGAAGATCCTTTGTTTAGATATATTCAACTTAGTCAATATGCAGGTTTTAGATTAGATCAAGATCATACGTTTTCTGTATTTTTGTGGGAAAAATCTAAAACATTATTAAATGAGCGCAAAATGAAAACTGACATATTTCATGCAACTTTGTTGATGAATTACATCGAAGGTGTCATTTATGAATCTCAACCAATAGATGAAAAAATTGACTCAATGATTCAAAAATTACCAGTCACAAACTATTTAAGATCTGAACATGGGCTAATGATGGCGTACGATATTGTCATTTATCTCTATTTTAATCATCATGTTGAGAAAGCTTATCAGTTATTGGATAAAATTGAAAAAAGACAAAGTAATAAAATTAACGAAAAACAACGTATCTATTTAAATAAAAAAGCTAAACATGTTACACATATCGCATATAACGATGCGTTTTTATCAAATAAAGAAAATTTTCCAACAGAACAATCTTGGATATTTGAACCCATCCTAGATTATTATAAAAATATGGAAATACTTCATAAAAAATTACCATTTCATATTTATGAATGTCTGGTAGATTTAGAAGAAGAAAAATAAAAAAAAACACCTAATATGGTGTAAATAACAAATGGTGCCCCCAACGAGAATCGAACTTGTATTTCAGCATTACCATTGCTGCGTTTTGCCATTAAACTATGGGGGCATAAATGAACTTGCATTAAAATTATAAATGAATGGAAATAAAATGTCAATCCTTAAGGCATAGACATAAAACTGAAATAGTATGTATGTTATAATATCAACAATGAAAGGGATAGGTGTATATATGGCTAGAAGAAGATACTCAAAGAAAAACCAACTGGTTAGGTTAATCATAGGAGCAATTATTTTAGTTGTTGCATATTTTTTCTATGGTGAGATTAGTTTAGAACCTGAGATGAACTATGGTTCAAATCAAAATGATGATGGTTATTATTATTATACATATGTAAGTGACAATGATTATTATGATGGAGCAAACGGACTGATTAATGAGGCATTAAAACAAGAATTGCACGAAATCCTAAATGAAAATATTACAAGAACAAGTTATGCAGAAGCGAAAAACTTTTTAGCAAATAGTGATGTATCACTAGATGATGATACTAAAGTCTATAATGTTTATGATGGTGTCTTAGCACCAAGAACATGGGATTCAACATCTTGGCATCGTGAGCATGTATGGCCAAATTCAAGATTAGGTGTTGATAGAGTTACTGAAAGTGAAAGAAGCATCGCATCAGATCTTCATAATTTAAGAGCTGTTACTCCAAGAGTCAACAGTAGTCGTTCTGATCGTTTTTATTCAGAAGGCAGTGGAGAAGCAGATACAACTGAAGATGGTGGTTTTTATCCTGGAGATGACCATAAAGGTGATGTCGCAAGAATTATCTTTTATATGGCAGTTATGTATGATGATTTAACACTTACAAATGATTTAGCATTATTACTTGATGAATCAGATCATTATACACCTGATGGTGCACGTATGGGTCAATTGTCGGTTTTACTTAAATGGCATAAAGAAGATCCAGTAGACGCATTTGAAAGAAATAGAAATAATGTGATTTATGAATACCAACAAAATAGAAATCCATTTATAGATAAACCTGAATATGTTCATTTGATTTGGGAAAATATGGCGATAGATGATTTAACTCAGCCTGAAGAAGAAGTTGTTAATTATCAGTCATCATTATTTATGTTAATGATTAAGGAGCATGTTTATGACATATAAACTTTCTAAAGGGACTTATTATATAGGTGATCCTGCATATATCATTAGAAAAACACAAAAAGGCGATCAGTTTATCAAAAAGCTATGGGATTTGTTTTATAAAGATATGAATAAGTTTCATAAAATCGAACTAGATGGTATCTTATTATATTTAATGCGTACTGAAGGTGGAGACGGTATTTTTGATGGTGTAGGTACAGATACAGGAGTATTTATGATCGTTGAAATGTCTCAATTAAAAGATGAAGATATCTTTAAACAAAATATTGAACCAAGAGGATGCAAAATTATTACTCTAGAAGAAGAAAAAATTATCGAAGTAATTGATTACAATCTAGAGATTAAAGGAGTATTAAAAATTGAAACACATTAAGGTGTGTTTTTCTTTTTCTGGTTTTTATTTTTGCAAAAGCTATGTTATATTATAATGATGGAAGGTATCATCAATGAAAATTATCTTAAATTTACTTAAACCATTTAAATATAAACTCTCAGTAAGCTTAACCTTAAAGTCAATTGCTGCTTTAGCTGACTTATTTTTACCATGGATTATCGCCTATATGATAGATGTGATTATCCCTGATCTTAGAGAACTTAATGACCCATCTTTAATGCCGCTTTATCTAGCAGGATTACTGATGGTAGTCATCGCATTTATCGGTCTGTTTTTTAATGTCATTGCGAATCGTCAAGCTGAATATATTGCTGCAGTTGCAACTAAGGATTTAAGACACGATTTATTTAAAAAAATAGAAAATTTATCTGCTAATCAAGTCGATCAACTAACAAGACCGTCTTTGATCTCAAGAATGACAACAGATACCTATAATGTATATAGAGCAACAGCAGTCATGCAAAGATTAGGTGTCAGAGCTCCGGTTTTACTTATCGGTGGAATTTTACTTGCTTTATCACTTGATGCTGTATTGACACTTGTTATGATTTCGATGTTACCACTCATTTTAGTGATTGTTTATTTTACGTCAAAAAAAGGGATTCCTTTATATAAGAAAACTCAGAAGAAAGTTGATGTTTTAATAAGAACATTAAGAGAATATATTACAGGTGCAAGAGTTGTTCGTGCATTATCCATGAATGAGCATGAAATGAACAGGTTTGACCATGCAAATCAAGAAACAGTAGATGCAGAACTACATGCAACAACGACTATGGCTAGGATCAATCCAATGATGAGAGCTGTTATGAACTTAGGACTTGTCATCGTCTTAGTTTTTGGTGCATTTAGAGTGAACATTGGTATGACTGAAAAAGGTCAAATCATGGCTTTTGTTACATACTTTACAATCATCTTAAATGCGATGATGAGTATTACAAGAGTATTCGTGTTATCTTCTAGAGCAACTGCTTCTGGTGAACGTATTTATGAAGTGATTAACATGCCAGAAGATTTAAAAGATGGATATGATGAAGTTAAAGAAGATTTAACTGTACCACATATAGAGTTTGATGATGTGAGTTTTTCTTATAATCAAAAAGAAGCAAACTTAGAAGATGTTTCATTTAAACTCAATAAAGGTCAAACATTAGGGATCATCGGTGCAACCGGATCAGGTAAAACAACCATTATCAATCTTTTGATGAGGTTTTATGATGTCGATAAAGGGCACATTAAAATCTATGGTAAAGATGTAAGAGACTTAAAACAAAATGATTTAAGAAAAAGAATTGGTGTTGTATTTCAAAACGATTTGATTTTCGCAGATAGTATTTACGGTAACATCCAGTTCAATAGAAATAAAATCGGTGATGAAGATATAGAGCTAGCAACAAGAGTTGCTCAAGCTGATTTTATTTATGAAAAAGAAGATAAACATGAGACTAAAATGGCTCAAAAAGGTATGAATTTATCAGGTGGTCAAAAACAAAGAGTCCTAATTGCTAGAGCTGTTGCTGGTCATCCAGATATTATGATATTAGATGATGCATCTTCTGCATTAGATTATCAAACAGATTTAAACATGAGAAAATCACTTAAAAAAGAGCTCATAGATACAACCATGATTATCATTGCTCAAAGAATAAGTAGTTTAAAAGATTCAGATTTAATTCTTTTAATTGATGAAGGCAAAATTGTAGCTAAAGGTACTCATGATGAACTCATGAAATCATCTAAGCTTTATCAAGAAATCGCAGAATATCAGCTAGGTGGTGAAGTCTCATGATGTATGCTGGCAAAGTATCTAGAGGTAGAAACGATGGTTCTGATAAAGCAAGAAATAAAAAATATGTCTTAAGAAGACTTTGGGATTATTTATATTACTATAAAGCAAAACTATTTTTAGCGATTTTTTTAACTATCGTTGCGAATGTATTATCACTTGTGGGTCCTTATTTGACAGGTAGGACTGTTGATGCAATGACAGATGGTGTAGATTTTGAAAAAGTTTACTTGTTTGCTGGATTAATGATTCTATTTTATGGAATCTCAGCGCTCTTAAATTACATCCTAGCAGTTGCCATGGTAAGAATCTCACAATCTGTTGTTTATAAGATGAGAAAAGACTTATTTGCGAAACTGAATCGTGTAAAAATATCTTATTTTGATCAAAATCAAACAGGAGATATCATCTCAAAAATGAGTTATGATATCGATACGATCAACACATCACTAGCTACTGATGTTGTTAATATTTTTACTAGCTCGATTACTGTCATTATTTCTTTTGTCATGATGATTATCATGTCACCAATTTTGGTGTTAGTCTTTGTCATTACACTTCCAATATCAATAGTTATCACAAGAGTACTTTCTAAAATAGTCAAAAAGCAATTTAGATATCGAAATCAAAAATTAGGCGAACTCAATGGGTTTGCAGAAGAGATGATTACTGGACAAAGAACCATTCAATCATATGTTCAAGAAGAAACGGTATTAGAAAAATTCGATGAAATCAACGAAGAAGCAACCCATGCTGCCTATCGTGCAGGATATTATGCTTCATCAGTTGGTCCATCTATCGGATTTGTATCTAATCTATCAGTAGCACTCGTTGGTGTCTTTGGAGGTATCCTTTATTTCCTAGGTAGTCTTTCTTTAGGTAATCTTACAAGTTTTACTTTATATTCCAGACGTTTTTCAAGTCCAATCAATCAAATGAGTAATATTTTAGCAGATATTCAAAGTGCGCTTGCGGCTGCTGAAAGAGTCTTTAGAGTGATTGATGAAGATGAAGAATTAAAAGATCATAAAAATGCAATCCACTATCAAGATGTTAAAGGAGATATCAAACTTGATCATGTCTCATTTGGTTATTTAGAAAATCAAGTTGTCCTAAAAGACGTATCACTTCATGCGAATCAAGGACAAGTCGTCGCAATCGTTGGACCAACTGGTGCAGGAAAAACAACACTTGTAAATCTTTTAATGAGATTTTATGAAATCGAACAAGGTGAAATTTTACTTGATAACATCAATATCACAAAACTCACAAGAGCAAGTCTTAGAAGATCATTTTCTATGGTTTTACAAGATACTTGGATTTTCCATGGTACTGTCTTTGAAAATATAGCTTATGGTAACGGAGATGTTTCTAGATTAGAAGTTGAAGAGGCCGCTAAGAAAGCAAGAATACATTCATTTATCAAACACTTACCACAAGGGTATGATACAGTTTTAACAGATGAAGGATTAAATATATCCAAAGGTCAAAAACAACTTTTAGTTATTGCAAGAGCGATGCTTTCAAGAACAAAGATGCTTATTTTAGACGAAGCAACTTCAAATGTTGATACACATACTGAAGTACAAATTCAACAAGCAATGCTTAATCTGATGAAAGATAAAACAACATTTGTGATTGCGCATCGTTTATCAACCATTCAAAATGCAGATATCATCTTAGTTGTTAAAGAAGGTAATATTGTTGAGCAAGGCAATCATTTAGAATTATTAGAACAAAAAGGCTTTTATTATGAACTTTATCAAAGCCAATTTGCATAAAACACATAAAACATGATTTATAATGACTGAAAATACTTCATTTTGTTGTCTTATACGTTTTTTTCGTGTATAATAAAAACGGCAAAAAAACCGAATGAGGAGTTATTATTATGATAAGTACAAACGATTTTAAAACTGGACAAACCATTATGTTTGACGGTAATATTTTTCAAGTGATTGAGTTCATGCATGTTAAACCTGGAAAGGGTAGTGCATTTGTAAGAACTAAACTTAGAAATTTGAGATCTGGCGCAGTCATCGATTATACATTTAATGCAGGTACAAAAGTAGAAAGAGCACAAATTGACAAAAACCAAATGCAATATTTATACGCAAATGGTGATATGCATGTGTTTATGAACACAGAAACTTATGAACAAATTGAAATCCCTGGTAATCAAATTGAATATGAACTCAAGTTTATATTTGAAGGGATGATGGTTGATGTTAACTTTTACAACAATCAAGAGATTTTAGGGGTTACACTTCCTGATAAAGTTGTTTTAGAAGTTACTGAAACAGTTCCTGGAGTAAAAGGTGATACAAAAACAAATGCTTTAAAAGATGCGATCATGCAAACAGGATTATTAGTTAAAGTGCCAATGTTCATTGAACAAGGTGAAAAAATTATTGTAAGTACATATGATGGTTCATATGTGTCAAGAGATAAATAAAGGGGCAACCCTTTTTTATTTATAAAATCGTAAAAACGTTTCGAAATTGATACGATTCTATGCTATAATATAACAGGTGATAGATATTGGAAAGATTACAAAAAGTTCTTGCGCAAGCAAATATAGCTTCTAGACGTAAATCAGAAGAAATGATTCTAGAAGGTAGAGTCAAAGTTAATGGTAAAGTCATTACAGAGTTAGGATTCAAAGTGAATAAAACTGATGATATTGAAGTAGATGGCAAACCAATCAAATTGGCTGAACATCTTTATTTTTTGTTAAATAAACCCACAGGTTTTTTATCAACAGTCAAAGATGACAAAGGCAGAAGAACGATTATGGATCTTTTAGAACCTGCACATAAAGAAATTAGATTATATCCAGTTGGGAGACTTGATTACGATACAGCAGGTTTATTGTTACTAACAAACGATGGTGATTTCACTAATCACATGACACACCCTTCTTATCATATCGAAAAGGAATACTTAGTTAGAGTTAAAGGTATTGTCATTAGAAAGAAAATTGTAGAACTTAGAAAAGGTGTTACAATCGATAAAAACTATCACGCAAAACCAAAAGCTGTAAGATTAATCGAACTTAATAAAGATCACCAATCAACCTTACTTTCAATCACTTTAGTTGAAGGTAAAAACAAGCAAGTTAGAAAAATGATTGAAGCTTTGGGTTATCAGGTCAAGAACTTAACCAGAGTTAGATATGATTTTTTAACACTTGATGGCGTTGAAAGAGGTACATATAGACCTTTAAAAATTCATGAAGTTAAAAAACTTTATGCACATAGTATCGCAAAAAGAATTGATTAAATGCTATTAAAATGGCTTAAAATATGATATAATGAGGATTGTATGGAGGAACTTTATGTCTGGATTTAAACTCGCAATCGATGGACCCGCAGGATCAGGCAAAAGCACAATCAGTGCACGTATTGCAAAAAAACTGAATTGGACACATATTGATACAGGCGCAATGTATAGAGCAGTAACATTAAAAGCGATTGAATTAGGTGTCGATTTAGAAGACGAGTCTTCTTATCGTTTTTTAGAATCAGTTAATATTCATTATGATTTTGATAAAATATATGTGGATGATTTAGATGTTACAGAAGCGATTAGATCTGATAAAGTTACAAACAATGTATCGCTCGTATCAAGTTTTCCATATGTTAGAAGAAAACTAGTTGACTTACAGAAGAAAGCTGCTGAAAAAGGCAACATCGTTATGGATGGTAGAGATATCGGAACAGTCGTGTTACCTCATGCAGATTTAAAAATATTCTTGACAGCTAACGTTGAAGAACGTGCGAAAAGAAGATATAAAGAAAACAAACAAAAAGGTAAAGATTTACACATATCAAAAGTTATTGAAGATATTGTGGTTAGAGATCAAAAAGATTCAACTCGAAAAGAATCACCTTTAAGAAAAGCTGATGATGCAATCATCATTGACACAACGTATTTAACCATTGATCAAGTGGTTGATAAAATTATAGAATTAACCGACAAAAAGGAGAATAAACATGGATTTTAAGATGTTAAAGGTAGGCCAAATCGTTGAAGGTACGGTCATCAAAGTAGAAGAAAATACTATTTATCTAGATGTACAATATATTACAGAAGGTAAAATTCATTTAGATAACTATGACAAACCTGCACCAGATACGTTTATTGGTTTTATAAAAGAAGGACAAAAAGTAAAAGCAAAAGTACAAAAAATCACTGATGATCCTGCACAAATTCTCTTATCCAGACTACCTCTTTTAATTGAAGAAAAATTTGATGAAATCGTAGCTTTAGTTGAATCAGGTGAAACTGTGAAGGCAAAAGTGAAAAAAATATTAGATAAAGGTCTTATTTTAAATTATGCTGGTCATGAGGTATTTTTACCTTACAGCTTATTAGATTATGATCTATTAGAAAACAAAGAAGCTCTTAAAAACAAGACTTTAGAAATTCAAATTATTGAAGCTACACGTAAAGGACGTTCAAAACGTATAGTAGGTTCTAGAAAAGTTGTCTTTGAAAGAGAAAGACAAGAAGCATACGAACAAAGACTAAAAGATCGTCAAAATGAATTAGAAGATATTAACACAGGTGATGTGTTAAAAGGTACAGTAGATAAGATTGAAAAGCATGCAGCAACAGTTCGTTTTGATCATGTTGTTGGTTTACTTCGTATTTCTCAAGTAAGCCATCACCGTATTGAAAAAATCGAAGATGTTTTATCATTAGGTCAAGAAATTGAAGTCAAAGTGATTAAAAAAGAAGGTAATCGCTTAGATTTATCTATGAAAGCTTTAGAACCAACACCTTATGAAAGTTTCTATGAAGCTCATAAAGTTGGCGATACTGTAACAGGTACTGTATTCCAAAAATTACCTTTTGGTATCATTGTGGAAGTAGCGAAAGATGTTCGCGGATTACTACACAAAAATGAATTTTCATGGAATCCAAATGATAATTTTGAATCATTTGTAAAAATTGGTGATGAAGTAACATTAAGTATCATTCAAATGGATCCTAAAAAAGAACGTATTGCTTTATCTAAAAAAGCATTAGAAGATAATCCTTGGAAAAACTTTACTGGCAAACGTGGTGATGTTGTAACTGCTAAAGTTACAAATGTTACTAAAGATGGTGTTGAAGTTGAAGTTCAAGGTGCAACAGGATTTATTCACGTATCAGAATTATCAAATGAACGTATTGGTAAACCAGAAGATTACTTTGCAATTGGGGATGAAGTGAAAGCTGTCATTACAGATGCAAATAGAGATCAATGGCAATTAAAATTATCAATTAAGCGTATTTTAGAACAACAAGAACGCGCTTCATATGAACAATATTTAGAAGATGATCAAGAAGCAGAAACAACCACTATTGGGGACTTGTTTGCAGACGACTTGAAGAAATAGAAAAGTAGGTTTTATTATGCCTTTTAAAGTAGCAATCGTTGGCCGTCCAAATGTTGGAAAATCGAGTTTATTTAATCGAATTATCGGTGAAAGATTATCAATTACTGATGATGTGGCTGGTGTCACAAGAGATCGTTTATATGCTCGAGCACAATGGTTAACTAAAAACTTTAGAGTCATTGACACAGGTGGCATCGACATTGGCGATGCTCCTTTTTTAAACCAAATCAAAGCACAAGCACAAATCGCAATGGATGAAGCCGATGTGATTCTTTTTGTCGTTGATGGTAAAGTCGGGTTAACGGATAGTGATTATTATATTGCAAAATTATTGTATAAAACAGAAAAACCTGTTATTTTAGCAGTAAACAAGATTGATGATATTAATCAAGCAGCAAACATTTATGAGTTTTATGCTTTAGGATTCTCTGATCCGATAGCAACCTCAGCTCAACATGGTATAGGTATTGGAGACTTACTTGATAAAGTCGTATCCCATATGACAGAGGAAGAAGAAACTTATGACGAGAATATCATCCGCTTTTGTGTGGTCGGTAGACCAAATGTTGGAAAATCTTCATTAACCAATGCAATATTGGGTGAAGAAAGAGTGATTGTATCAGAAATATCTGGAACAACCAGAGATGCGATTGATACTCAGTTTAGAAAAGATAGAAGAGATTATGTCGTTATTGATACTGCTGGTATCAAAAAACGTGGAAAAATATACGAGAACACTGATAAATACAGTGTTTTAAGAGCATTATCAGCACTAGATCGATCTGATGTAGCATTACTTGTTGTGGATGGTGAAGAAGGTATCATCGAACAAGATAAGCACGTTGCAGGTTATGTTGCTGATGCATTTAAAGCTGTAGTCATCGTCGTGAATAAATGGGATGCTGTTTTAAAAGATGAAAAAACCATGAAGAAAATGGAAAAAACAGTTAAAGAAGAATTTAAATTTATTGATTATGCAGAAGTTGTATTCGTTTCTGCAAAAGATAACAATAGAATTCATACAATCTTCCCAGCTATTAATAATGCATATGAAAATTATCAAAAAGAAGTTCAAACTTCGATATTAAATGATCTTATGCATGACGCAGTTGCGATGAATCCAACACCAATCTTTAATCATGGGAAAGCTCAGTTTAATTATGCAACACAAGTTGCAATTAAACCTCCTACCTTTGTTATGTTTGTAAATAACCCTGATTTTGTTCATTTTTCTTATGAACGATATTTACAAAATCAGTTAAGAGAAGCAATTGATTTTACAGGAACACCTATCAAACTCATCTTAAGAAAGAAGGCATAGACTAATGAAGCTATCAATCATCGGTGGTGGTGCATGGGGAACAACATTAGCCCAAGTACTTATCGATAATGGCCATCAAGTGATTATTTATGACATTAAAGAAGAAAATGTTGATAAGATCAATCATAAAAAACATCCGTTTTTTAACACTGATTTACCTGAAGAAGTATGTGCAACTACACATATAGAAAAAGCAATTGAATTTTCTAATAATTATATATTATCAGTACCAACAAAAGTCATCAGAGATGTATTGAAAACTTTGAATCAACACATAAAAAAACCATCTGTCTTTATTAATGTTTCAAAAGGGATTGAACCAGGAACTTTAAAAAGAGTCAGTGAAATTGTTGATGAAGAGATAGAAGAAAGTAAATTTAAGGGTTTTGTTGCACTAACAGGACCATCTCATGCTGAAGAAGTCATATTAAGACATTTAACATTGTTAGTCGCAGCTTCTACAGATGAAAAGCTTGCTAAAAAAATCCAAAAAACATTTTCAAATGAAACATACTTAAGAGTTTATACCTCAACTGATCTTATTGGATCAGAAGTTGGTGGTGCAGTTAAAAATGCTATTGCAGTCATCTCAGGAGCATGTACAGGATTAGGTTTAGGAGAAAATGCAAGAGCAGCTGTAATCACAAGAGGTATCGTTGAAATTGTTAGAGTAGTTGAACTGATGGGTGGTAAAAAAGAAACTGCCTTTGGATTAACTGGAATTGGTGATCTAATTGTTACAGCATCATCAGAACATTCAAGAAATTTTACCGCTGGTAAAAAAATTGGTTTGGGTATACCTCTCGAAGAAGTATATAAAGAACAAAAACAGACCATTGAAGGTGTAAGAACGATAGAAGCGATGCATGGCTTATCTAACAAATATAACGTAGATTTACCAATGATAAATACTGCATATGATATCATTTTTAATGATTTACCAGTAGCCAAAGGATTAGAAAAATTACTCTCAAGAGACTTAAAATCAGAGGATTTTTAGTAAAAATGCCTTATAAAGCGAAAAAATAATCGATATTAAGAGTAAAAGTTTGCAAAATCCTAATTTTTTTGATAAAATAAAGACAATTTATAGGAGGTAATTAAATGAATAAGACTGAATTGATTTCTGTTATTGCTAACAGAGCAGATGTGACTCAAAAAGTTGCAGAAGAAGTATTGAAAGCTTTTACTGATACAGTTGCTGAAACTTTAGGTAGAAGAGGGGAAAAAGTTGTTGTTACAGGTTTTGGTACATTTGAAGTTAGAAATCGTGCTCAAAGAACTGGTAAGAACCCACGTACAGGTGAATTAATTACTGTTCCTGCACAAAAATCTCCAGCGTTTAGAGCAGGAAAACTATTAAAAGAAGCAGTTAAATAAGAGATAAAAAAAGATTGTCTACCGATGAGGTAGACATTTTTTTTAAGAAAAATGTAAGAATTTTTAGATTTTAGGTTAAAATAAGGGTAGAAGGTGGTGATTTCATGAACGTTTTTATAAAGGCTGCTCAAAATGATTTGGATTATGTAAAACTTAATATGACTCATTTAGAAATGATTGATGAAAAGAAAAAAAGCTTGTTGCATTATGCTGTAACAGGAAGTGCGATGGATGTTATTCATTATCTTTTAAGCATGGATATCAACGTCAACATGATAGATCAGCACGGAGAAACCCCACTTTTTGATGCTGCAAGAAAAGGTAAGTTACAAATCGCAAAACTCCTTATTGCTAAATTTGCTCAAGTTAACATTGAAAATAGAGTAGGTGAACTACCTATCCATTTAGCGTGTTTTAAAGGCGATTTAGACGTTATTCGGCTACTTATAGAATCAGGTGCATATTTAAATAAAAAAACACAAGAAGACAAATATCCTGTGCATTATGCGATATTAGGTGGAAAGCACGAAGTCATTGATTACATTCTTAAACAAAGTAAACAAAACTACTATTTAAAAGATATATATAATAATACATTACTTCATTATACAACAAAGACAAATAATGTCATCATGATAGATATGTTGCTCAATCAAAACTTAAACCCTAATGCTTTAAATGATCATTTTGAAACACCGATTTTTAATGCTGTTAGATTTGGTACAATCGAAACTGTTAGATTGTTGCTTGCAAGTGATGCTTATCTTGATATTAAAAACAGAAGATATGAGACACCAATTGATACTGCCATGATTTTTGATAAGAAAGATATATTAAGCTATTTAAGTGATTATATGCAATCACCTAAGTATGAAAGATTAAAAGAAAAACAAGCATTATCTATTGCAGTATTAAATCGAGATCATCTACATTTAAGAAAACTTATTGATAGTAGAGTTCCAATGAAAAAGGATCGACTTAATAAAACAGCTTTAGATTATGCAAAAGAATATCATTTAAATTTATTTGTGGGATTACTTAAAGAAATTGAAATATAGACAACAAAAAAATCCAGTGAAAACTGGATTTTTTATTTTGATTAAATTAGAAAAACAATATAGAGCCTACAACACTAATTAAATTGACTAAGATATGGACTGCTATAGGAGCCATAATATTTCGTTGATTTTTGATATAGATAAATCCGAAAACAAGACCCATTGCAAAATAACTAATACCATTAATCAATGCTTCAGCAAAAGATGCTTCAGCTGTTAAATGGATTGCACCAAAGATGATGGATGATACTAAAATTGCTATTGTATTGTTTTTAATTAATCCAAAAATTGATTTTCTAAACACAAGTTCTTCAACAATTGGTCCAATTAATACTGCAGATAATACGATAAATACAATACCATTTGAATTGAGCATTCTTACGATTGTCATTTGATTTACCGATTCTGAAACAGGTATGCTAAGTGCATTACTTAAAGCCATTGATAAGAAACTTGATATATAGTTTGCTAATATGACATATAAATATCCTGTAACAAGTATGATAAACCATTGACTTTTCATTGTCTTAAACTGATTGAAATCATAAACGACATCATTTTTCATGAAAATAAGTATAGCAGCTAGTAGTATTGCGTATAAAACAAATTGATATAAAGCACTGTAAAACGGTGTTACACCAGTTGCTTCATTTTCAATCATTTCGATATCCGTTGTAAATATAAAGTTAGGGAGCGTTTGCTCGTTATGCTGATATCTAATGATTTCTAATGTTGATGCTTGATCCCAAAACTCTCTTTGATTTGCAGAACCATCATAAATACTTAAGAAAATTTGATCATTAAATCCAATAATATTTCCTTGGTTATCTGTGATAAGCAGTAGATCACTTATATAAGGATTTGATGTGTTATAAACTATTTCATATCCCTGATATGAGTATAATGAATCTACGTAGCCAGCATAGTTTTGATCATAAAGATCAAACATAGTAGGCGTCATAAGCGCAACTCCAGAAATGTCTGATGCAATATACTCCATAATTAACTCATCTTTTGTATACGTTTTGTTTGCATCTGGAATGCTTTGCACCAATAAAAAAATAACACCACCCAGGAAAAACATGATAACCACATAAGTGACCAAGGTTTGAATATACTTCATGATGTTCTCTGGTTTTGGAGGTTCGTTTCTTTTTTTAATTTCTTCTTTGAATAAATCTTCAAATTCGATAATATCTTTGTTATTGTCCATTTTCTTCACCCAAAATCATTATAACTTAAAATGGCCCTATTTCATACATTTAAGATAAAAAATGTGATAATATGGTAATAAAGATATATATGTAGGGGTGACTGACATTAAAATTTTATTAGCTAGCCAAAATGAGCATAAAATCAAAGAATTTAGAGCCATCATTAAAGATACACAAATATCACTTATTACCTTAAAAGATTTAAATGATCAAGATGAAGTAGAAGAAACTGAATTAACATTTGTAAAAAACGCACTTATTAAGGCAAAATATTTCTCTAAAAAGTATCATATACCAGCAATATCTGATGATTCAGGCATATGTGTCAATGCTCTAGGTGGCAAACCAGGAGTTCACTCAAAACGATATGCAAATGGTAATGATTATGATAATAACATCAAGCTTTTAAATGCATTAAAAGATGTTAAGGATAGACACGCTTACTTTTTTGCAGCTATCGTGATTTATTTTCCTGATTGCACATATAAAGTTTATGAAGGTGAAGTTCATGGAACGATTGGTCATGAGATAAAGAAGATTGATGCATTTGGATATGATTCTGTCTTTTATCCTAATGGATATGATCAAACATTTTCTGAGCTAGACCCTAAACTAAAAAATGAAATATCACATCGAGGTCAAGCTCTTAAAAAAGTAAAGGAGGATCTTTTTGAAATTATTAATCACAAGTGATGTTCATGGGTCTAAAGAACGACTAGAAGAAGTCATGCACAAACATAGAGATATTGATTATCATATCAATGCGGGTGATATGTGTCTTGATTATCATATATATGAAAAATACCATATCATTACTGTAAAAGGAAACAATGATTTTTTCTCAAAAGAACCTTATGAAAGAATATTTGAGTTAGACAATTTAAAAATACTATTAACACATGGACACAAAGAACATGTTAAGTTTGGGTTAGATCGACTTATGATTAAAGCTCAATTACAAGAAGTGGATATGGTTATATTTGGCCATACCCATGAACGATATTTAAATCAAGACTCACAAATAACTATATTGAATCCAGGAGCGTTAGGTGACTATCATAAAAGCTATGCAATTTATGATGAGGGTCGAGTCACATTTTATGAACTATGAGAGATGAACATGTAGATTTAATACAAGAGAGAGCAGCACAAGCATTTAATGTTTCAAAAGATAAAGTCATTATTAAACATCGGTTGCTCGGAGGAATGAGTCATTTAACTTATGTCATTGAAATTGACCATGAACTATATACATACCGCGTGATTGGTAAGGATGGGAATTTATTTGTCAATAGACATTTAGAATTTGAAAATATCAAACGCGTTGAACCACTAAACCTAAATAATGAGACAGTATATTTTGATGAGTCAACTGGCGAGAAAGCAGCAAAGTTTGTAGAGGGTACAGTATTATCAACTGTTGATTATCATCCATATTTAAAAGATGTTGCAGCAATGCTTAAAAAACTACATCATTCAGGTATAGAACCAACATCGGATTATGGCTTATTAGAGCGTTTAGAGCTTTATGAGACATATACAGAAAAAAGATCTGAATTATATCTAGATTTGAAGAAAAAATGGGTGGATATGTATTTAAACGAAAGGTTAGGCATGCCTAAAGTCTTCTGCCATAATGATGCACAAAGATCAAATATCGTTATTGGTAAAGATCAAATATATTTACTTGATTGGGAGTATGCTGGTTCAAATGAATTTTACTATGACATAGCTAGTTTTGGTAATGTGAAATTTGAAGATGCATTAGAACTTTTAGATGTTTATTTAGAGAAAAAAGCAACCAAAAAAGAACAAGATATGGTTAGATTTTATCGGATGTTTCAAGCGCTACAATGGCATCAAGTTGCAACAAGAAAAGCAATGATTGGTTTATCAGAAGTACTTCATTTTGACTTTGAAGCACTTGCTGAAAAATATTTAAATTTAGCCAATACACTATATACAGAAATTATAAAGGGATGATAAAGTGCGTTTAAACGATGTATTAAAGCTTCCAAAACAACCTCATAGCTTATCGATAATCAAAGATTTTTTAAATCAATCTTTATCGCATCTTGATTATCAAGCAGCATATAACTATTATTTTGAGATTGCAAATGAGCTATCTCTTTTTGACATTGTCTATGAAGAAGCTAAAGCTGTACTAAATGAAATAAAAACACAAACTGAGACACTATATCATGAAAAAATATTAAAACACATGATTGATGCAACAATTCATTTAAATCATTTGGATGAAGCAAAAAAATATATCCAAGAGCGTAAAGAAGTTTTACCAGTTATTAAACAATATTTGGGGTTATTAGATGATGTTGAACTTAAAAAAGCTTTGAATGAACCTTATCTAGATGATCTTTTAAAAATCATGAAAGATATGATTCCTGATGAAGTCAAAATATTTTGTTTAGAAGAGATATTTGTTATTTATCAAAGTGATCATCAATATCAAATGGCACTTAATACATTAAATGATTTGTATAATTACGATTTAAAAAGCAAGTATTTTATTGATGAACTAAGTTTATTAATTGAATTAAACCAATTAGAAGAAGCTAAGAACAAAGCATTTGATGCACATAAAAAACAACCACAGGACTTAGAAATTGTTTTAAAATTATTAGAAATATATATAAAATTAAAAGATTACCATAAAGCATCAATACTAGAAGCTGAATATGAAAGTTTCATTGATGAGCAAAGTGATCAGTATAGACTTAAAGCTTATGAACTTATTATTTACTTATACAAACAATTAGATAATAAGTTATCATTGGATTTATATCAGACTAAGTTAAAGAAAATAAATAAAAGCATTGATAAAAAAGTTAAAACAGATTCAAAACAAAAAGATGATAAAGAAAAAGATATTGTTATTATTGAAAAAAAGGAATCGAGCAAACCTCAATCTACTCAAATTCTTAAGTATTTAGAGATGAGTTTTGATTTGATTCAATATGCACATATGATAGATGAAAAACTTAAATTAAGAGAGTTTTTCAGATTATTTTTCATGCATTTAGATCAATACGTAACTTCAAAAGAGTATGCTGTTTATTTAGAAGGTGAAAATCCTAATTTTTATCATTATAAAAAAGAACGTTTATACGATAAACATATTACAAAACAAGAAACATTAGATACACTTTGTGAGCACGTTTTATACACTGGGGATGAAGTATATGAGCACACAAAAACAATTAAATGGACAAAAAATATTATTACACAAAAAGAGTATGAAGAAGATGTAACTTTTATCTATGCATTTCCGATATTTGATATAGGCGTTTTCATCATTCATTTAGAAGAGGATATTAAAGATCCAGCAACCTACTATGATCTATATAAACTAGTTAGTGCGATTCTTTATACAAGATTAGTAGATGAAAAACGCATTAAACAACTTAAACAAGAAAATGCATTTTATAAACATGTTTTAAACTCACCAATTATTAATTACAGAGAGCTTTCAGAATCAAGATCAACATATAACCAGTCAGCAATGTCATTGTTTGACATTGAAGAACATTACCATTTGGAACTCTTTTTAAGAGATCTCTCATATGAGTTTGTCAATCCATATAAAGATATTATCTCATATTTGTTTGTACATCCAAATGAAGAAAAACATATTGTATATACATATCAAGGTAAACATATTTTAGAAAAACTTTATAGTATCAAAGTTAGAGATGAAGTGATTATCATGAGTTTGTTTTTTGATCAAACAAACGAAATCAAAGAAACGAAAGCACTTGTTGACCAAGCAACAATTGATCAAGAAACGAATATTGAAAACTTATTTGCACTCAATCAAAATATACAAGAGTTCTTAGAAGATAAGGTAAGTTTATGTTTAATTGAACTTGATCATAGATTAAAACATATTTATGGTACCGACATGATGACAAAATTCTTTAAAGAATTTGCACAAGTGACTAAAAAATTCTTTAATGAAGGTCATACATATCGTTTTGATTTCAATCAACTTTTTGTAGTTGTTCCATTTAATGATATTAGAGCAACCACAAAAATCATCAAAGATTATTTAAAACATCTTGAAAATTATACATCTAAAGTTTTAAATTATGAGAAGTTCAATGTGAGTATGGGTGTCATCAGATATCCCGTAGTTACAGTTGAAAAAGACCATGAAAAATTATATAAGTTTTTAGATATAGCCTTAGAAAAGGCGAAAAGAGAAGATGATGAGAAATTTAGATATTTTGTTTATCGTGATTACGAAGATGAATTATTTGAACAACAAGTCATTGATCATCTAAATGTTGCTATTGAAACCAAAAATATTGGACTTATCTTTAACCAAATGATTGATATTGAGAAAAATCTTGTATGGCAATACGAAAGTGAGATTATATTAACCAATCTAGCAATCGATGGGAAATATTTAATAAAAGTTGCTGAAAAAAGAAATCGTCTTGTTGATTTAGAGCATTTTCATATCGAACAAGTTTGTCAGTTTTTAGTGAGTTTAGAAAAACAAACACAAAGACTTATAAAAATAACCATTCCTATTTCCAAACAAACCTTCTTAGATCCTAAATTCAACACATTTTTATTAGGTACATTAAAGTCTTATCAAATTCCATATGAATTTGTCAGACTAAAATGTGATATGGACCTACGTGCTAATCACTATGCGACACAAATTCAAGAGTTAATAGACCATGGCATTAGTTTAGATACAACATCAGTTAACATGGCGTTAAACTATCCTTTTAACGCACTTCATATTGATATGAAAAAAGATAGTATCAAATGGCAAAGCTATATTAGCCAATTAAAACAACTTTTAGAATCGTATCATATGGCACTTGTGATTAGGAATGTTAAATCAAAAGATCAAAAAGAAATGTTGGAGCGTTTAGATATTAAGTATATCGAAGGTTTACTTTACAAAGAGTTACCTGCGCCAGTATTACTTAGAAAGATTAAGGATTCAATATGAGTTTAGAAGGTATTAAAAAATATATTGATCAACTAGATAAAGATCATCAAAACAGTCATGCTTATCGAGCAATGAGCTCTTTTGAGATGATTGAAAATATCGATTTAATGATTGATAGGTATTTAGATCAAGTACAAACCGAAAAAGGTGCAATTTTACTTGATGTTTTTGGTCTTTTACAAGGACTATTTGTTGCTATAGATGCTCTATATGATCTGGCCATTGGACTTACACAATACAAATATCATATCAATATTAATTCAAATCCAGTTTTACACGAACTTAAATATATCAGAAATGATATTGTTGGTCATCCGACACATCGTACATACAATAATGGTGGTATGGGATTTTCAATTTTAAAATCAGATAAAGTGAGCAAAGATAAAATAGTATATCAAACCTTTATCTATCAAAAAAATGAAATGGAAGTCAAAGAAAAAGAAGTTATCTTTAAACCATTACTAGATCATTTCCGTACTGAGAAAAAACAAATCTTACAAGAAATTTATCAATACTTAGTCCATAGTGAAACTGAAACTGATATACCAGAAAAATTATTTACGCTTTATGAAACATTAAATGAAGACTTACTATTTGAAATCGAAGAAGATTTTAAAAAAACCTACGCTTTAGACGAATCATCAAAACATCGATTCTTTTGGCGTGCAGGTTTACTAAAAACACTTATTGATTGGCACGAACAAGATGATGATTATGGTCAACTCATTTTCTACATGTCTAGAGTGCAAGTATCAAAAATGTATGAGATGGCACTTGATATGGAACACAGAAAAGGTCAAGATTTATATACTGAAATTCCTTCTTTGTTATACAAGTTTTATAAATTTATAAGAAGACATGAAAAAGATGCATTAAAATTATTGTCTTATCTACACGATAAAGATCATCCACTTCACCAAGGAGATTTGGTTGCTCTCTTAGCAATGAACCCTCCTAAAGAAGTATATAAGCTATTGATGTTTCTCAGACAACAAGAAAGTGAAGAGAAAGTTTTCTTAATCGGATCAGCACTTCGTGCATATCGTCCTAAAAATAGATAGTTTTTTCCTAACCTATGATATAATATTTAAGTGAGAGGTGAAAAGTATGGCTTGGAGTAATGAAACATTTTTAATTGGTGAAAAAGTAAAAGTTGAAGGCGAAAAAGGTTTCGGTGTTATCACAAGAATTGATATCGAACGTGGTTTAGTTTATGTTTTATTCAAACGTATGAGAGAAGAAGCATATCCTTATCCTGAGGCTATTGAACAACATATATTAAAAACTGAGTTACATCAAAAATAAGCACATGAGTGTTTATTTTTTTATAAGTTCATGAGAAAATTTATTTTATTTTGGAAAACCTTTTTCATCATGGTATGGGAAGTTATCACCACCATGAAAACTCTAAGAGGTCTTATCTCACTTTTTATTTCTTATATGATATTTCATGGTTGGGCTGTCTTATTTTTCATCATAGGATCTATTGCTGGTAATGGCTGGTTAATCGGTATAGGAAGCGCAGTTATACTATTTTGGTTTGGTCCAGGAACTCCTGTGATTCCTCTTATATTAGTGGTTGCTCTGATTATACAAAGATATGTATTTTTTGAATCTACACATCAAGTGAGTATTAAAGAAAAATGGAAAGAATTAAATCAAAAGTATCAATCTAAAAAATGAATTTAACGAAGTTTTTCTGCATGAAAACAGTTCATGTTAAAATGTAAGTAAACTATATTTGGAGGGCATTATGTTATATCAACCAATTACAATTAAAAATCTACATCTTAAAAATAGAATCGTTATGGCACCAATGTGTATGTATCAAAGTGATGATACAGGGATTGCTAAAGATTTTCATTTCACACATTATGCAACAAGAGCAATTGGTGGTGTTGGACTTATTATTCAAGAAGCTACTGCTATAGATCCTGATGGAAGAATATCTAAAGAAGATTTAGGTATCTGGAGTGATGACCATATAGAAGGTCTTAAAAAAATTGTTCATGCAATTCATGCTAATGGTGCAAAAGCTGGTATTCAAATCAATCATGCTGGTCGTAAAGCTAGAGTTGAACATCCGATTGGACCAAGTCCTTATGCATTTAATGATCAATTATTAGTCCCAAAAGAAATGACCCAAGCTGATATTGATAAAGTTATTTCTGATTTTAAAGAAGCAGCACGTAGAGCAAATGAAGCAGGGTATGATTTATTAGAACTCCATGCAGCACATGGGTATCTATTATTTCAATTTTTATCACCGAATTCAAATAAGAGAAAAGATGCATATAAAGATAGAAAAAAATTACTAGTTGAAGTTCTTCAAGCAGTTAATGAAGTGTGGCCAAAAGATAAAGTTTTAGCTATTAGATTTAGTGCTACTGAATATGTCCAAGATGGCGTTGATCCAATTTGGCTCAGTACTGTTATTAATGAAATCAAAGATCTTGGTATCGATATGATTGATGTTTCAAGTGGTGGAAATGTAGTCTCTCAATCGATTAAAATTTATCCAGGTTATCAATTAGATTTAGCACATACAATAAAAGAAAAAACAGGGTTGATAACCGTTGGTGGTGGCTTGATTGAAAATGTTCAATTAGGAGATTATGCCATTTCTAAAGGACTATGTGATCTCGTTTTTTATGGAAGATTACTTCTAAGAGATCCATACCATTTTATTAACCATGCAACTGATATTCGTGAGGAAATAGAATATCCAAAACCTTACCTCAGGGGAAAAAAATAAAGGATTAAAAGAATGAATGCACTTCATTCTTTTTATTTATATAGACATAGATTAAAAACAATAGTTCATATCTTGATAGAAATACGAATGGATTGATTTTCTATTCTTTAAATATCATGATAAAATGAAGATAAATAGGAGATGATATTGTGGATTTGAGTCATCCAAAAGTAATGTCTAGAATAAATTCTAAAAAAGCCCTAGTATTTGTTATACGTAGAAAACTTAAAGAAAAGAAAATTATAGGTAAGATTAAAAAATATACAGGTTTCCAAAACATAGGCATGATGCGTATTGATGATTTACAAAACTTAAGTATCAAATTTGATGTAGCAGAAGGGCAATCAGCTTTGGTTGCTATTCAAAAAAAACAGCTGAAAATACTTGCAGAAAGTCAAACAGAATGTCACATTACACTGCCTTTTTCAAAAGGATGGGTAAGATTAAGACTCATCGGAGATCATGCAAGTTTAAACTTTGAAATCAAAAAAATTTGAAAAAATGGATGATTTTGTGCAATAATCTCATAATTTTTGCTATAATAACAAAGGGACCTAAGGAGAACATATGGAATATATAGCACATAGAGGTAAAACTCAAAAAGCATTAGAAAATACCCTTGAAGCATTCGAACAGGCAGGTCAAGACAATCATTTTGTAGGTATTGAATGTGACATTCATTCTACTTTGGACGGTATTTTTATTGTGCATCACGATGATACAATGAAGCAACTAGATAACAAAAAAATCGTTGAACTTAACTTTCAAGAGATAAAGAATATCAAATTGGAAGGTAAATATCATATACCTCTACTTGAAGAATTTTTGGATATTTGTAAGAAGTATCAAAAAATACCGATGATAGAAATTAAAAATATAGCAGATATAGAACACCTTCAACAATTAATTACTATACTTGAATTATATCAAGACATAAAACCAGTCATTATTTCATTTAATATGAATTATTTAAAATATTTGAGAACACAAACACAATTTGATATGTATTTTTTAACTACTGAAATATCAGAACAAAATATGTATGATTGTCGAGTAAATGAAATAAATTTTTACATCAATAAAGAGTCACTTAATAAAGAAACAATAAAGACACTAAAGAGTAAAGGATTTAAGATTGGAGTTTTTACTGTTAACGAAACTGAAATAGAAAAACATGCCAAGAATTTAGAGATTGACTTTTTAACTACAGACACACTATAAACTTAGCACTCGCTAAGTTTTTTTTGAAATTGACTATTTAAAATAAGTCGTTATAATAGAAGTATAAAGACATTTCAGGAGGCAACTTGTGAAATTCAATCGATTTAATTTTTGGACGGTAATCGTGCTTTTTGCACTTTTTATATATGCACCTTTTTTTACTAATTTTGCTGCAACATCATCAGATAATGATGCAGTCTATTTTGCATCGAGGTTTTGCAGTTCGTGTCAAAAATTAGAAGATGAAGGCGTTATCGAAACACTTACTCAACAAGGATACGACATTCAGACAATTTATCTAGAAGATGATAATGCTTATACGAAACTTTTGTATGATTATCAATATACCTATGAAGTAGATTTTTTTGGAACGAGTTTAACTCCAATCATATTTGCAGGAGAAACATATTTTGTTGGATATGAAGACATCAAGGATGCAGTTGATCAAGGTCAAATCCAAAATATCATGGATACACAAAATTTATTAACATTAAGAAATGCACCAGATGCTGATTTTTCATTAATCACTTTTGTTTTACTAGGGTTTGTAGATGGTGTGAATCCATGTGCAATAGCAATGCTGTTATTATTCATCTCAATGCTAAGTTTTTCTAATCAATCGAAAACACTCATTAAAATCAGTTTTATTTTTATTTCAGCAATTTATATATCATACTTTTTATTTGGAACTCTACTTTATCAAACATTATCAAGTTTAACTGGGGTTGCTCCAATATTGGAAATTGTACCATGGGTGATTGTTGGTATATCTTCTATCGTTGTTATCCTAAATTTGTATGATTTTATTGTTACATTGCTTAAAAAATACGACAAAATAAAAAATCAGTTACCAAATAGAATTCAAAGATTTAATCGAAAATTAATGGAGACCTTTACAAAAAAATTAGAAGAAGGTAGTCTGATGATTTATGTGATTGCATTTTTCATCGGTGTTATTATCTCATTTACTGAGTTCTTATGTACAGGACAAGCATATTTCACAGCGATATTACATTTGATTCATTTTTCTAGTCATGTAGGTAGAGGGTTATTGTTACTAGCGATATATAATTTGATCTTTGTTTTACCACTCATTATCATCGCTTTAATTGCTGTGAAGACTAAATCTGTGATGAGAGTATCTAGTTTTATGAGGAAAAATCTGCATTGGATTAAACTATTCAATGTTCTTGTTTTTCTAGCAATCATTGTTTATTACATCTTATTTGTATTGTGAGGTTTTTATGAAATATAGAATTATGATTAAAAAAGACAATCAAATACTTTTTGATGGACATCCACTTGACTTGCCTATAAAACAAGACTTGCTTGTTGAAAAATCTGTAGAGATGTTTGATGATCAAACGCCTTGTATTATCCATCAAACTTATGTGATTGAATCATTTATAGATGCTTTATTATCAAAGTTTAAGAAGCAATTGAATCAAGATATTCAGTTATCCAGTAAAATAAATGAAATTAAGTTTATCAATATCAAAGACATTGAATCGTGTATCATTCAAATAAGGAGAAAATAAAGATGAAAGAATTTTATTTGGATTATGCAGCAACGACTCCACTTGATGATGAAGTAAGACAATTTATTGAACCATATTTATGCAAGAATTTTCACAATCCATCTTCTATGCATATCCATGCAATAGAAAATAGAAAGGCAATCAATCAAGCTAGAAAAAAAATAGCTGATGCGATTGGTGCTGAGCCAGAAGAGATCTTTTTTACATCAGGCGGCACAGAATCTACAAATTGGGCAATCAAAGGATATGCAGATAAGCATCCTGAGTTAAAAGAAATTATCACTTCAAAAGTAGAACATAAGGCGACTCTTAATACGCTTCATTATATGGAGAAAAAAGGATATAAAGTGCATTATCTTGATGTTGATGCTTTTGGATTGATTGATTTAAAAAAACTCGACCAAACAATTAATGATCGAACATTAATGGTATCGATTATCTATGCTAATAATGAGATTGGTACCATCCAAGATGTGAAATCAATTTCTAAAATTTGCAGAAGACATCAAACCAAACTACATTTAGATGCTGTTCAAGCTTTTGGACAACAATTTATTGATTTACAAGATTTAGATATCGATTTCATGTCTTTATCAAGCCACAAATTTTATGGTCCCAAAGGTGTTGGTGCTCTATATGTTAAAAAAGGACTAGAAATTGAACCATTAATTCATGGTGGATCTCACGAAGATTTTCATCGTGCAGGCACAGAAAACTTATATGGTATTGTAGGTATGGGAGAAGCAGCGAAAATAGCTGCAAATCATATAGAATCGAGTAGAGAACACTATCAAAAAATCCAAATAGATTTTCATCAAAAAATGAAAAAAGCATTTCCGGATATAAAACTAAATGGAACACCTTGTGGCTCTAATCGTTCATTTAATCACTTATCTTATGCGTTTAAAGATGTTTTAGGCTATCAACTTCATTTCCAACTGAATAAATTAGGTGTTTACGTTTCAACAGGAAGTGCATGTGCATCTAATGTAATCAAACCATCACATGTTATTGAAGCTATAGGCATTGAAGAAGCATATCAACCTTGTGTGATCAGAGTTACATTCGGCAAATATTCTAAGTTAGAAGACAATGATGAGATTATTGAAAGATTTAAAAAAGCATATCATGAATTAAAGGACTAAGGTCCTTTTTTTATATGTTTTTTTACTAAAATTATCAGAAATACAACTATTAGAGCTAAGTCTAACATTTGAGATATTCCTTGCAGACATGTATAATGGTAATGATACTATACTATGAATGGATGAATATATGAACTATAAAAAAGAACATTTTATTGTCACTAGAGAGAACAGATTGAAATTAGAAGATCTTTTATCTGATGAAACCATATTTTCCCTTGCAAATGGCACTCTTGGAACAAGAGGCCATTTTATTGAGGGATATGGGACAAGTGATGATCCGATTACTTTAATGAATGGATTTTATAACCAGTATCCTTTCCGCTATGAAGAAAATTATGAAGGATTTCCTCAACTTGGACAAACTATTGTAAATCTTCCTGATGGA
>SWCB01006972.1_pt1 | contig 35063 bp, 29 predicted proteins | sample 4692901 | NCBI WGS metagenome assembly SWCB01 (sample SAMN10267276, study PRJNA491770) | bioreactor metagenome | isolation source: DHS bioreactor inoculated with subseafloor sediment | place: Japan: off Shimokita Peninsula | collected 2006-08 | reverse complement strand
CACGGGGGAGTACTCGACCGGGATGATGAGGTCCACACTGACGGCCATACCCCGGCGCACCGAGGTACTCGCAGCCAAGGCCGTGGTGTTGAGCGTTGTGGTGTTTGTGGTGTCAGTCATCACCATGGCGCTCTCCTTCGTTGCCACGATGCCTTGGCAGGACCAACTGGGCGCGACGTTGGACTTGGCTGACGGTGAGACCTTCCGGATGACGGTGGGGCTCCCCTTGTACTTGGTGGCCATCGCGCTCTTTGCGTTCGCAGTGGGCGCACTTGTGCGCAACAGTGCAGCTGCGTTGACCGCAGTCATCGCGTTGCTTGTTGTCGTGGAGACTGTGCTGTCGATTATCCCGCTCCGTGCGATCCAGCTCGTGAGCCCGTTCCTCCCGTCGACGGCAGGCCGTCGTGTGCTGATCGACGCCGACATGCTCGCCGTGATTGACTCGGGCACCGCTGGCGCTCATTTGAACCCGTGGCTTGGCTACGTCGTCCTCATGGCGTGGGTCGTCGTCCTGGGTACCTCAGCGATGATGCTCCTTCGTCGCCGTGATGCCTAACACCGATCTGGTCGGCTGTGTGGGAGAGTGACATTGTGACCGCTACCGGGCCCTTTACCGAGTTGAACTCGCGTCGCATGGGCCCGGTACGCCGGTTCTTCGTGAGGCGCCCGCGCACGATGGACGCGCTCGTGATGATCTTTGTCGCCCTCGCCGTGAGCACGTCCGACGTGGGGACTGTATCGACGCGACAAGTCCCCGTTGCTGTGGCTTTCGGGATTTTGTCAGGTCTCGCCCTAGGGTGGCGCCGCTCGCATCCTCTCGCCGTCACCGGCGCCACCGTCGCTCTCGGGGTGGTGTCACTAGCAGCGACAGGCTCCCTTGGTGGGATCGAACTCCCATTGGCGTTCGCGCTATACGCGGTCGCCGTGTCACTTCCTGGGAATCGTGCGTGGATGACAGCGTCGGTCGCCGTGGCGCTCACAGTAGGCGCCGAATGGCTCTGGGCTGACGCTAGCCCTGATCCCATCGAGCGCGCCGCAGACGGCAGCGTCATCATGATGGACGACCGTGTGGCTACGACAGCGGGAGTGTTGATCCTGGTTCTTGCTGGCATGGCCTTTGGGACGAGCGTGCGAAACCGCCGCGAATACCTGGCTAGCCTCTTGAGTCGGGCCAACGCCCTAGCGACCGATAGGGACAGGCAAGCCCAACTCGCCAGGGCCGCGGAACGTAGTCGAATAGCGCGGGAGATGCACGACGTCGTGGCGCACAGCTTGTCAGTGATGATTACGCTGGCCGACGGAGCATCGGCGTCCTTGGTCAAGGCGCCGGACCGCTCCCAAGCCGCCTTGAGGGAGCTTGCGTCGACGGGACGTGCGGCGCTGGGAGACATGCGGCGGGTCTTAGGCGCATTGCATGACGACGCGCCCTTAGAGCCAACTGGTCAGGTCCAAGACTTGCCTGCCCTCATCGAGAGGTTCCGTACAGCAGGGCTCCCAGTGCGCGCGGAGGGACTGCAACTCGATCCGCAGTCCGACACAGGGGTGCGTCTGGCCCTGTATCGAGTGGTGCAAGAAGCACTCACCAATGTGTTGAGACACGCGCGGGGGACGGCGCGCGTGGACGTTGACTTGCGCGATTTCCCCGATCACTGGGAGGCCACAGTGACCGACTATGGGGGAGTCGCGCCGGTCGACGATGCTGGCGGCTCTGGCTTGGGGCTCGTAGGTATGCGAGAACGGGTCGGCCTACTTGGCGGCAGCGTTGAGGCCGGTCAGTGGGAACTCGGCTGGCGTGTTCACGTCGTCATCCCTCACCAGGAGGCAGAGCAATGAAGTGGCCAATCAAGGTGCTCATCGTCGATGACCAGCCGCTGATGCGGATGGGGTTTGCGATGGTTCTCGAAGCCCAGGATGACCTCGAGGTCGTGGGCGAGGCTGGTGACGGCAAATCCGCGCTGACGCAAGTACGCGCGCTTTCACCCGACGTGGTGCTCATGGATGTGCGTATGCCCGTCATGAACGGCATCGAGGCCACCGAGCGCATCGCATCGGAATACCCCGCAGTTCGCGTGCTCGTCCTCACCACATTTGACCTTGACGAGTATGCCTTCGCTGCTTTGCGCGCTGGCGCGAGCGGGTTTCTCCTCAAGGATTCCGAACCCGTTGCCCTCACCGCCGCGATTCGCACAGTAGCGTCGGGCGATGCCGTGGTGTCTTCCCGAGTGACCCGACGAATGCTAGAGCTCTTTGCTCCTCAGCTACCGGTTGGCGGACCCCAGCCCCCGACCGCGACGGATCCCAGGCTAGCGACACTGACCCCACGCGAAACGGAGGTGCTTCACGCCGTCGCCAGGGGATTGTCCAACGCCGAAATAGCGTCAGAGCTGTTCGTGTCCGATGCGACCGTCAAGACTCATGTGGGCAGTGTCTTGGCCAAACTGGCAGTGCGCGACAGGGTGCAGGCCGTCATCTTGGCCTACGACCTGGGGATCGTCGACCGCTAAGCATGCGAGCCCGCGAACGCGAAATTCACACGCAAAGCGTGACACGTGTGCCCCGAGTGGGATTCGAACCCACACTGGTACGGGTTTGAGCCGTATGCCTCTGCCGGTTGGGCTATCGGGGCGCGGCCACTAGGCTATCAATTGTGAACGACTCCCTTGCACCCATTGACACAAAATCGACCAAGCGTCGTGCCATCGTCGTTGAAGATGAGGCGCTCATCCGCATGGATATCGTCGAAACTCTCCGTGAGGGCGGCTTCGACGTCGTGGGTGAGGCGTCGAACGGCGAGGAGGCATTGGCCCTCGCGCGCGAGTTCAAGCCCGACGTCATCGTCATGGACGTGAAGATGCCGGTCATGGACGGGATTACGGCGGCCGAGCACATCGCGAAGGAGCGTCTCGCGCCGGTGGTGCTACTGACGGCGTTCTCGCAGACGGAGCTGGTGGAACGCGCGCGCGATGCAGGCGCGATGGCGTACGTAGTCAAGCCATTCACTCCCGCAGACCTTTTGCCGGCGGTTGAAATCGCGGCATCACGCTTCGTGGAAATCAGGGCTCTCGAGAACGAGATCGCCGATATCAACGAGCGCATGGAGACCCGCAAGACCGTCGAACGCGCCAAGGGCATCCTCATGGAGAAGATGCAGCTCAACGAGCCAGAGGCCTTCCGGTGGATCCAGAAGACGTCGATGGACAGGCGCCTCACCATGCGTGAGGTTGCCGAGGCCGTTATCGAGCAGATGGGCTAGCGCATCGCAACAGAGATTTCCCTGGTAGACCAAGGGGCCTAAGTCCCGTTTTACCTAAAATTGTCACAAAATCGTGACCAGTGTGACGCATATCTGAAACCCCATCCAGCTACGGTGTAGTCAGTTGCCTACGAGGACCGTCCTCGTGGCGGCCCCGGTGGGCTTGCCCCCACCGCACCGTATGGAGGCTAAACATGGCTCGATGGAACACCATCGCACGCGGCATTGCATTTGGCGCGGTCGCGTCCCTTGCGCTCGCCGCTTGCTCATCAGGCGGAGACAGCGACACGACTTCCGCAAGTCCGGGAATGACGTCCGCTCCAAGCGTGGAAGGCTCGCTCAAGATCGGCACCCTTCTTCCTTTGACCGGTTCGCTCGCATTCCTCGGCCCGCCCGAGGTCGCAGGCGTCAAGCTTGCTGCGGATGAGATCAACGCCGCTGGCGGTGTCTTTGGCAAGGACGTCGAGGTCATCAACACCGACTCGTCGGACACCACTCAGCCCCAGATCACCTCACAGTCAGTCTCTAAGCTCGTCGCCGACGGCGTGGGAGCGATCGTGGGTGCGGCTTCTAGCTCAGTGACTCTCAACGTGGTCGACGACGTCGCTGCTGCCGAGGTCGTCATGATCTCTCCCGCAAACACCTCGACGGCTCTGAGCGGCTACTCGCCGTACTACTTCCGCGTGGCACCGCCGGACACGGTTCAGGGCAACGCCCTCGCCAACGTGATCCTTGCTGATGGCTACAAGGACATCGGCATCCTCGTCTTCAACGACGACTATGGAACGTCGCTCCGCGATGTAGTCCAGGCGACGGTCGAGGCCGAAGGCGGCTCCATCACGTACGGCTCTGAAGGTCAGGAATTTGACCCCGCGGCCGGCAACTTCTCCTCGGACGTTCAGGCGATCCTCGCCACGAACCCCGAGGCGATCGCGCTGATCTCGTTCGACCAGGCCAAGCAGATCATCCCCGAGCTCGTGGGTGCTGGCTTCGATGGTTCGAAGATCTACATGGTTGACGGCAACACGACGGACTTCTCAAAGGACTTCGACGCAGGCACTCTCGCCGGTTCCAAGGGCACCATCCCCGGAGCCAACGCGAGTGACGACTTCAAGGCACTCCTTGACGGCGCCAATGGAAGCACTCTCGACTCGTACGCCTACGGGCCCGAGTCGTATGACGCGACCATGCTCGTAGCCCTCGCGGCACTGAAGGGTGGTGCCGGTGACGGCCCCACCATCCAGGCCAACATGGCGGCAGTGTCGGGCTCCAACGGTGGCACCGAGTGCACCGGTTGGGTCGAGTGCTCTGACCTGGTCCTTGCAGGCGAAGACATCATCTACAAGTCGATCTCTGGTTCTGGCCCGTTCAACGCGGACAATGACCCCGAGAGCGCCTTCATCGGCGTCTACGTCTACGACGACGCGAACGTCCCCAACTGGGTTGAGGCCGTTTTCGGCGAGGTCTAAAGACCAAGAGCGGAAGGGCCCCGGCGCAAGCCGGGGCCCTTTTGCGTACCCCATCGCCCCGCGTGTGGCGCCCCTACGGGGAAGGCACTCTTGGGGGCGACGTGTGGCGCGGCCAAGCGCACCAAACAGTCGAGTGGAACGCAGAGGGCCCCTGACCACGGCGGTCAGGGGCCCTCTGCGGCGTTTTAAGCGCCGAGCGTTCCCAAGTACAGATCGATGACTTTAGGGTCTCTCAGGAGCTCCTGGCCGCTTGCTGCGTATGCGGAGGTTCCCTGATCGAGCACGTAACCCCTGTCACAGATCTGCAAGCAGCGGCGCGCGTTTTGTTCCACCATGATGACGGTGACGCCGGTGCGGTTAATGTCGCGGGTCCTGACAAACGTCTCGTCTTGACGCACGGGCGAGAGGCCAGCGCTCGGCTCGTCGAGTAGGAGCACGGCGGGGTCCATCATGAGCGCACGCGCCATTGCCACCATTTGACGCTCGCCGCCCGACAACGAGCCCGCACGCTGACCACGGCGTTCGCCCAGGACAGGGAAGAGTTCGACGATCTTGGCGAACTGCTCCTTGAACTGCTTGTGGTGCTGGAAGGCACCCATCTCGAGGTTCTCTTCGATGCTGAGCGAGGGAAAGACGTTGTTGTTCTGCGGCACAAAGCCGATCCCGCGTCGGACCAGTTCGTCGGCCCTGACGTTGGTGATGTCCTCACCCCGAAGCGTTACAGATCCTTCACGCACAGGGACAAGGCCAAAGAGAGCCTTGAGGAAGGTCGACTTTCCGGCCCCGTTTGGGCCGATGATGCCAATGAGCTCGCCTTCCTTGACGGTCATCGAGCAACCGTTGAGGATATCGATTCCAGGCAGGTATCCCGCGAAGACGTCGGTCGCCTCTAGGACGACGTCGGTCGAGGCTTCTGCCCGCTGTACGGGTGAACCGGTCATGAGAGATCCTCCGACAGATCGGTGTCGTGGTGCGAGCCTAGATAGGCATCCTGCACGGCCTTGTTCTGCATCACGGTCTCCGGTGGTCCCTCGGCGATGATCTTGCCCTCCGCCATGACGACGACCCAGTCCGAAATACGCCTCACCATGTGCATGTCGTGCTCGACGAACAACACGCTGACGCCGTGCTCGCGCAACTCGACGATGTGTTCGAGCAACGACTCGGTCAGCGCGGGGTTCACGCCCGCCATCGGCTCATCGAGCATGACGATCTCGGGATCTGACATGAGGGCACGCGCCATCTCGAGCAGCTTGCGTTGACCTCCTGAAAGCTCGCCAGAGAAGTCGTTTCTCTTGTCGATGAGCTTGAAGCGGGTCAGCAGCTCCTCCGCCTTTTCGGTGATCTGCGCCTCTTTGCCGCGCCACACCGCAGGGACGAGCGCCGCGAAGAACTTCTCGCCTCTTTGGTCCGCCGCGCCCAGCCGCATGTTCTCGATGACAGTCATGCGCGAGAGCGCCTTGGTGAGCTGGAACGTCCGCACCATGCCTGCGCGCGCAACTGTGGCGGGTGAATGGCTCTGAAGAGAGTTGCCGTTGAAGAACCACTCACCCTTTTGGGGCTTATCAAAACCGGTGAGCAGGTTAAAGAACGTTGACTTGCCTGCCCCGTTGGGACCGATCAGCGCGGTGATGGCGTTGCGCTGCACCTCAAGGTGCGCGACATCGACCGCGGTGAGTCCACCAAAGCTACGCTGCACTCCATGCGCCACGATGATGGGGTCTGGCTTGGCCGCACCGGGCGTGGACTCAACAGTAGCGAAGAGGTTGTTGCTATCGGTCATTGATGGCCAGCTCCCTTCGATCTCCAAGAATTCCTTGTGGTCTGAAGACCACCAGGACCATCAGGGTGACTCCTACGAGCATGAGTGAGAAGGGCTCGAGTTCAGTGGGGGCGAGCCATGAGTCGGGAATGACCATCGTGGCAATTCCCTTGACAAGCACGAGGGACGTCCAGAAGAGCGCCGATCCGAGGAGCGGGCCGAAGACAGTCGCGGCTCCACCGAGTAGCAGCAGCGTCCACACCCAGAACGTCGTTGGCCTGCCCATCGAGTCGGGCGAGACGGCGTTTCCGAATGACCACAAGACGCCTCCGAGCGCCCCGATCACGCCACCGAGCACGAGAGCCTGCATCTTGTAGCCGTAGACGTTCTTGCCGAGCGACCGTACGGCATCCTCGTCTTCACGGATGCCCTTGAGTACACGGCCCCAAGGCGAGCGAGACAGTCTCCAGAACAACAACGCGAAGAGCACCACGACTGACCACGAGACCACCACGAGCCACCATGAGGTTGAGATCGACCCGTGCATCGTGAAGGGCCCTATCGTCACCTGTCGGTCAGGGAAGGGTGAGAGTGCTTCGAAGGGTCCCTTGAAGTCCTTACCGCGAATCCCTGTGGAACCGCCGGTGAGGTTCTTGAAGGATTGCGAACGGCCCAAGAAGCGGACCATCTCAGACGCGGCAATCGTGACGATCGCGAGGTAGTCGCCACGTAGCTTGAGCGTGGGCCAACCGAGCAATAGCCCAAAGATCACGGAGAGCAGGATGGCAGCGGCCACGCCTAACGCGATTGTCGCGCCAGGTGCCATATCGATCCCGAAGAACTGATTCCCGTTCTCAGTGATTTCCCGCACTGTGATGGCGTACCCGTACATTCCGAGCAACATGAAGCCTGCGTGGCCCATGTTGAGCAACCCGGTGAGGCCAAAGTGGAAGTTGAGGCCGATTGCGGCGAGCGCGAACGCGGCCGTGGTTGGCGCGAACAATTCGCGGCCAGCATCGGTGAGTAGTCCAACGAAGTCCATGAGCTAGCCCACCCTTTCCGATCGTCCGAGTAATCCTTGGGGCCGGAAGAGCAACACCACGATCAAAATGCCGAGGGCGGTCGCAAACTTGAGGTCCGGCGGGAGCCACACCGTTGAGACCTCAACGACGACGCCAATGACGAGCGAGCCAACCAATGCTCCAAACGGCTGGCCGAGCCCTCCGAGCGTCACCGCGGCGAACATGAGCAAGAGCAGCCGTGCTCCCGAATCGAAAGCAGTTCCTTGCTCGTACAGCGCTAGAAGGATTCCACCGACCGCCGCGAGCGCCGCTGCGAGAACCCAGACGAGCCGGACGATCGAGTCAACTCTGATGCCAGATGCTGCTGCGAGTGAGGGGTTGTCCGACACTGCGCGCGTTGCGCGTCCAAGACGTGTGTAGAGCAGGAACCCGGACACCGCGAGCAGACACACGACCGCGATGACGGAGGAGATGATCGTCTGATTGCTGACGGCGATGGGGCCCCACTGGTGACGGACGTCGATCGACGTCGACAGACGTAGCTTGCCTCCGCCCATCCACCATTGGATCAGGTTGACGAGCGCGAGCGAAAGGCCGATCGAGACAATCATTTGCTGAACCGTGCCCACTCGCCTGCGCCGCAGGGGACGCCACAGGAACTTGTCCTGCAGCCAGCCCCCGCCCCCGGCGATGATGACAGCGACAATCGCGGCGACGGTGAGAGGCAACCCGACCGTGAACTCTATGGGAACCAGCGGAAGTGAAACCTTGTCACTGGTCGCCAAGAAGTAGGTGAGCACTGCACCAAACGACACTTGCTCTCCGTGAGCAAAGTTGCTCAGGCCCGTGGTGCCGTAGATCAGCGACAGTCCAACTGATGCGAGCGCGAGCAGGAGCCCGAAGGCCAGCCCATTGACGAGGTTCTGTGCAAGCCGGTTGCCTTGCCTTGGAGCAGCCGATGTTGCTGAATCGGAGGATTCGCCGTCCGTCACTTCTGCGTCGGACGTATCGGCCTGCGAGGCATCGGCGGATTCTGTGGTGGCCGCGTCGTCAGTGGCGGTCATGGGGACGGAATTGGTGACAGTTCCTGCCGCGGAGATCGCACTGCCGGCATCATTGCCTGCACCGCCGATGAACGTTGTATAGAGAGTCACCGCCAATGCCACGACGACGAGGACTGCCCCGGCGCGGACAACGGCACGGGTGTCGAGCGCTGCTTTCACATTCGGCCTTCCCAGTCGGTTTTGGAACAATGTAGACCATTGATGTTTCCGCTATGTGTGCTGGGCGTCTCTCATGAAGCATGTCAGGCGAGCCGTGGCTATCCGCTGTTCGTCCGGACCGAGGATCGCAATCTCATAGTTTGCGATGGTCCGCCCAAGGTGAGAAGCGGTGGCAATGGCCGTCACAGTCCCAGACGTCAACGCCCGATGGTGGGTGATATTGAGGTCGACCCCCACCGCCATCCGCCCGGGGCCCGCGTGCGCCATTGCAGCGAGTGAACCGACCGTTTCGGCGAGCGCAGCGGACGCGCCGCCGTGGAGAAATCCGTAAGGCTGAGTGTTTCCCTCCACCGGCATCGTCGCTACGGCGCGGTCGGCCGAGACCGACTCCACTGTGATCCCCAACTTCGCGATGAGCCCCTCATAGGCGTGGTCGTTCCCCGCTTCGGTGTCCGTCATAAGAGATAGGTTGGCACCTGTGAGCGAATCAGCCAAGGAGACACTGCTACTTGTTGACGGACTATCGATGGCATTCCGCGCGTTCTTCGCGCTTCCCATCGAGAACTTCGCCACGTCGGATGGCGCCCCCACCAACGGTGTCTACGGCTTTACGGCGATGATGGCGACGCTTCTGGCGGACAGGAAGCCCACACATGCGGCAGTCGCGTTTGACTTGCCTGGGGGAACGTTTAGGACCGAGCGTCTGCCCAGTTACAAGGGCACAAGAGACGCAACGCCGCCCGAGTTCGAACCCCAGGTGCCGCTCATGCGCGAGGTTCTCGCGGCACTCGGTGTCGCTGCGATTGAAAAGCCTCGTTTCGAGGCGGATGACCTTCTCGCCACGTATGCCCGGATGGGACGTGAGGCCGGCATGCGAGTGCTCGTTGTCTCGGGAGATCGCGACACCATTCAGCTCGTGACGGACGACGTGACCCTTCTCTACCCTCGCAAGGGAGTGAGCGATCTCATCGAGTACACGCCCGAGACGGTCTTTGAGCGGTATGCGGTCGCGCCGCACCAATACCCCGATCTGGCCGCGTTGGTGGGGGAGACCTCTGACAACCTTCCGGGCGTACCTGGCGTGGGGCCCAAGACGGCCGCCAAGTGGATCACGACGTACGGCGGCCTCGATGGCATCCTCGCGTCAGCGAACGACATCCCAGGCAAGGTAGGGGAAAGCCTGGCTGCTCACGTCGATACCGTGAAGCTCAATAGGGAACTTAATCACTTGCTGACAGATCTCGACGTGGATGTCAGCCTTGAGCAGCTGAGGCTGCATGGTGCCGACGCGGCTGCGGTCCACGAAGTCTGCGACGCGTTGCAGTTCAGAGGGTTGAGGCCACGGTTGCTCGCCTTTGTAGCGAGTGGAGACACGGGCGCCGTACCCAAGGACACAGCGACTGCAGGCCCTGAGCTTGCCGTGGTTGCTCCTGCGGCGATCGAGCACGTTGTCGCGCTCACTGGCTCTGTAGCGCTGCACGTGCGCTCGCACGCTGGCGACGCGTGGGCCCTCGGAATCGCCCAGGGAGAAACCGCCTGGGGAGTTGATCTCGGCGCTGTCACTCAAGAAGAGGACGTCGCGATTGCCTCATGGCTTGCCGACGCTTCCGTCGCCAAGATCTTCCACGGCGCCAAGGACGCCATGCACGCTCTCGCGTCGCGTGGCTACCGGGTTCAAGGAGTGACGGACGACACCCAGATTTCAACGTTCCTTGCTGTGCCCGCGCAGGGCAGGCTTGATCTCGAAGACGTAGCGGAACGATTGCTTGGTGAGCGCAGTGCCGCCGTCGCCGGTGGGCAACTCGAACTTGGCATGGAGGAATCCGAACTCGAGGAAGCCGCGCGGAACGCACATAGGGTGCTCCGCTTGTCGGTCATGCTTGCCGCGGATCTCGAGGCACGATCGATGACCGAGCTCTACCGGGATATGGAGATGCCCCTGGTTGAGGCGCTTTTTCGCATGGAACAAGCTGGCGTGGCGGTCGACGATGCTCAGCTCGCGGAGTTGTCCTCTCAAGCTCTAGGCCGCGTCGAGAAGGCGTCCGAGGAAGCCTTTGCCGCTATCGGCACCCGCGTGAACCTGAGTTCTCCTCGCCAGCTCCAAGAGGTCCTATTCGAGCAACTTGGAATGCCGAAGACCAAAAAGATCAAGACCGGCTACACGACGGACGCCGCGTCGATCGCCGATCTCTACGAGAGGCAACCCCACCCGTTCCTGGAGGCGCTGCTCGCTCACAGAGACGCCACGAAGCTGTCGCAAATCATCCAGACACTTCGGGATGCCATCGGTACAGACGGACGGATTCACACCACGTTCTCTCAAACCGTCGCCTCCACGGGACGGCTGTCTTCCAAGGACCCCAACCTGCAGAACATCCCCATCCGCACTGAGGAGGGGCACCGCATCCGCGAGGCCTTCGTCGTCGGCGAGGGGTACGAGACTCTCGTGACGGCGGACTACAGCCAAATCGAGATGCGCATCATGGCTCACCTGAGCGGCGATGCGGCTCTCATCGCGGCCTTCAAAGACGGTGAGGACCTGCACCGGTTTGTCGGTTCGCGGGTTTTCGGAGTACCGCCTGAGGGTGTGACGCCCGAGATGCGTTCGCAGGTGAAGGCAATGTCGTACGGCCTCGCATATGGGCTCTCCGCGTTTGGTCTGGCCCGCCAGTTGAGCGTGTCGGTGGGGGAGGCTCAGGCACTCATGGACGACTACTTTGCTCGGTTCGGCGCGGTGCGCACGTACCTCAACGGCGTGGTCAAGCAAGCGACAATCGATGGTTACACCGAGACGTTGTTTGGCCGCAAGCGTTATTTGCCGGACTTGGAATCGTCGAATAGACAGCGACGTGACATGGCCGAACGCATGGCGCTCAATGCCCCCATTCAAGGCAGCGCGGCCGATCTCATCAAGCGCGCGATGCTCGCCGTGGACAACCGCCTCGCTGCGGAAGGATTGGCGTCTCGCCAAATTTTGCAAGTGCATGACGAGCTGATGGTTGAGACGGCACCGGGCGAGACAGATGCTGTCGAGGCCATCCTCCGCGAGGAGATGGCGGCAGCGGGTGAACTCTCCGTGCCGTTGGACGTTCACGTAGGACGCGGGACCAATTGGCGGGTCGCGGGTCATTAAGACCGGTTAGTGTGTGGCCATGCGTATTGGACTTTTGACAGGCGGCGGCGACTGCCCAGGACTCAACGCGGCCATTCGTGCGGTCGTCAAGCGAGGCTCGTCGGAGCACGGTTGCTCGATCGTGGGGTTTCGCAACGGTTGGCAGGGCGTGATCGATGGTGATGCCCGCCCTTTGACCCGCGATGACGTCTCCGGGATCCTTGTGGTCGGCGGGACGATGCTCGGAACGGCTCGCTGCCATCCCCACAAGGTTGAGGGCGGCATGGACGCCGTGAAGGACACTGTGCTCAACGAAAAGCTCGAAGGCCTCATTTGCATCGGCGGAGATGGAACACTCAAGGCTGCAGGCAAGGTTTCTGAAGCCACTGGTATTCCCGTCATCGGTATCCCCAAGACGATCGACAATGACGTCGTTGGTACCAATGCGTCGATCGGCTTCGACACCGCGGTAAGCATCGCGACCGAGGCAATCGACCGGTTGCATTCCACGGCGGAGTCTCACAACCGCGTGATGGTAGTGGAACTGATGGGCCGCCACTCAGGCTGGATTGCTGTGACGGCTGGTATGGCTGGCGGCGCGGATATCATCCTTGCGCCCGAAGAGCCCTTTGACATTGACGTCATCGTCAAGAAGATCAAGCACCGCCACCGTTACAAGAACTTCTCCATCGTGGCGGTCGCCGAAGGCGCCGTGCCCGTTGAGGGATCGAGCTGGACGGGAAACCCCACCATCGACGAGCGGGGAAACCCCATTGCGGGCTCAATCGGCCACGAGATCACGCGCGCCATTGAGGAACGCACCGGCTTCCCGACGCGCCTCACGGTGCTTGGATACGTGCAGCGCGGAGGGATCCCCACCGCGTCTGACCGGTTGCTTGGCACCCGGTTTGGCATAGCAGCCATCGACGCGATCATTGCTGGCGAATCGGGCAAGTTCACCGCGCTGGAAGGCGATGAGATCGTGTTGAAGGACTTCTCCGTGATGTCGGGAAAGACCAAGTGGGTTCCCAAGGAGCTCCTTGAAGCGGCTTGGGGCTTGTAGGTTCCGCGCGTTTGTTTCATCACCGTTTGTGCGGTCACCTCACACAGGGGTAGTCTTTGGGGTGGTCTGTAGCGTTGTGCGCTGCCGCCTGCGTAAGTGCCATGAATCCATCAACCTCCGGAGTTACTCCCTCTATGTCCGTATCCACCCCCGAGACCACCGCCATCGCGTTCAACGACATCGGCTCGAGCGAAGATTTCCTCGCCGCCGTCGACGCGACAATCAAGAACTTCGACGATGGAGACCTGGTCACAGGCATCATCGTCAAGGTCGACCGTGACGAGGTTCTCCTCGACATTGGCTACAAGACCGAGGGCGTCATTCCTGCCCGCGAGCTTTCCATCCGCCACGATGCAGATCCCGACGACGTTGTCAACGTCGGGGACACTGTCGAGGCGCTCGTCCTCACCAAGGAGGACAAGGAAGGCCGCCTCATCCTGTCCAAGAAGCGCGCTCAATACGAGCGTGCCTGGGGCTCGATCGAGAAGATCAAGGAAGAAGACGGCGTCGTCTCCGGAACGGTCATCGAGGTTGTCAAGGGTGGGCTCATCGTCGACATCGGCTTGCGCGGCTTCTTGCCCGCCTCGCTCGTCGAGATGCGTCGCGTCCGCGACCTCGGCCCCTACATTGGCCAGCTCATCGAGGCCAAGATCATCGAGCTCGACAAGAACCGCAACAACGTGGTCCTGTCGCGCCGTGCCTTCCTCGAGCAGACGCAGTCCGAGGTGCGCTCGTCGTTCCTGACGGCGCTCGCTCCCGGACAGGTCCGCAAGGGTGTTGTGTCCTCGATCGTCAACTTTGGTGCATTCGTTGACCTCGGTGGCGTCGACGGTCTTGTGCACGTCTCAGAGCTGTCGTGGAAGCACATCGACCACCCCAACGAGGTTGTTCAGGTTGGCCAAGAGGTCGAGGTCGAGGTTCTCGACATCGACATGGACCGCGAGCGCGTCTCGCTGTCACTCAAGGCCACTCAGGAAGACCCGTGGGCCGTCTACGCACGCACCCACGCGATCGGTCAGATCGTTCCCGGTAAGGTCACCAAGCTCGTTCCGTTCGGCGCCTTCGTTCGCGTGTACGACGGCATCGAAGGACTCGTGCACATCTCGGAGCTGGCAGTGCGCCACGTCGAGCTTCCCGAGCAGGTCGTCGCTGCCGATGAGGAAGTCTTTGTCAAGATCATCGACATCGACCTCGAGCGTCGCCGCATCTCGCTGTCCATCAAGCAGGCCAACGAGGGTGTCGACCCCGCAGGCGAGGACTTTGACCCGGCCCTGTACGGCATGACCGCCGAATACGACGAGGCAGGCAACTACAAGTACCCCGAGGGCTTCGACTCCGAGACCCAGGAATGGCGCGAGGGCTTCGATGTCCAGCGTGAGGCCTGGGAAGCGGACTACGCCAAGGCGCACGAGCGCTGGGAAGCACACAAGGCGTTTGTGGCCAAGCAGGATGCTCAGGCGATCGAGGCGGAGACCGAGGCTCCTGCACAGCGCAAGCGCGCACGTGCAGAAGACTCGGGTACCACCTCGTACTCATCTCACGAAGAGGTCGAGTCAGAGGGCGGAACGCTGGCTTCGGACGAGCGTCTTGCTGCTCTGCGCGAGAAGCTCACGGGCAACTAACACTCGCATCACAATGAAGGGCCCTGACCACACGGTCGGGGCCCTTCATTGTTTTCTAAACACGCGGACCGTGGGCTTTGCGCGACGACGAGTTCCGTGACAGCCTGATCCGGTGCTACGGATAGGGCTCACGGGCGGCATCGGCGCTGGAAAGTCGACTGCGGCGACGCGTTTTGGAGAGTTGGGCGCTCGTGTTGTCGATCACGATGAGCTAGCCCGGCGCGTCGTGGAGCCAGGGTCAGCGGCACTGGCCGACATCGTCGGCGAGTTTGGTGACAGGGTCATGACCGACGGTGAGCTCGATCGGACGGCTCTTGCCAACATCGTCTTCTCTGACGACAACGCGAGGAACAGACTCAACGAGATTATTCATCCGTACATCTATGCCGCGGCCCAGGCCGCGGATCGCAACGCGCGCGGCGAGGGAGTGGGAGTTGTGGTTCACGATGTCCCTCTGCTCGTTGAGACGGGTCAGGGCGGCAGGTTCGACATGGTGGTGTGTGTCGAGACTCCCGTTGACGTGCGCGTGGCGAGACTCGAAGCTAGCAGGGGACTGACGCGAGAGCAGGCGCTGCAACGCATCAATGCGCAAGCGACGGACGAGGATCGCGCTCTAGCCTGCGACGTCTTTCTCGATGGCGGGGGAACCCCCGAACAGTTGCGTTCCCACGTCGACTGGTTCTGGGACGAGCACCTACCCACCTAAACCGCGTGTCTGCTGCTCGTTATACCGTGGTCCCATGACATCGGACCTTAGGCGTGCAGACAATCGATTCGAGGTCATCTCGCCCTACATCCCATCGGGCGACCAGCCGCGAGCCATCGAGGACCTCGCCACACGGATTCTCGCCGGCGAGCAAGACGTGGTCCTTTTGGGAGCCACTGGCACGGGCAAGTCAGCGACCACAGCTTGGCTGATCGAACGGCTGCAGCGGCCCACTCTTGTCATGGCGCACAACAAGACACTGGCGGCGCAATTGGCGAATGAGTTCAGGGACCTCATGCCAAAAAACGCCGTCGAGTACTTCGTCAGTTACTACGACTATTACCAGCCCGAGGCTTACGTTCCGCAGACTGACACGTTCATCGAGAAGGATTCCTCGATCAACGAAGAGGTAGAGCGGCTGCGCTACTCCGCGACCAACTCCCTCTTGACGCGTCGGGACGTCATCGTGGTGTCCTCCGTGTCGTGCATCTATGGGCTTGGTACTCCCGAGGAGTACATCGAAGGCATGGTGTCGCTGCGCGTGGGTGATGTGGTGTCCAGGCAATCCTTGCTCAAGGAATTCGTGCAGATGCAGTACGCCCGTAACGATCTTGCATTTACGCGTGGAACGTTCCGTGTCAGGGGCGACACCGTCGAGATCATCCCTGTGTATGAGGAACTGGCGCTCCGTATCGAAATGTTCGGGGACGAGATCGAGGCCCTTTACGCGCTTCACCCACTCACCGGTGAGATTGTCGAACGCAGGGAAATGATTCACATCTTCCCCGCATCGCACTATGTCGCGAGCCAAGAGCGCATGGGCAGGGCCATCGTCACCATTGAGCAAGAGTTAGCAGAGCGACTCGAAGAGTTGGAGAAGCAGAATAAGTTGCTCGAGGCCCAGCGGCTCAAGATGCGCACGACGTTCGACCTCGAGATGATGCGATCGGTAGGCATCTGCTCGGGAATCGAGAACTATTCGCGTCATATCGAGCAGCGTGCACAGGGGACCCCTCCCCACACCCTCATCGACTATTTCCCTGATGACTTCCTCACTGTCATCGACGAGTCCCACGTGACTGTTCCGCAGATTGGCGCGATGCACGAGGGCGATGCCGCGCGCAAGCGCACCTTGGTGGACCATGGCTTCCGTTTGCCTTCAGCGTTGGATAACAGGCCCTTGCGCTTTGACGAGTTCAAGGAGCGCGTGGGGCAGACCGTGTATTTGTCCGCCACCCCCGGTAAGTACGAGCTGGCGCGAGGCAACGGCGTCGTAGAGCAGATCATTAGGCCCACAGGGCTCGTTGACCCCCAGATTGTGGTCAAGCCCACGGAGGGTCAAATTGATGACCTCCTCCACGAGATCAGGTTGCGTGTTGATCGAAACGAGCGCGTTCTTGTCACCACGCTGACGAAGAAGATGGCGGAAGACCTCACGGAGTATCTCTCCGAGCGAGACGTGCGCGTCGAATACCTCCACTCCGATGTCGACACTCTGCGTCGGGTGGAACTCTTGCGTGAACTGCGCATGGGCCGCTTCGACGTGCTTGTTGGTATCAACCTGCTCAGGGAGGGCCTCGACCTCCCCGAGGTGTCTCTCGTGAGTATTCTCGACGCAGACAAGGAGGGTTTCTTGCGGTCGGGTACGTCCCTGATTCAGACCATCGGGCGGGCGGCCAGAAATGTTTCAGGCGAGGTCCATATGTATGCGGACAGGATCACCGACTCGATGGCGCTAGCGATCGACGAGACCAATCGCAGGCGCCAGAAGCAAGTCGACTACAACACGGAGCATGGGATCGACCCCACGCCCCTGCGCAAGCGCATCGGCGACATCACCGAGATGCTTGCAAGGGAAGAGGCCGACACCGTCGAGACGCTACGCGAGGTACGCAAGGGTCAGAAGTCGTCAGGGGCTCCGTCGGCTGCCTCCTCGGGTACACCGCGACCCTCCGAGGAATTGGCGGCGCTGATCGAGAGTCTCACTGCCCAGATGCGCGGCGCCGCCGGTGAACTTCACTTTGAACTTGCCGCGAGGCTCCGTGACGAGATCGGCGAACTCAAGAAGGAGTTGCGCCACATGATGGAGGCTGGCTAGCACCGTCATGATCGGTGCGTTAGTCGAGCGTGTGCGCCTCAGACAAGATCCTGCTCGCCTTCCACGAGGGAAACAGCCTTCCTTCCCAGCGGGTGATCGTCATCTCTTTGACCGTGCCCACGCATACGTAGGGATCGCCGGAGACGAGATCCTCGACGTGAGCCCTGCTCGATCCCGAGGCGATCAGGAACTCCTTGTTTACGTCTTCACACGGACCAAAGGCGATCATCGCCCCAGCATCGGCCAGACCCGCGAGGTACCACGAGTGCTCGCCGAGAAGCGACGCGCGAAGCGACTCCCGCTTGTCATACGTGTACTCGATGATCCATAGAGACATGACTCCATTGTGAGCGATAGGAACACCAGTGGACTCGTGACTGTTGTCCCGTATTGATACGACACGCCGAATCGAACACATGTTCGACATGCATCACGTAGGGTGGCTCTGTGAACGACAAACTTGTAGTGCGCGGTGCGCGCGAACACAACTTGAAGAGCGTTGACCTCGAATTGCCTCGTGACGCACTCATCGTCTTTTCCGGGCTCTCGGGCTCGGGCAAGTCATCGCTGGCATTCGACACCATATTTGCGGAAGGGCAGCGCCGATACGTCGAGTCGCTGAGCGCATATGCGCGCCAGTTTCTTGGGCAGATGGACAAACCTGATGTTGATTTCATCGAGGGTCTTTCGCCGGCCGTGTCGATCGACCAGAAGTCGACAAACAGGAACCCGCGTTCGACGGTGGGCACCATCACCGAGGTCTACGACTATTTGCGCCTGCTCTACGCGCGAGTAGGCGTTCAGCATTGTCCCGTGTGCGGCGAGACCATCACGTCTCAGACTGCACAACAGATTGTCGACTCGGTGCTCGAGTTGCCCGAAGGCACCAAGTATCAGGTGCTCGCGCCGATGGTGAGGGGACGGAAGGGCGAGTACTCAGACCTCTTCGCCGATCTGCAGCAGCAGGGTTTTGCCCGCGCGCGGGTCGACGGCGAGACCATTCAATTGAGTGATCCGCCCTTGCTTGAGAAGAAGCTCAAGCATGACGTCGAGGTGGTGATTGACAGGTTGGTCGCGAGGGATGGCATTCGCCAGCGTCTGGCGGACTCCGTCGAGACGGCGTTGCGGCTTGCGGAAGGGCTTGTCATTATCGACCCCGTCGACAGTGACATCGCCTCGAGGCGCTACTCGGAGAAGAGGGCCTGTCCCAACGACCACGTGCTCAGCCTGGAAGAGATGGAGCCAAGAACTTTTTCTTTCAACGCTCCGTACGGCGCGTGCGGCGAATGCACTGGAATAGGTGTCCAACTCGAGGTTGATCCCGAATTGGTCGTTCCGGATCCCTCCCGTTCGCTCGCTCAAGGCGCCATCGCGCCGTGGGAGGCGATGGCCGCCGACTATTTCGGCCGCATGGTGAAGGCACTATCCGGAGACATGGGCTTCTCGATGGACACGCCATTCAAGGACCTGTCCCAAGAGGTTCAAGAGTCTTTGCTCACGGGTAAGGACTACGCCGTCCACGTGAAGTTCAAGAATCGCTACGGGCGTGAGAGGCAATACACCACAGGTTTTGAGGGCGCCATTACGTGGCTCGAGCGTCTCCACGGGCAGACTGAATCTGACTGGTCACGCGAAAAGTACGAGCAATACATGCGCGAGGTGCCATGCCCTTCGTGCAAGGGCGCGCGCCTCAAGCCCGAGGTGCTCGCTGTCACCATTGGCGGATCGTCGATCGCGCAGTTGTGTGAGATGTCGCTCCGCGCCGCTCGGACCTTCCTGAGCGGCGTCGAATGGGATGAGCGTTCACGACACATCTCGGTGCAGGTGCTTAAGGAGATCGACGCACGCCTTGGATTCCTCCTCGATGTGGGACTCGACTACCTCAGCCTCTCGCGTGCGGCCGGAACCCTTTCGGGAGGGGAAGCCCAGCGCATTCGCTTGGCCACGCAAATCGGTTCGGGATTGGTGGGAGTGCTCTACGTGCTCGACGAGCCGAGCATTGGCCTTCACCAACGCGACAACCGCCGCCTCATCGAGACGCTCACGCGATTGCGTGACCTCGGCAACACGCTCATTGTGGTCGAGCATGACGAGGACACCATCCGTACGGCCGACTGGGTAGTGGACATTGGACCGGGAGCAGGCGAGCACGGGGGAGAAGTGGTCCATTCGGGCACCTACGCGGATCTTCTCCTCAATGAGCGTTCCCTCACGGGCGCTTACGTGTCAGGACGTCAGAGAATCCCAGTGCCCCAGAAGCGCCGTGAGGTCGATACCTCGCGCCACATCACAGTCGTTGGTGCGCGTGAGCACAACCTCCGTGACCTCGAGGTCTCTTTCCCGTTGGGCGTCTTCACGGCCGTGACCGGAGTATCCGGATCGGGCAAGTCGACCCTGGTCAACACGATCTTGTACACCGCTCTCGCAAACGAACTCAACGGCGCACGCCAAGTACCAGGGCGGCATACGCGGATCGAAGGAACGGGCCAGCTCGACAAGATCGTCCACGTCGACCAGGGCCCCATCGGCCGTACCCCCCGGTCAAACCCGGCGACCTACACCGGGGTGTGGGACAAGGTTCGCAAGCTGTTTTCGGAGACCCAAGAAGCCAAGATGCGGGGCTACGGCCCCGGGCGATTCTCATTCAATGTCAAGGGCGGCCGCTGCGAGTCTTGCCACGGTGACGGCACCATCAAGATCGAGATGAACTTCCTTCCCGATGTCTATGTTCCGTGCGAGGTCTGCAGGGGGGATCGCTACAACAGGGAGACGCTTGAGGTCCACTTCAAGGGCAAGAGCGTGGCGGACGTCCTCAATATGCCCATCGAGCAGGCCGCTGAGTTCTTTGAGGCCATCCCGTCGATTTCGAGGCACCTCACGACCCTGGTGGACGTGGGCCTGGGCTACGTCAGGCTTGGCCAGCCCGCTCCTACCCTGTCGGGAGGCGAGGCGCAGCGCGTCAAGCTCGCATCCGAGCTGCAGCGCCGGTCCACCGGCCGCACCATCTACGTCTTGGACGAGCCAACGACAGGGCTGCATTTCGACGACGTGCGGAAGCTCCTGGGAGTGCTCGAGGGACTTGTCGACAAGGGCAACACTGTGATCGTGATCGAGCACAACCTTGACGTCATCAAGTCGGCGGACTGGGTCATCGACATGGGCCCGGAAGGAGGCTCTGGCGGCGGTCTTGTGATCGCGCAAGGTACCCCGGAACAGATTGCTGAAAACCCAGATAGTTTCACCGGAAACTTCCTGGCAGAGCTCCTCGATGCCCAGCGTGAGCATTCTCAACTCGCCGTGGCCTCTGAGAAGTCGGCCCGGCGGACGTCAAAGCAATTGGCTCCCACGGCCTCGGCCTAGGCTGGCTTCGTGGCCAATCCCGCCGACTATCGCCCCGCTCCGGGGAGCATTCCCACCGGGCCCGGTGTGTATCGCTTCCGCGACCCTCACGGCAGGGTGGTCTATGTGGGCAAGGCGAAAAACCTTCGCCAGCGATTGCACAACTATTTTCAGCCGCTCAATGACCTCCATCCCCGGACGCGGACAATGGTCACGACGGCCGCGTCAGTCGAGTGGACGCTGGTGCGCAACGAGGTGGAAGCGCTCATCCTCGAACACACGTGGATCAAGGAATACGATCCCCGTTTCAACGTGGTGTTCAAGGACGACAAGTCGTATCCGTTCCTCGCCGTGACGATGAATGAGGACGTACCGCGCATGCAAATCATGCGGGGCACTCGCAAGAAGGGCGTGCGGTACTTCGGGCCCTACGCCAAGGTGTGGGCGATCAGGGAAACGGTGGACGCGCTCCTCACGGTTCTCCCTATGCGCACGTGTACTCCAGCAGTGTTCCGTAAGGCGGAACGTCAAGGGAGACCATGCCTCCTGGGCTATATCGACAAGTGCGCGGCTCCCTGCGTTGGCAAGATTAGCGAGCAAGACCACCGGTTGCTCGCTGAACGCGTATGCCAGGTACTTGCGGGAGACGCAAAGCCGATGATCCGCGATCTGACAACAGCGATGGTGGCAGCTTCCGAACGCGAGGACTTCGAGGTCGCGGCACGGTCAAGGGATAGGCTGCGGGCGCTCACGAACGTGCTGGAGCGCAATGCTGTTGTTCTTGCGCAAGGCACGGATGCAGACGTCTTCAGTTTGGTGGACGACGAGTTCGAGGCCGCGGCGCATGTCTTCTATGTGCGGGACGGCCGCATCGTGGGAGAGCGGGGCTGGGTGGTCGACAAACCGGAGCCCCTGACGCCTGCCGAGATGGTCAACGCCTTGCTTCAAGAGGCCTATGACACTGCCGACACCATTCCAGGCGAGGTACTTGTGCCTGTGGAACCCACGGAGGCAGATGTCATCGGCGCATATTTGCGCGGTCTGAGGGGAGCTTCTGTCTCCATCAGGGTGCCCACGCGAGGCAAGAAGGCGGAACTTGCCCAGTCCGGCGCAAAGAATGCGCAACAGGTGCTCGACCAGCACCGGCTGCGGAGGGCATCCGACATCACGACGCGTTCCGCAGCACTCCGTGACCTTCAGGAACAGTTGGGTCTCACGGAAGCACCGTTGCGCATCGAGTGCTACGACATCTCCCATACCCAAGGCACCCACCAGGTGGGCTCCATGGTGGTGTTCGAGGACGCGGTTGCCAAGAAGGCCGAGTATCGACAGTTTTCGGTGAGCGACGCGAGAGATGACACTGCAGCCATGACGGAGGTGTTGACCCGGCGCTTTGCCCGGTATCTCGAGGAATCGCGTCTGTCTCCCGCAGAGAGGGAGACTGCAAGGTTCGCCTATCCACCTCAACTTGTCGTGGTGGATGGCGGCCCGCCTCAAGTCGCCGCCGCGCGGAAGGCGATGGACGAGGTTGGCGTGCCCCATATCCCGGTCGTGGGCCTCGCAAAGCGACTCGAAGAGGTGTGGCTGCCTGGTGACGCGTTCCCCGCGATCCTGCCCCGTGGTTCGGACTCCTTGTACTTACTGCAGCGTGTGCGCGATGAGGCGCACCGGTTCGCGATCAAGAATCACAGGGCAAAGCGGGGCAAGGCCATGACGGCATCAACTCTCGACGAGATCCCCGGCGTGGGCCCCACTCGGTCAATCGCGTTGATGAGGCACTTCGGTTCTGTCGCGGGCCTCAAGGCAGCGTCTGCCGAGCAAATCGCCAGGGTTCCCGGAGTTGGAGAGGCCACAGCACGGGCGATTCACGCAAGTCTTCACGTCAAGGATGGCATCCTGGACTCATGATGGACGAGCCAGACCCGGTCACATATCCCTCGGGCTTTCCTAAGCCCACATTTGACGCCCCGCCTGTACCCCCAGAAGTCATGATCCTCACCGGGATGTCGGGCGCTGGACGCACCCATGCCGCGGGAGTGTTGGGAGATCTCGGCTGGTACGTCGTAGACAACCTGCCACCGCAGCTCCTTGGCGGGCTCGTCGCCATGGTGGGCAAGGAACAGTACGACCGACTTGCTGCCGTCGTCGACGTCAGGGGCGGGGAGTTTTTCCAGGATCTCGACGCGGTGGTGGACGACCTTGCTGCACGTGGCATTCCCGTCCGTCTCGTGTTTCTCGAGGCGTCCGACGAGGCTCTCGTGAGGCGTTTTGAGGGCGCTAGGCGACCGCACCCACTGCAAAAGGACGGCACGCTGCTCGAGGGAATCGGGCGCGAGAGGGTGCTCTTGGCCGCACTGCGCGACCGAGCGGATCTCACGATCGACACGAGCAACCTCAACGTCCACGAACTCCGTGAGACCATTACCACCGAGGTGGGCCTCCACGATCAGCAACTGACGGTCAATGTGATGTCCTTTGGCTTTCGCAACGGGCTACCCACCGATGCCGACTTCGTCGCCGATGTCAGGTTCTTGCACAATCCCCACTGGATTCCCGCGTTGCGACCGCTCACGGGTCTCGACGAGGCCGTGAACGAATTCGTCCTCGGTTCGGAAGGCGCGCAGGAGTTCGTCGGGCAGTACGCGACCTTGCTCGGCAGCGTCTTGGCACTGTACCGATCGTTCGACAAGCACTCGGTGACGATAGCGATCGGTTGTACTGGAGGTAAGCATCGTTCGGTGGCGATCGCAGAGGCCCTCGGGGAGTCCCTTCGCGCGCTCGGCACTCAGGTACGGGTGACGCATCGGGACCGGTCCACGTGGTGACGGCCCCACGCATCGTCGCGTTGGGGGGCGGGCATGGGCTTTCTGTGAGCCTCAATGCCCTCCGTCCATTGACGCGCAGCCTCACTGCAATCGTCACAGTTGCTGACGATGGTGGTTCGTCCGGGCGGCTGCGCAGGGAACTGGGCATCGTGCCTCCAGGTGATCTACGGATGGCGCTCAGCGCCCTGTGCGAAGAAGGCGAGTGGGGTCGCACCTGGAGAGATGTCTTGCAGACGCGTTTCTCTACGCCAGGTCCGCTCGATGGGCATTCGCTTGGCAATCTTCTGATCGCGGGCTTGTGGGAACGCACGGGAGACGTGGTTGAGGGTCTCGACTGGGTTGCCAAGCTGCTCCGGGCCCAGGGTCGAGTGCTACCACTCGCGATCGATCCGCTCGAGATTTCAGCGTTGGTTGAAGACGGCAATGGCATCCGGCTCGTGGAGGGTCAAGCGGCCGTTGCTCGCGCACACGGAACCGTGTTATCGCTCGACATCAATCCCACAGCGCCTCACGTTCCCCCGGCGACTCTTGAGTCAATCCGTGAAGCCGACGCCGTTGTTCTGGGTCCGGGTTCTTGGTACACCTCGGTCATGGTGCACTTCTTGGTCAAAGAAGTTGCCGATGAGTTGGTTGCCGCGGCGGATCGCACCATCCTTGCGCTCAACATTGCGTATGACGATATGGAAACGTCAGGAACTGACAGGGCAGATGATGTGCGAGCGCTGCGCCGAATCGAGCCCAGATTCCGGCCCGCCGTTGTGCTCGCGGATGCCACGCATGGGTCCGATCCAACTCTGAGGGCCGAGGTCGAATCGTGGGGTTCACGCCTTGTGGTGGCCGATATGAAGCGCATTGATGCCACAGATCGGCACGACGTCGATCGGCTCGCAGCAGAGTTCTCTCGCCTCATTACTGACCTTCGGGCGGCAGGTCACCCTCGGGGGATGAGAGGATAGGACTCATGGCGCTGACTGCACAGGTGAAAGACGAGCTTGCGCGGGTCGCAGTCGAGAAGACTTCTGCCCGCAAGGCGGAGATTGCCACCACGTTGAGGTTCGCGGGCGGACTCCACATCGTCTCGGGGCGCATCGTCGTCGAGGCCGAGCTTGACACAGCGGCCTCTGCACGCCGTCTACGCACCTTCATTCACGAGGTATACAACCTCGGATCCGAGATCATTGTTGTCTCGGGTGGGGCGCTCAAGCGTGGCAACCGCTACGTGGTGCGCGTGGTGAAGGAAGGCGAGTCGCTTGCGCGACAGACGGGTCTTCTTGACCATAGGGGCCGTCCAGTGAGGGGCCTTCCCCCTCAAGTGGTGAGTGGTTCGATCGAGGACACTGTCGCTGCGTGGCGTGGAGCCTTTCTGGCTCATGGTTCGCTCACTGAGCCTGGCCGCTCCGCGAGCCTCGAGGTCACGTCTCCCGGTCCCGAGGCTGCGTTGGCACTCGTCGGTGCCGCGCGCAGGCTAAGCATCACCGCAAAGTCACGCGAGGTGAGGGGAGTTGACCGCGTCGTCATCCGTGACGGCGACGCGATTTCGGCCCTGCTCGCCCGTCTTGGTGCCCACGACTCAGTGCTCGAATGGGAAGAGAAGCGCACGCGTCGTGAAGTCCGCGGAACTGCCAATCGTCTAGCCAACTTCGACGACGCGAACTTGCGGCGCTCCGCTCAGGCCGCTGTCGCGGCGAGTGCGCGGGTGGAAAGGGCCGACGCCATCCTCGGTGATGCGGTTCCAGAGCACCTTCGTGAAGCGGGCACCTTGCGTATCGCTCATCGTGACGCCTCGCTCGAAGAGCTTGGACGGCTCGCGACTCCGCCACTCACCAAAGATGCTGTTGCAGGCCGAATCCGGCGGCTCCTCGCCACGGCAGATAAGTTAGCCAAGGACCTCGGGATTCCAGACACTGAGGCCGGAATTAATCCCCAGTTCTTGAACTAGATCCACGCTGGATCTTTGGCATTCAAAGTCGCTGTGTGGGGACCTACGTCGCACCGCGCATGAGCCCTGGGTAGTAGGATTGCAGAAGTGGCATCGCCTCGGCGGCGCCCTGCGCATTGACGCGCTGCCCCACATCCCCCACCGCGCCATGTCGCGCGAACCGAGGAGAAAAAGTGACCATCAAGGTCGGTATTAATGGCTTCGGCCGTATTGGACGTAACTTCTACCGCGCGATCATCGCGTCGGGCGCTGACATCGAGATTGTGGGTGTCAATGACCTCACGGACAACAAGACGCTCGCGCACCTTCTCAAGTACGACACCGTTCTGGGAGTCTTCCCAGGCACCGTGACGTTCGACGACGAGAACATCCACGTCGACGGCAAGGCCATCCGTGCCCTTGCTGAGCGCGACCCCAACAACCTCCCGTGGGCAGAACTTGGCGCCGACATCGTGATCGAGTCGACCGGCTTCTTCACGGACGCAACCAAGGCTGCGGCTCACATCGCAGCTGGTGCCAAGAAGGTCATCATCTCGGCGCCCGCGTCGAACGACGATGGCACGTTCGTCGTGGGTGTGAACCACACCGACTACGACCCGGCAAACCACCACGTCATCTCCAACGCCTCGTGCACCACCAACTGCCTTGCGCCCGTTGCGAAGGCCCTCAACGACGCCATCGGCATCGAAAAGGGTCTGATGACCACCATTCACGCTTACACGGGTGACCAGAACCTGCAGGACGGCCCCCACAAGGACCTCCGTCGTGCACGCGCCGCAGCGCAGAACATCGTCCCCACCTCGACCGGTGCTGCCAAGGCCGTTGCCTTGGTGTTGCCCGAGCTCAAGGGCAAGCTCGATGGTTTCGCGATGCGCGTCCCCGTCATCACGGGTTCCGCCACCGACCTGACGTTCACCGCTTCGCGTGAGGTCACCGTCGACGAGGTCAACGCAGCTGTCAAGGCCGCAGCTGACGGCGCCATGAAGGGCACCCTCGAGTACACGGAAGACGACATCGTGTCCTCGGACATCGTCGGCAACCCTCACCAGAGCATCTTCGACGCCAAGCTGACCAAGGTCTCCGGCGACATGGTGAAGATCGTTGCTTGGTACGACAACGAGTGGGGCTACTCCAGCAGCCTCGTCAAGCTGACGGAATACGTCGGCGCTCGCCTCTAACGATCCCTTGAAAAACGTCCGTACACGCGCCTTGCGTGTGCGGGCGTTTTTCTGTCACAACTAAGGACAATCAACATGCTGAAAACGATCGACAGCCTGGGTGACCTGACCGGCAAAAAGGTCCTGGTTCGCTCCGACCTGAACGTGCCGCTCGACGGCACCACCATCACCGACGACGGCCGCGTGCGCGCCTCCGTTGCCACCATCGAGAAGCTGCTCGCAGCAGGCGCCTCCGTCATCGTCACGGCCCACCTCGGCCGTCCCGATGGCACGCCGAATGCAAAGTACTCGCTCGCACCCGCAGCCGTACGGCTCGCCGAACTCCTCGGCAAGCCCGTGACCCTCGCGGACGACCTCGTGGGCCCGTCCGCCAAGGCCACCGTCGACGCGCTTGAGCCCGGCCAGGTTGCCATGCTCGAGAACGTGCGTTTCGACGCACGCGAGACCTCCAAGGTCGATGCCGAGCGCGAAGCACTCGCGGCCGAACTCGCTGCCTTTGCTGACGCGTTCGTGTCAGACGGCTTTGGCGTGGTCCACCGCAAGCAGGCCTCGGTCTATGACATCGCCAAGGTTCTCCCCGCTGCAGCAGGTCTCTTGGTCCAGAAGGAGGTCGAGTCGCTCAGCAAGGCGGTGACCGATCCCGAGCGCCCCTACGTTGTCGTTTTGGGTGGATCGAAGGTCTCCGACAAGCTGGGTGTCATCGCGAACCTGCTCACCAAGGCAGACCGCATCCTCATTGGTGGGGGCATGCTCTTCACGTTCCTCAAGGCTCAAGGTCATGAGGTCGGGAAGTCCCTGCTCGAGGAAGACCAACTTGATGTGGTCAAGGGATACCTAGCAACCGCCGAGGCGAGCGGTGTGGAGATTGTTCTCCCCACCGACATCCTTGCGGCCACGGGCTTTGCGGCCGATGCCGAGTTCGACGTCGTTGCCGCGGACGCGATCCCTGCTGACCGCATCGGCCTAGACATCGGCCCCAAGTCTGCAGAGCTCTTTGCGTCCAAGATCCTTGACGCTAAGACCATCGTCTGGAACGGCCCCATGGGCGTCTTCGAGTTCCCCGCCTTCGCGGGAGGCACCAAGGCCGTGGCCCAGGCCATGATCGATTCAGACGGATTCTCAGTGGTCGGCGGCGGCGACTCCGCGGCTGCTGTACGCATCCTCGGGTTCGACGAGGCCGGCTTTGGACACATCTCAACGGGTGGCGGCGCGTCGCTCGAACTGCTCGAGGGCAAGGTTCTTCCTGGCCTCGCCGTTTTGGAAGGCTAGACCATGGCACGCACACCGCTCATCGCAGGCAACTGGAAGCTCAATCTCGATCACCTCGAGGCGACGCACACTGTGCAGAAGCTCGCTTGGCTCTTGCGCGACGCCAAGCACGACTTCACCAAGGTCGAGGCCGCTGTCATGGCGTCCTTTACGTCGCTGCGTTCCGTCCAGACCCTCATCGAGGCCGACAAGCTCGGCATCAAGTACGGGGCTCAGGACGTCTCCGAGCACGCATCGGGCGCATACACGGGTGAGGTTTCGGGCGCTCAACTCGCGAAGCTGGGTTGCGACTTTGTTGTCGTCGGTCACTCCGAGCGTCGTCAGTACCACGGCGAGTCCGACGCGACCGTAGCTGCCAAGGCTAAGGCCGCTTTCGACAACGGCATCGTGCCGATCGTGTGTGTGGGAGAAGGACTCGACATCCGCAAGGCTGGCGACCAGGTCTCTTACACGCTCGCGCAGGTCGAAGGCTCGCTCGCCGGCATCTCGGCAGAGAACGCCAAAGACGTTGTCATCGCCTACGAGCCCGTATGGGCCATCGGAACGGGTGAGGTGGCGACGCCCGCCGATGCTCAGGAAGTGTGCGGAGCAATTCGCGGTAAGCTCGCTGAACTCTACGACGCAGAGCTCGCGGCAGGCGTCCGCGTGCTGTACGGCGGTTCGGTCAAGTCGAGCTCGGTCGCGCAGCTTATGGCTGAGGTCGATGTTGACGGCGCACTCGTGGGCGGCGCAAGCCTCGACCCCGAGGAATTCGCAAAGATCGTCCGCTTCTTGGAGCACGTCACGGCGTAATGGCATGACTGTGCCGCGCTCCTTCGTGGGCGCGGCACAGTGCCGTTTGCGGGCGGTGCGTGGGCGTGACGCTGTGCGTCGCGTATCCTGTAAGCAATATCTGGTGAACGAGGAGAATCGTGCAAATTCTTACCACCTTCTTATGGGTGCTTCTGTTGCTGACGAGTGTGCTGATCGTGATCCTCGTGCTGGTGCACCGTGGGGGAGGAGGAGGCATCACTGACGTCTTTGGCGGCGGTATTGCCTCGGGCATTCAAAGCTCAGCAGTGGGCGAGCGCAACCTGTCCCGGATCACATGGGGCGTCTCGGTGGCTTGGGGAATGTCGATCGTGTTGCTAGGCCTCATAGAAAAGTACGCGGGCTAACTAGCCCCCGACGTATTAAGGGACAACACCATGGCAGGTGGTAGTGCAATTCGTGGGTCGCGCGTAGGTGCTGGCCCCATGGGCGAGGCGGAGCGCGGCGAGTCCGCTCCCCGCGAAACGTTTTCCTATTACTGCGCGAAGGGCCACGTCACGCGGCCCAACTTTGCGGTGGGGGATGACCGCGAGATCCCTCATGAATGGGACTGCACCAAATGCGGGCTGCCAGGCGGTCTCGATCCACACAACCCCCCGGAGCCCTTGCGCAACGAGCCTTACAAGACTCACCTCGCGTATGTGAAGGAACGGCGCACCAACGAAGAGGGTGAGGCGCTTCTCACCGAGGCCCTCGACGCTCTACGAGCCCGTCGCGGGTACGTCGGCGCCTAGATCGCTGTCGACGCTGCTGTGTCGATGAGCCACAGCGTCTCGCTCGTGCCCTTGATGCACGCAGCGGGGAGTTCAGTATCCCCGTGGATGGCACGTGCCACCACAGCGGCCTTTCCCTCGCCTGCGGCCACGATCCAGACGCGGCGCGCCCTGTTGATTGTAGAGAGGGTCATCGTCACCCTCTCAAGAGGCGGCTTGGGGGAGTCCAGGATTGCCGCTGCTCGCAGCATCGCCCCCGTCCACTCCGGCTCGAGATGGTCACGCTGGAAGGTGAATTCGGGGTGACCGGGGAACAGGCTCGCGACATGGCCATCTGGGCCCATCCCAAAGAGCGCAACATCCCATTCCGGGTCGCCTCCCTCGTTCGCGATCTCAGAGTAGTACTTAGAGGCGGCGAGCACGACGGAATCGTCATCGCTTGCTGAACCCACGCGGTGAATGTTCTCCTCCGGCAGTGGCACAGAGCTCAAGAGTGCCTCCTGGGCCTGCAACTCGTTGCGATCCGCGTCGCCTGTTGCGACAAAGCGCTCATCGCCCCACCACACGTGCACGCTCGTCCAGTCGATCAGGTGCGCCAGGGGAGACACCGCAAGTGAACGCAAGAGGGCTACGCCAACTGTTCCTCCCGTGAGCACCACGTGGGCAACACCGCGGAGAGCGATGGCATCAGACAGGGCCAACCCAAGCCTGGCACCCGTCGCGTCGGCCACTGCCTGGGCATCCGCATACACGATCACGGTTCTCATGAGCAGTGCGCAACCTGCTGAAGCGCCTCGCCATAGACGGGGTCGTTGTCCATGCGCCGCAATTCCTCCGCGAGGCACTCGGCCTGTGTGCGAGAGGCCAGAGCGATGACGTGAGGAGGCTGGTCGGGCTGGGAAAGAGTCGCGTTGAGGCCGTCTGGACGGACGATCGAGATCTCTCCAGATGGAGTATCGAGGCAGATGGAGACGAGCCCCGTCGCCTCCGCGTCGTAGGTCGCCTGAAACTCACAACCGAGGGTGCCGCGTAGCCACGCACCCAAGAGCAGAATCGACGGTGAATTGACGTCTCCGTGCAGCCGAGCCATCGTGACTTGCTGATCCGCGACCTGGTCAAGCGCGGACGCAAGCAACGCCCGCCACCTCGTGATCCGTGTCCACGCCAGATCGGTGTCACCCGGCGCGTAAGCATCGGACAAGGCACACAGCCGTGCGGCCGGGTTCGCTGCTCCCTTGGCGTCTGTGATGCGCCGCTGTGCCATGGCGCCGATGCCCGTGGCCGATGGCACGAGCGGCACCACGGAGGCCCACCAGGCAACGATGGGAGCATCGGGAAGTAGCAGGGGAGTGATGAGCGTGTCAGCGTGGTCCATGGCGCTCAGAGGCGGCCGCAACACAATGACCTCTGAAGCCCCAGCGTCGCCCCCTACCCGAATCTGGCCATCGAGATTGTCGGACTCTTCTTGAGGCGACAAGACGATGATGCGGCAGGGGTGCTCGCGCGAAGCGACGTTTGCAGTGCGGATGGCGGCTTCTGCGTCGGCATCCGTGGCATCGATCACCAGAGTCATGACACGTCCGATGGTGACGACGCCGCCCTCTTTACGCAGTTTGAGGAGCTCCGCATTGATATCGACGGTGGTGGTGCTGGGCAGATCGATAATCATGGTCGCCTCCATGCGCGTCCGTCACGTGCCATCATGTCGTCCGCCTCGGCAGGCCCCCACGTGCCCGATCGATACTGTTCGGGCTGTCCCTGGGTCGCCCAGAACTCGGTAATGGGATCCAGGATTTGCCAGGAAGAGGCCACCTCTTGATGCCTTGGGAACAACGGTGGATCACCCAGCAGAACGTCGAGAATGAGACGTTCGTAGGCTTCGGGCGACTCATCGGTGAACGCGTTTCCGTAGGCGAAGTCCATTGTCACGTCGCGTACCTCCATGGCCGTCCCCGGAACTTTGGAGCCAAACTTGAGAGTGACGCCTTCGTCTGGCTGCACACGGATGACGAGCGCGTTGGTTCCCACGTCCGATCCCACGATCTGCTGGAAGTAGGGGGAGGGCGCCTTCTTGAATACCAACGCGATCTCCGTCACCCTGCGTCCAAGACGCTTGCCTGCTCGCAAGTAGAACGGCGTGCCGTTCCAGCGTCGATTGGGGATCTCGACCTTGATGGCGGCGTAGGTCTCGGTGGTGGAGTCCGCGGCGATGCCGTCTTCGTCGAGGAAGGAACCTACCCGTTCACCGCCCCGCCAGCCCGCCGCATATTGGCCTCTGGCAGTGGAAGCGCCAAGGTCGGCGGGGAGAGCGACAACCCGTAGGACCTTTTCTTTCTCGGTCCGTAGATCCGTGGCGTCGAATGATGCAGGCTCCTCCATGGCCGTCAAGGCAAGCAGCTGCAACAAGTGGTTTTGAATCACGTCACGGGCGGCGCCGATGCCGTCGTAGTACCCCGCCCGGCCGCCGATGCCGATGTCCTCGGCCATCGTGATCTGCACGTGATCGATGTAGTGCGAGTTCCACATCGGCTCAAAGAGCTGGTTTGCAAAGCGCAACGCCAAGAGGTTCTGCACCGTCTCTTTGCCCAAATAGTGGTCGATGCGGAATACAGCGTCAGGGGGGAAGACTTCGGACACCACCTGGTTCAGTGCGTTCGCCGTCTTCAGGTCGGAGCCGAAAGGCTTCTCGATGACCACGCGTCGCCACGTGCCCTCGTGGGGGTCCGAAAGCCCCGAGTCACGCAGTTGGCCGATGACCTCCGGAAAGGCAGATGGAGGGATGGACAAATAGAAAGCGTGGTTCCCCCCAGTGCCGCGCTTCTCGTCTAGCTCCTCGACAGTGCGCTTGAGTTCGGCAAAAGCGGCCGGGTCGTCAAAGGAACCCTGGACAAAGCGAATGCCCTCGGCGAGCTGATCCCACGTCTCCTCGCGCCACGGAGTGCGGGCGTACTTCTTGACCGAGTCGTGAACAACCTGCGTGAAGTCCTCGCGGCCCCACTCCCGCCTGGCAAATCCCGTGAGGGCGAAGGCCGGGGGGAGCAGGCCCCTATTGGCGAGGTCGTAGACCGCGGGCATGAGCTTCTTGCGGGCGAGGTCGCCCGTCACACCAAACATCACAAGGCCGCAAGAGCCCGCGATCCGAGGCAATCTGCGATCGCGCGGATCACGGAGAGGGTTGACCACTATGTTGCCTCCAAAACTGACAAACTGCCGGCACCCAATAGCGTGGGGGGAGCGGGCAATGCGGGGGACACCGCGATGTTGATGAGTGACCTATCCGGGCGACCGGGCCCACGCTCATGCGAACGTGGGCCGTTGGCCGTTGGCCGTTGGCCGTGATCCCATCTCGTAAAAGACTGCTCGTGTGGACTCTTAGACCGCGGCCTTGACGCTTTCCTTGGCCTTGGCCACGACGTTGTCTGCCGTGAAGCCGTACTTGGCCATGAGGAGATCGCCCGAAGCTGACTCTCCAAAGTGGTCGATGCCGATCACGCGACCCCCGTCACCGACAACGTCACGCCAACCCAAGGCAGATCCCGCCTCGACGCTGACGCGAGCCTTCACAGTCGCCGGAATGACCGACGAGCGGTACGACTCGTCTTGACGATTGAAGAGCTCGCGGCACGGCATGGAGACCACGCGTGCCTTGATGCCCTCGGCCGCGAGTGCCTCGCGTGCTGCGACGCACAGTTGGACCTCGGAACCAGTGCCGATGAGGATGACGTCGGCGTCTTCGTCGGCTCCAGCAAGGACGTAGGCGCCCTTGGCAAAGCCCTCAGCGGAGGTGCCTTCGAGCGTGGGGACGTTCTGACGCGTCAGGATGAGGCCCGACGGGCGATCCTTTGTCTCAATCGCGTACTTCCATGCCCACGCGGTCTCGTTGGCGTCGGCAGGGCGTACAACGTCGAGCCCTGGGATGGCACGCAACGTCGCCACGTGCTCGATGGGCTGGTGCGTGGGACCGTCCTCGCCCAAACCAATCGAGTCGTGCGTCCACACGAACGTGCTCGGGATTCCCATGAGCGCTGCAAGGCGGACTGCGCCGCGCATGTAGTCAGAGAACACCAAGAATGTGCCGCCATAGGCCCGCGTGAGACCGTGCAGGGTAATCCCGTTGACGATGGTGCCCATGCCAAACTCGCGGATGCCAAAGTGCAGCGTCCGTCCGTACCAGCTCGCGTTGGGGTAGGACTTGGTGGCGCGGTGGGGCGGCAGGAACGACGGCTCGCCGTCCATCGTGGTGTTGTTGGAGCCCGCGAGGTCGGCCGAGCCGCCCCACAACTCCGGAAGGACGGGGGCAAGGGCCGTCAGCACCTTGCCCGATGCGGAGCGCGTAGCAACTGACGTACCCACCTCGAACACGGGAAGGGCATCGTCCCAATTGGCGGGAAGCTCCTTGGCCAGCAAGCGCTCGAGCAATGCCGCACGCTCGGGCTGTTCAACCTGCCACTTGGCAAACTCGCCGTTCCAGGCAGAATGTGCCGCCTGTCCACGGTCACGGGCCTTGGTCGAGTGCTCGTAGACGGCGGGTTCCACATCAAAGGACTTCTCTGGATCAAAGCCAAGCGCAGTCTTGAGACCCGCGACCTCTGTGGCACCCAAGGCCGAGCCGTGGACTCCGCCGGTGTTCTGCTTGGTGGGCGAAGGCCAGCCGATGATGGTGCTGAGGGCAATGATCGACGGCTTGCCGGTCTCGGCCTTGGCCGCGTGGATGGCCGCCAGGAGCGCGTCGGGGTCTTCCTTGTAGCCTTCGGGTGTGACCCAGTCGACGCGTTGAGTGTGCCAGCCATACGCCTCGTAGCGCCCCAGGACGTCCTCGTCGAAGGCGATATCGGTCTCGTGCTCGATCGAGATCTTGTTGTCGTCCCAGATCACGATGAGGTTGCCGAGTTCTTGCACGCCCGCGATTGCGCTTGCCTCGTGGCTCACACCCTCTTGGAGGTCGCCGTCGGAGGCGATGACATAGATGTGGTGATCGAAGATGGACTCGCCAGCGGGAGCATCGGGGTCCAAGAGGCCACGCTCACGACGCGACGCCATCGCCATACCGACCGAGGACGCAAGACCCGAGCCGAGAGGTCCCGTGGTGATCTCCACCCCGGGCGTGTGCCCGAATTCGGGGTGACCAGGCGTCTGTGAGCCCTCGGTTCGCAGCGACGCGAGGTCCTCGAGGCTCAAGGGGTACCCCGCGGCAAAGAGCTGGAGGTAGAGGGTCAGTGACGAGTGGCCGCATGACAAGACGAAGCGGTCACGTCCAAGCCACGTGGGGTCCGCGGGGTCGTGAGTCATCACGTTCTGAAAGAGCAAGTATGCAGCGGGCGCAAGCGAGATCGCGGTGCCGGGGTGGCCGTTTCCGACCTTCTCCACTGCGTCGGCGGCGAGGACACGAAGCGTGTCGATCGCGCGGGTGTCCAGGTCAGTCCATCCTGTAGTCACGGTTCTCCCTTGAAGATCAGTCGGGCGGCAGTTCTAGCCTACCGCCGCGCCGGGAAGAGGGAGCGCGATCTGGGACGCCTGAAGGGCATTTTGAGCCGGAAACAGAGGGCAATTGGGCGGGCGTCCGCCACCTCCGCGGTGCGACGTACAATCGAGACATGCCGGCTGACGTGACTTCTCCCTCCGACATTTCGGCCCCATCGGTGGGGCGACTCATTCATGCG
>SWCB01009157.1_pt1 | contig 35372 bp, 37 predicted proteins | sample 4692901 | NCBI WGS metagenome assembly SWCB01 (sample SAMN10267276, study PRJNA491770) | bioreactor metagenome | isolation source: DHS bioreactor inoculated with subseafloor sediment | place: Japan: off Shimokita Peninsula | collected 2006-08 | reverse complement strand
ATAAAATTTTATTTATTTATGATGTCTACTTGACAGGGGGCAGTTCAAGATGAAGTCCTTTTTTTATATTAATTTTTTAAAAAATTATGATATATTAGATAATAGTAAACAGATATAAAGGTAGGTAAGTCATGAACTATATGGCACAAATGAAGATTATCAATCATCCATCAGATATGATGATTGATATGGAAATTATAGATAATAAGATAGATTTGAATCATAAAGCTACTTATAGAGATGTCGTTAGGGGGATAGTGATTTCAGGCAATAAGATTTTAGTTGTTTATCCAAAAGATGAACTCATTTATGGTACACCTGGTGGTGGCATAGAAACTAATGAGTCAAAAGAAGAAGCTTTAAAAAGAGAAATGTTAGAAGAAGTAGGAGCAACCCAACTTGAAATCATTGCTTATTTAGGAAAAATAACATCATACCGAAAAAAATTTGATGAAGACCTTAATTTTATCCCGACCCATCATCTTTATTTGGTTGATATAAAATCATGGGGGAATCAAAGCCTCATCGAATATGAAATAGCATTAGGACTTTCATATGATTTTATGGATATTGATGAAGTGATAGAAACCAATGAACAAGCGCTATTAAAAAGAGAACAGACATACTTAGATTTTTACACCAATCAAACAGTTTTATTTAAGACAATTAAAAAATTAATGATGGATCAAAAAATATGATGACCACCCCTTTAGAGGATGGTCTTTTTTCTTATATATAGATATTAACTTTTCATTTCATATGAAATCATATAAAATGTAAGTATTGAGAAAGTAGGTGCAGTTATGAAAGTTATAATTTTAAAAAGTTTAACAGGTGTTTTCTTTTTTGTGATGCTACTTATGAATTATTTAGCCAACGCACTCCCTTTAAATCAAAGAAATACTGGAGAAATTTCAGATATGTATCCATCGTATTTTACACCCTCAGGATTTACATTTTCTATTTGGGGTGTCATTTATATCTTATTATCTATATTACTTGTAAAAATACTAATAACACCAAACTCTGTCTTTTTTATTGAGTATCCAGAAAAACTTATCTATCTATTTATTGCAAGTTCGATATTAAATGCATTATGGTTAGTTGCATGGCATTATGACTATATGATCATCTCAAGTGTTGTTATGATATTGCTTTTTGGTGCACTGATTTGGATTGCATTTTACATACCAAGTTTGGATACACTAACAAAAACAGCATTTAGCATTTATGCTGGTTGGATTAGTATAGCACTCATTGCAAATATAACGATCACATTAATTAAGTTAAATATACCTCTATTTCAAAACAACGAAGTGGTTTGGTATATCATTATTATGGTAGTTGGTGTTGTTATAGGTGTTACTACATTGGTTGTGTTTAAGAATTTCCCTTATTACTTAGTCTTTATATGGGCTTATTTTGGTATATTTATGAAACACTTAAACCAAAGTGGATATCATTTAGGAAGAAACTATATATTGTTTAATGGGACTTTGCTAGCTACACTTATGTTATCGGGTATTGTTCTATTCATCTTAAATAATTACAAATTTTTTGAAGTATCATAAAATGACAGATTGATAGAAAGAAAAAACAATATAGAAAATCGCTTTATTCATAGATTATCCAAAAATATGTTATTTATAAAATTGAATTGAAAGTAACACTAGTTTTGTTGTATAATTGATATAAGTTATAAGAATGCGAGGTATTTATTATGTGGGGAGATATGACAGCATTTCAACAAACATTTTTTGTAATCGCGATCGTCGCTACAGTAGTGATGATTATTTTGATTATCTTAATGTTTGTCGGCATGGATGAGATTGACAGTTTTGATGGTGCTGTTGATGACATGGATTTCGATCTAGATGCAATCAACGATGAACCGATTAGTGGTATAGGTGGGCTAAGGATTTTAAGTATTAGAGGGGTACTAGCTTTCTTAAGTATTGGTGGTTGGACGACTTATTTATTAAGTGATGCAATGCCTGAATGGGCTGCTGCACTTATTGGTGCTGTAGCTGGAGCTATTGCAGCATTTTTACTAGCATATGCTTTAAAACAAGCAATGCGTCTAGAATCTTCAGGAAATCTAGATTATAAGAGTGCAATTGGCAAGCCAGCAATGATTTATATTAGAGTTCCAGCTGACAGAAATGGACACGGAAAAGTGATATTAAATCATCAAGGGAAAATGGTTGAAGTTGATGCTTTAACCGATGAAAAAGAAGATTTGATTAGAAATACTAAAGTTGAAGTTGTTGCTTTAGAAGATGAAAATACATTACTTGTAAAAAAGACAAAATAAAAAAAGGAGATTAGAACATGATTTTAATGACAGTAGGTGGACTTTTTGGTTTAATTATAGCGATATTAGTGATTGTATTTATGGTACTTGCATTTATCGTATCAAGAATCAAGAAATGTCCATCAGACAAGATTATGGTTATTTATGGTAAGGTCGGTCAAAACACAGATGGAAGTAGCCGATCTGCAACATGTATTCACGGGGGAGCTAAATTTGTTTATCCATTTATTCAAGCTTATGAATACCTTGATTTAACACCACTATCAATTAGCGTTGATTTAACAAAGGCGTTATCAAGACAAAATATTCGTATTGATGTTCCTTCAAGATTTACAGTTGGTATTTCAACTGAACCAAGTGTCATGATGAATGCTGCTGAGCGTTTATTAGGATTACAGTTAAGTGAAATTCAAGAGTTAGCTAAAGATATTATCTTTGGTCAATTACGTTTAGTGATTGCGACAATGGATATTGAAGAAATCAATACCAACAGAGATAAGTTCTTAGAAGCAGTTAGTGACAACGTAGAAACTGAACTTAAGAAAATTGGTTTAAGATTAATCAACGTTAACGTTACCGATATTAATGATGAATCAGGATATATCGAAGCGTTAGGTAAAGAAGCTGCTGCTAAAGCGATCAATGATGCTAAGAAGAGCGTTGCTGAAAAGAATCGTGATGGTTCGATTGGTGAAGCAGAAGCCTTAAGAGATCAAAGAATTCAAGTTGCAACTGCAGATGCACTTGCAATTGAAGGGGAAAATAACTCTTTAGGAGAAATCTCTAAATCAAATGCAACGCGTCGTGAAATTGAAGCGGAAGCCTTAAGAAGAGCAACTGCTGCAGAAAAGATTGCATCAGCGAAAGCATTAGAAGAATCATATGTTGCTGAAAAAGAAGCTGAACTTGCAAGAGCTGCTCGTGAAAAAGCATCACTTGAAGCTGATATTATTATTAAATCTGAAATCGATAAGCAAAAGAAAGTCATCGAAGCAGAAGCAATAGCAGAAGAAACAAGAAGAAAAGCTAAAGGTGAAGCGGATGCGATTTTTGCGAAGATGGAAGCTGAAGGTCGCGGTATGTTTGAAATTCTTCAAAAACAAGCAGAAGGTTTCACTCAACTTGTTAAAGCAGCAAATAACGATTCTGATGCAGCTATTAAACTTCTTATCGCAGATAAACTTGAAACACTTGTTGGTATCCAAGTTGAAGCTATTAAGAATCTTAAGTTTGATAAGATTACTGTTTGGGATGGTGGTCAAAGCAAAGATGGATCTACACAAACAGCTAACTTTGCATCTAATTTAATGCGTGCAATTCCTCCAATGCAAGATCTATTTGCAATGGCAGGTATGGAACTTCCAAAATATTTAGGACAAAACATTGATTCTGAAGTTAAAACAGTAAAAGAAGAATCACCTAAAAAAGAGGAAAAAGCTCCAGAGAAAAAAGAAGTTAAAAAAGAGAAATGATCAATTAAAGGTTAAGCGTTATGCTTAACCTTTTTTTATGTTTATGATGGCTTTGTTATGGTATAATAAAAGAAATCGTGTACCGGGGGTATAAGATGTTTTTAGATATTTTACGTTTTTTATTACTGATTATCATTGGTATGGGTGCTTCAGCTGTTGCTTTATCATTTGCGAGTTTAGGTATTTTTAGAGCATTTGATTTTTATCCATCAAAAAAACTACCTTGGATTTATATTATTTTTTATTTTGTCTTATTAATAGGTATATTTTTTGGAGCTGCTCAATATAACGAAGCAAATATATCAAACAGTTTTATTCTCATGGCTGCAATCTATACTATCGGTATGATTGTTATGGGTATATATTTAAAGATTAAACATTTTAGCTACGAATCTAGTAAAAGATTTGTTATTGCTTACAGCGTTATCTTTATAGCAGATGCAATGTTGATGATGGTTCTGATGAATATACTAGCCGCATTTACGATTGTACTATTTGGATAATCATACAGGAGAAATTTACATGGAGATTAAAGACATACTTACATTAATAGCAACCATTTTGATTGCTACTGGATTAGTAGTTTTTATAGCATCATTGATAAAAGTTGGATTCTTTAGACTTTTTCATTTTTTACCAACTAAAAAGTTGTTTATTGAGTATGTACTTATGCATTTCTTTATACTTATTGTAGTTGCAATTCTTTTAATATTTATTAGAATATATGACATGCCTGGGGTATTTAGAATAGTTGCTCCTGTGTATATTGCTTTCTTATTTTTTGAGGCATTTTATGTATATGATAAACATTTAACATATGAACCCGTTACTCAATATACATTTTCAACTATTATTTCATCCATTTTAAATATATTTCTTATGAGTTTTCTTGTTTTTAAAACGATATATACTATTTTATATTAGGAGGAGAATATGAAATTATCCGTACAAAAAGATATTCAGTCAATCAAAAGACTTATTCTGGAACAATTTAGTGAATATAATATTGTTCATCAAGGACAAATCAGTGAAGAAGTAGTATTTCTAGTGATAGAAAAGTATTTCATTAGAAATTCAAGTAGAGCATCTTTATCGATTGTTATGTATCAAGAAGACGACTTTGAAACTATTCTTGAAGCTGTTGGTTCTGGTGGAGGTACAGGTTGGTTGTTTAAGTTTGATTGGGGCGCAAAAGAATCTTTTGAACATAAAATCATCAGCATCCTTGAAGATCATCAGATTCATTTTAAAGAGATATCTACAGATTAATGCATTTTGTTAAAAAAATGCATTTTTTTATGTATTTTTAGTTTCTTTTTTTAAAGTTATAGTGTATCCTATGTTTGGAAAGAGGTGTGCACATGACAATAGATACAATCATCATTTACAGCTTAAGTTTTATTTTACTTGTCTTATCTTTCATAAAGAATAAGCAGAAAACAAAAAAAGCACTTATTAAAGCTAAAAATACATTCATAAAGTTAATGCCTGTCTTATTACCATTATTTTTGTTTATTGGTATTATTTTAACTTTAATAACTCCAGAATTCATCAGTCAAACGATGGGTGAAGAAAGTGGTATTTTTGGGTATATCATAGGATTATTTTTAGGAAGCATTACTTTTATGTCACCATTTGTTGCTTATCCTTTAGGTTCGGATCTAATTGCACAAGGTGCCTCTGTGCCTATAGTCGCAGGATTTTTAGTTACACTCATGAGTGTAGGGCTTGTTTATTTTGCAATGGAGAGCAAAATGTTTAATAAGAAAGTTGCAATTTATAGAAACATAGTCAGTTTTATTGGTGCAATCCTAGTCATTTTAGTTGTTATGTTGGTAGGTGTATGATGAAAAAGATATTAAAAAAACAAAAATTCTTAATGCTTTCAATCATCGCATTAATTGTAATGACTATTATTGATATTTCATTGACATATACTGCACTTGAAAATACATATCATCAAGTGATATCTATGCTTTTAATTGTCCCACCTATATTCATCCTTATTGGATTATTTGATGTATGGGTTCCAAAAGAAACGATTATTGAGCATATGGGTGAAAATTCAAAAACCAAAGGTATGATTTTATCATTTTTATTAGGTGCGCTCAGTGCCGGACCAACACTTATTGCTTTTCCTATCGCTCATATGATGCTAAGAAAAGGTGCTAAATATAGCAATGTCATGTTTTTCTTAATGGTATGGAGTTCACTAAAATTGCCGATCATTTTATTCCAAATCACTGAATTAGGGTTTAGATTTGCAATGATTATTGATATAACCTTGCTCGTATTGTTCTATATAAGTGCAAGCATCATTCGTTTATTTGTGTCCAAAGAAGAAATTGATTTATTTATAAAAAAGGCTCAACAAATGCAATAAGAGGAGAAATCCTCTTTTTTTGATTTTTTTGCTTTACAATATAATCAATTAGGTGTAAAATGTAAATGTAAACAAAAGTTTGAAAATAAACAAATGTATGAGGTAATGCTTATGAAACTTAATGATAATGAACATAAGGTTTTGCTTATTTTAAAAGAAGATCCATATATCAGTCAAAAAAAACTAGCTGATCTTCTAAATCTTTCTAGACCAGCGGTTGCAAATCTAATTTCTGGCCTTCAAGATAAAGGGTATATTTTAGGAAAACCTTACGTCTTAAGAGAAGAGAGATACATCACATGTATTGGTGGGGCTAATTACGATCGCACCTTTAAACTAGAAGACGACTTGATCTTAGGTACATCAAATCCTGTGTTATCACAAACATCATTTGGTGGTGTGATAAGAAATGTTGCCGAAAATCTAGCAAGACTAGATCAAAATGTTTCTTTGATGAGTATCGTAGGAAATGACACCTTAGGGCAAGAACTTATAGCTAAACAAAAGAAGTTGATGGAAGTATTTGCGACTGACTATTTAGATCATGAAACCACAGGAAGTTATTATTCAATTATTGACCAAAAAGGCAACATGACTGTTGGTTTTGCAGATATGTCTATTAATCAACATATGAGTCGGTCATGGATTTTAGAGCATAAAAGACATATCCATTTAAGTTCGTATATCGTAACAGATCTTAATGTATCTAAAGATGCGATTGAGTCACTACTAGAAGTGAGTAAATCTGAAAAAATACCATTAGCCATCGTTGGTGTTTCTGGTCCTAAAATGAAACATCTACCAGAAGATCTTGATGGGTTAGATTTATTGATATGTAATTTAGATGAAGCACAAGCATACTTTAAGACAAAAGAAGATGATCCAAAAATTCTACTTCAAAAATTCTTAGAAAAAAACATAAGTAAAGTTGTGATAACAGTTGGAACAAAAGGTTCATATTATGGTACTAAAAACCAAATCAATCATCAAAATGCATACATGATACCAGATCATGAAGTAGTTGATGTCACAGGCGCTGGAGATGCATTTAGTAGTGCATTAATTTATGGACTTGTCACTAATCATAGTTTTGATGAAAGTATCAAATATGCTGCAATCAACTCAAGTTTAACCATTCAATCCAATCATTCGGTAAATCCGAAATTATCTATAAATTTAATTAAAAAGGAGCTAAAAAAGTATGAAAACATATGAAAAATATTTAAGTATTAAAAAAGAAGTCAAAGAGGCTTTAGATAATCATCAACCCGTAGTAGCATTAGAGTCAACAATCATTTCTCATGGGATGCCATATCCACAAAATGTTGAAATGGCAAAAAAAGTTGAACAAATCGTAAGAGACAATGGTGCTGAGCCAGCAACGATTGCAATCATGGATGGAAAAATCAAAATCGGTTTAACCGATGAAGATTTAGAAACTCTTGCAAAATCAAAAGAAGTGGCGAAAGTTTCACGAAGAGATTTAGCAAAAGTTGTCGCTCAAAAATCTTTAGGTGCTACGACAGTTGCATCTACAATGATTTGTGCTGAAATGGCTGGTATAAAATTCTTTGTTACTGGTGGTATCGGTGGTGTACATAGAGGCTATGAACATACATTAGATGTATCTGCTGATTTAGAAGAACTATCACAAACCAATGTTAATGTAATCTGTGCAGGTGCTAAAGCAATTTTAGATTTACCTAGAACGATGGAATATCTTGAAACTAAAGGTGTAACGGTTGTCGGATATCAAACAGAAGTACTTCCTGCATTCTATACAAGAACATCAGATATTAAACTACATCATAAAGTAGAAACAGAAGCTGAACTAGCTCAAATGATTTACACAAAAGATCAATTAGGATTAAAAGCTGGTGTTTTGATTGCAAATCCAATCCCTAAAGCAGATTCACTAGATGCAAGCTATATCAACAACATTATCGATGAAGCAATCAAACAAAGTGTTGAAGATCATGTCGAAGGAAAAGATGTAACACCTTATCTACTTAAGAAGATTGTTGAAGAAACAAAAGGAAAGAGTTTAGAAGCCAATTTAGCGCTTGTCTATAACAACGCAAAGGTTGGTGCTAAACTTGCAAAAGCATATTATAATATAAATAACTAGTTAAAGCAAAGAACTCTATATCAAGAGTTCTTTTTAATTTATATTTAAAATGATATAATAAAGTAAATATAAATAATATAATGAGGTGATGTCATTGACAACACAGATTTATCCAATCATTATTGAATTGGAAGTGGCTAGAAAAGCATATCTAATCATAAGTGAAAAAATCAAGGTACTAATAGATCCAGGTGCTGAATATCATGTTGAACTACTTATCAATGAACTGAATCAATATACATCTATAGAAACAATAGATTTTTTAATTTTGCAAAGTAGTGATATTCTTAACATTACCTCTATAAACACACTCGTCAAAAAAGGATTCAAGGGCAAAATAATTGTGAATCAAATAGGAGCTCCATATTTAAATCATATGTTTAAAGGTGAAATAGTAACTATTGAAGATTTGAATTTTGAACTTCCATTAGTAGATAAGGACAAGCTTCAATTTATTCCAACACCTTTCTTACCATTCCCAGATTGCTTTGCAACGTATCATCTGGAATCAAAAGCATGTTTTACAGGACATCTATTTTCACAAGTATCAGTTTCAACAAATAAAAAAGTTAATTTAATTATGTCAATCAATCAATTTCACGAATCTATATTACCTAGTGTAGAATTCGTAAGACAAAATATTAAGAAATTGAAAAAGTATGATATTGATAAGTTATATCCCAGATTAGGAGAGCCTCTACTAACGAAAAAAAATGAGATTATAAATGCAGTTATAAAATATGATTTTTATAATACAAATCAAGTCATTTCCAAAATAAATGATAAGAATGTTTCTTATAACTATGAATCCATTTGTAATCATATGCTCAAAGTATTAGAGAAGTACTATCATAGAGAAGAGATTTTATCTGTATTTACTAATAGTGAAATTAAAATAGATATGATTCCACATTTAGAAATTGATCAAACTACTTTAAATGGTTATAAATTATGGAATACTTTTTTTGATTTAATCTACCAAAATAAAGGATTTGAATGGCTTGTCATTTTAGAACCCGTTGTTAAAAAATATGTTAAGACATATAATATATTAATGCCAACAATATATAAAACTAAAATGCTTGAGCAAAGGAAAAAAATAGAAAATTTAAGTACTGTAAAAGAATCTCTTGAAAAAGAAGTATCTAAGTTAGAAAGCAAGATAGATGAGACATCAGAAAAACTATTAAGATGTCCTATTACAGGTTTATATAATCAGAGGTTCATGATTCAACATTTATTTAACAATATTGATTTACCATTGAAAGAGAATGAAACAAGAGCAATAATCACAGTGTATATTGATAATTTGATTTCAATAAATAGAAAATACGGCAGTGAAAAAGGGGATGAGACCCTAAGAAACTTAGCATATCTAATTGAACGTTCAAAATCAGAGGATACTATAGCCTTTAAACAAAATGGACCTGGTATTTTCATTTACAAACATCAAGTTGCAAAAGAGCAATTAAAAACGTTCATTATCAAACTTAGACAAGCTATAAATGATTCAGATTTATTTATTGAACCCATCACAGTGTCTATGAGCATTGTGAAATTTAGAGAACTTAACGAAAAATATGAGAAAAATGAAAAAGTAAATCAATGGATTGAACTTTCATTAATGCGTCTAGAAAAAGCTAAACAAAGAGGTGTGGATCAAATCGTAGATGATACGAATGATGATCAACAAAAAACAGATGGTCTTATATTACTTGTTGATGAAGATGAAACTTATCAAAATCTCATGATGAAGATTTTTGACCGAATTCAATATAAGGTTCTTATCGCAAAGGATATCTACGAAGCTTTGGCTTTACTTGAAAAACATCAAATAGATGTTATCATTTCTGAAATTAACTTATCGAAATTGGATGGATTTCAATTTAAACAAAAAATTAATGAATTAATAGAATTTAAGAACATACCATTTGTCATAACAAGTCACCACAAAAACTTGGATGTAATTACACGATGTAATTTACTTGATGTTGATCTAATTTTAAGAAAACCTATTGTACCAGAAGAACTCATTGGATATGTTAGAAGAGTAAGAAAACAAAGGGTGATTTTATGATTCTTAATGTTATCTATGCCATATTAGGTTTTTTTGGTTTGCTAAGTTTAGGATTCATTATATTAATTACGACACAAAAACATCGACACAATACAAAATTAAAGAAAACCAACCTTGCTAGAGATTATGTCTTTAAAAAATATTTTGATCATGAAGACATCAAGCTCCCAGTTTCTAAAACATTCTTTTTAAAAGCCCTTATTGGTATAGATGAACAAGTTCAGCTCGAAGAGAGTGTTAGAGACAAAATCATTGCTGATTTAATAGATCATAAGTTTTTAAAGAAGCAAATGAAAAGATTGAATTCAAAGAGAAGACATCATCGCTTAATGGCAGTATTTTACTTAGGAAGACTTAAACAAACTGAAGTTACACTTAGTATTTTTGAAAGATTCAAAATTGAAAAAGATGATACCGTTAAATTAAGCATGGTTCCGCATCTATCAATATTGAATGATCCAAATATCTATCATGTGTTATTAAATGATCTGATAGGAAAAAATGATATTTATCATGATCGCATGTGTACTTTACTTTCTAATCATTTAAGGGGTATTTATGAGATTTTACCTGAATATCGGAAAGATTTTAGATACCACATGGTTTTAGCAATATCAAGAATGGGTAAGTTTTATGCAGATGAGTTTTTGTTAACATATATGCAAAATCAATTGGAATGGATAATTCATTCAAAACCATACAATCAAGATAGAAACCAGAAAATCAAGGATATTTTACTTTTTAATTTATTTAAACACATACCAACTTTGTTTAACGATGTAGAAAACTTATATCATGAAGATTTATCAGTTAGAAAAACAGCAATCATATCTCTTGCTTATAAACCTCAAATTTCTTGTGTTAATCGACTGATTGATGATTTAGATGGAAGTATTTTAGATGAGCATAGGATAAAAACTCTATCAAAAATATTACTTAAAGAAAAATCTTTTGTCGAACATATCACTAGAACATATCACCATTTGTCGAATCTTCAAAAAAGCAAGATCGCGATTGTATTAGCTGAACGTATTGATTACATTATTTTATATCTCATAAAAAAGAATCAAAAAACACTTGAAGAAATTTTAAAAAATATGATGAATGAAGGCATTATTGAACCGTTGATAGATTTTCTTAATCTAAATAATGATAGTGAAATAGAAGATGTCTTGATTAGCATGATTAGACCGATTTTAGCACAACATATGGATTTATCAAAATCATTTAGAACATATTTAAATGCTCGTGTACTAGCTTCTTTTGGTATGCAAAAACTAAACTTTGAAGTGATTCCAAAAGAAAAAGCGCCAAAAGAAAAAGACAAAATTAAATGGATTATTAAATGGATGTTTATGATACATTTGTTGTTTCCAATAATATTTTTGACAAGATACAACATAAATATACTGGATATGTCATTTAAAACTATGATTGAGACATTTTTAATCGATGTAAATATTTACTTAATCTTTTATTTCGCATTGATTAACATAGTTTATATCATTTTGTTTTTATTCGCTTTATCAGGCTCAAAAAGACAAACTGATTTAGCAAAAACAAAACCTTATACCATATTGTTTACTGATCAGCTCCTTCCAGGGATTTCAATTATAGCACCAGCATATAACGAAGAAGTTAGTATTATTGATAGTGTTACTAGCTTATTAAACTTAAAATATCCTGATTATGAGGTTGTTGTAGTTAATGATGGCTCTAAAGATCAAACCTTATTAAAATTAGTTGAACATTTTGAATTGGAACGTAAACATCCATCATTCGTTAAATCACTAAATACGAAAGATATCAGAGGGGTCTATCAAGCCAAAGATATACCTAATTTGGTTGTTGTAGATAAACAAAATGGTGGAAAAGCAGATGCTTTAAATGTAGGAATAAACGTCAGTAAAAAACCATATGTTTGTGGTATTGATGCAGATAGTATACTAGAAGGGGATGCACTTTTAAAAATCGCATCAGTTATGCTTGATGATACGAAAGAAACAATTGCAGTGGGTGGTAACATTTATCCTGCAAATGGTTTTACTTTTGATAAAGGACAAGTTGAAAAAAGATCAATTCCAAAAGAAATGCTATGCCGTTTTCAAACGATAGAGTATTTAAGAGCTTTTACAAGTGGAAGAATTGGATGGAGTGAAATCAAAAGTTTAATGATCATTTCAGGTGCCTTTGGTTTATTTCATAAAGGTGAACTTATTAAAGCTGGAGGATATCTAACAAGCAGTGGTTCATTTAAAAAAGATACTGTTGGTGAAGATATGGAACTTGTGGTTAGATTGACCATGCAAGCTTTAAAAGAGAAGAAACCATATCTAGTCAGTTATGTACATAATGCATATTGTTATACAGAATTACCAAGTGATTTAAAAACACTTTTAAAACAAAGAAATAGATGGCAAAGAGGACTGATTGATATTCTGTCCTATCATAGAAATATTGCTTTTAAAAAGGATTATAAACAAATTGGATTTATTGGATATCCATATTTCTTTATTTTTGAATTTTTAGGACCATTTTTAGAACTGCAAGGGTATATTATGCTTACAGTTGCACTCATCTTAGGACTTTTAAATCCAGTCATTTTATTAGGCATATTTACAGCATCGATTGCATTTGGTATTGTTATATCGTTGTCATCATTTTATATGTCTGAGAAAGAGATGCTCATGATGAGTCAAAAAGATATGTATAAACTACTATTTTATGCAATTTTTGAGAATTTCGGATATCGACAAATGATTGGTATGCACCGAGCAATCAGTAGTTTTAAAGCTTTAAGAGAAAGTGGACAATGGGGCACACAAAAACGTAAAGGTTTTAATAAATAATTTATAGATCAAAAGCAACCTTGTGATATAATGGATTGGGATATTTTAAAGAAGGTAAGCTATGGAAACAAGAATATATAAAAGCGAAGATTTAAATAAAAAAGAAGTCCAAGAAGATATCAAAAAAACATTGCTTTCAGGAAGAAATGTTATTTTTCCTACTGAGACTGTTTATGGTATTGGTGCCTATGCGCTTTCAGAAAAAGGGATTAAAGGTATATATGAAGTTAAAGGTAGACCAAGTGATAATCCTTTAATTATGCATATCTCAAATAAAACCGATATTTATAAGTATACATGTGATCATCAAGCATATGTCGAAGATCTCATCCAGGCTTTTTGGCCAGGACCACTTACTTTAGTTCTAAAGAAGAAAGCACAAGTACCCTATATCATTACAGGAGGATTAGAAACAGTAGGTGTTAGAATGCCAAGTCATCCTATCGCTTTAAAAGTCCTTGATATTTCTGATATACCTATTTGTGCACCAAGCGCAAATATCAGTGGAAAACCATCTTCAACTTTGTTTGAGCATGTCTTAGAAGATTTTAAAGATCGAGTTGACATCATGATTGATGGAGGTAAGTCTCAAGTTGGTATTGAATCAACGGTATTAGATGTAACTGCAAAAATTCCGGTGATTTTAAGACCTGGGGTGATTACAAAAGAAATGTTAGAAACTGTAGTTCCACAAGTGATAGGTGGAAAGATTCATACAAGTGATGACATTCCTAAAGCACCTGGAATGAAATATCGCCACTATGCACCCAAAGGGGATTTGATGGTTGTTGATGGAAATATCGATCAAGTGATTTCTTATATCACAAAGCAAATCAACACTACTGATTCTAAAAATCAAATTGGTGTAATATGTACTACAGACTTAAAAGAAGCTTTTACAGGAGCATTTGTATATAGCATTGGAGAACCAAACCAAGAAGAAGAGATTGCATCTAATTTATTTGCAGCGCTTAGAGCTATGGATAAAGCAAATATTGAAACAATTTATGCGATTGCATTTCATGAAGGTAAATATAAAGATGCACTCATGAATCGCTTAATGAAAGCAGCAAACCAACAGATCATCAAACTTTAAAACAAGCATGGCAACATGCTTTTTTTTATGGTTTGATTCATGGTAAAATGAAACTATAAAAGATAAAGGGGTTCTATATGAAAATATTATTTATAGGTGGTACCGGATTAATTTCAACAGCAGTTGTTGAAGAAGCTTTACAAAGAGATTATGATGTATATTTGCTCAATCGAGGACATAAAGATGTTAATTTTAGTAAGCCAGTAAAAACATTGATTGCAGACATCAATGATGAGCAAAGAGTAGCTGAATTATTAGCAGGACATATATTTGATGTTGTGATTGAGTTTTTTGCATTTACTGTAGAGCACGTACAAAGAGATTACAGACTTTTTAAAGGTAAGACAAAACAATATATCTTTATAAGTTCAGCTTCTGCTTATCATAAACCATTACCTAAATTGCCAATTACAGAAGATATTCCACTTGAAAATCCTTATTGGGGATATTCTCAAAATAAAAAATATGCTGAAGAATATCTTTTAAGTTTAAAAGATAAAGATTTCAATGTCACAATTGTAAGACCATCACATACATATAATGATCAATCACTCGTATTTCAACTAAAATCTGGTAATCATCCATATACCATGATCAATCGAATACTTAAAGATAAACCTATAATCATTCCTGATGATGGTAAATCTTTATGGACATTAACGTATAATAAGGATTTCGCAAAAGGTTGTGTTGATATTTTTGGTAATGAAAAGACATATCAGAATTATTATCATTTAACAAGTGAAAAAGTATATACTTGGAACCAAATCATTCAATCCATGTATGATGCTTTAGGTAAGAAACCAAACATCATCTACATATCAACTGATAACATCTTAGAAGTTTTCCCAGAGTTTAAAGGTGAACTTTATGGAGATAAAAAAGAAGATGCTGTCTTTGACAACTCAAAAATTAAAGAAGTAGCACCTAATTACACATCAACAACTGAGTATACGGATATTGTGAAGCATGTCATAAATTATTATTTAACACATAAAGAAGCACAATCTATTGATCACAATTTTATAGATAGATATGAAAAACTCATAACAATTCATCAATAAAAGGAGGATCTATGGAACAAATACAACAAAAATTAGAGCAATTCCCGAAAGATTTTCAATCTGCTGTGCTTGCGACTATGACAAAAGATAACACTTTGTATACTTCCTATGCACCGTTTGTAATCGTTGAAAAAGCATACTACTTTTTAATGAGTAAAATCGCAAAGCATTATGAGAACCTAGTAAATAACAATCAAATGAGCTTCATTTTAATTGAAGATGAAAGCAAGTCTAAAAACATCTTTTTTAGAAGACGCTTATCATATCAAGCACATGCAGAAATTGATGTTAAAGATGAACTTGTTAAATCTGCATTCATCAATCTACATAAAGAAATGGCAGAGATGCTTTTTCAAATGGATTTCATCATGGTTAAAGCAAACATTAAAGAAGGACAATTCATTATTGGACCTGGTATGGCATATGAAGTTGATCAAACCCAAACCATTAAAGAGCAAATTAAACCAAGTCAAGGGCATGGGCATAAATAAACTCTAAGGAGGGTATGATGAAAAAAATTGCTAATATCATCATGATTATCGCTCTAATACTATTTTTAAGTAGTTGTAACCAAACATATGAATACGTTTATATGCACGATCAAGATGACATAATAACGATTGATATCATAAGCGCTGAAGAAGGTACTATTGAACCAATCATCACTCATATAGCATCAATTGATGAATCCATGCATGATGCTTTTATAGAAGAGCTAAATCAAATAGAATTTCAAAAATATCTATATGATGAACATCCATCCATCTATCATAAACAAGCCATCATGATTACTTACTTAAATGGAGATTATGAAATCATTACTTATGATGCACAAATGGTTTTTTTTCATACGGATAACTCTTCAGAACCTAGAAGATTCTATACAAATCAAGAAGATTTTGAACAATTGCTGATGTCATATATGACTAGCTAAAAAAATAAATATAAGACTTATGAATTGCTTATATTCATGTTACAATATATAAGAAAAGACAAACTATGAAAAAGCATGAGGTAAATCAATGATTGTATGTGTTGGCGCAAGCGCGAGTGGAAAAACTGAATTAGCAAAAAACCTTTATCACCATTATGGATATAAGAAATGTGTAACAACGACAACAAGAGAAAAACGTATAGGTGAAAAAGATGGTATTGATTATCATTTTTTGAGTAAAGAGCAATTTGAGTCTTTGATGAAAAACGAAGGTTTTTTTGAAGTGACGGTATATAGCCAAACCTATTATGGTATTCAAAAAAAAGATGTGTCAAAAGATGGTATTATTATTGTTGATCCAAATGGTGCTAATACCTTAATCGATCAATTAGGAAAAGATGTTTTTGTTGTTTATGTCAAAGCATCAGAAGACATCAGAAGACAAAGGATGCATCAACGATTAGATGATCCTAAACTCATTGAAAAACGTATTGAAAATGATCGATCAGTTTTTAAAGAAGAAAACATTACAAGAATTGATATGGTATTAAATAATGATCAAGAACATATTGAAAAACTAGCAAAAAAAGTTCATCTTGCTTATCAAACATATATGAGTCTGAAAGGATAGTTATCAGACTCTTTTTTTGCAAAATAAAGTTAAAAAAATGTGAGTGATGTTATAATGAATTTGGCATAAGGAGACATCAATGAAAAAATCAATACTAATCACAATTTCATACTTTCTCATTCAAGGGATAGCTCATAATATTGGTCACCCTGTAACACCAGCATTTGTAAGATCTTTAGATATACCAGATTATATGTTTGGTGTATTTTTTGCGTCTATGAGTTTTGGACTTATGATTGGTGGACCTATTTGGGGTACATTAGGAGATCAAGGTCAGAAAAAGAAATATATATTGATTGGGCTCATTTTATATAGTATTGGCCAATTGTTTTTTGGTTATGTGGGTAATCAATATATCATGATATTCTTTAGATTTTTAAGTGGTATTGGAGCGGTAGCTGCGATAACACTTTTAACAAGTCATATCATCGAATTATCAAGTAAAGATCAAAGAGCAAAACACTTAGCTTATGCAGCTGCTGCATTAACATTAGGGGCATCCATGGGATATTATTTGGGTGGGTTTATCAGTACTAATGAAGTTATAGTTGATTTTTTAAATCTAGATAGTTATAGCAAAATATTTTTAATACAAGCAATTTTCAATAGTGCATATGCAATATTCTTATATTTCACTTTTGTAGATTCTAAGTTTGATATTGAAACACCCAAAAAAGGAAATATATTTACCAATTTGAAAGAAGTTGCTCATATCAGATTAAGTCTATTATTCTTTCTTATATCATTAACATTCATGACAATTGGTGCAACAAACCTAAGTAAATATATCGATGTATACTTTGATGAACTCGGATATACACCACAGGACTTAGGAACATTTGTGTTTGCAACCGGTGTAGTTTCAGTGATTACAAGTGTTTTAATCGTTCCACTTTTTGCCAAATTGAAGAAACAATTGGTTGCGATTGCAATTATCCAACTGCTTAGTGCTGCTATTGTTTTTTATGTATTTAGAGCATCTAACTTTTTACTTGCAGCATATACAGTCTATATGATATATGTAGTTTCTAAAGCCATCTATTTACCACTAGAACAAAACTACATATCACTTCATGCTCAAGAAGGTAAATATGGAAGAGTTATGGGTGTTAGACAATCATTTTTATCTATTGGGATGGTTGTAGGACCTTTACTAGGTGGATTTTTATATGAGAAGAGCTCTTTACTTTTATTTGACTCATCAGCTTTAACTTTTGTTATTGGTGTTTTACTTTTAGGGGTTGTTTATATCTTAGAAAAAAGATATCAACAAAAAATAAAAAACCAAGAGCAAATCGTGTGACAATAAAAAATCACTTTGATAAAATATAAGTATCAAACATCTTGTCAAATGTATTGATACATCCACTTTCTCCGGATAAAAGAAAAACACGCAACCCATTTTGCGTGTTTTCTTTTTTTATTATTATAAATGTGTTAAATCAATCCAATATCTTTGAATAATCTCATGATCCGTAACATCATAGACTTCATTTTCTAAAATGCCACCATTTGCGATAATGGTTTTTGCTGATGCAACGTTAGATTTATCACAAACCATGAGGATTCTGTTGATGCCTCTTTCTTTTGCTTTTTCCAAAGCGAGCTTTAACATTTTTTTTGATAATCCTTTACCTCGCATCGATGGTCTTATCCCATAAGCAATATGACCTCTTATTTTTAAGAGTATATCATTTAAATAATGTCTGATATTCACAAAACCGAGAATGTTTTCTTCTTCATCCACAAAGAAGTAATTTGAATCAGGGACATAACCCCTTGGTAGATTGATATCATGCTCAGCATCATAGAAGTATTTCAGCAAGTCTTCATAACTCATGTGTTTAATATCTGATGTGAGTGGCGTCATTGATTCATCGCCCCAGTCATTTAAGTAGTCTAAATATTTTTCTTTATGTTCGATCGATGGTTTTATTAGCTTATACATATTTACACCTCATAAATTTTCTAATTATATGATATCATGATATCATTTTTATATCAAAAAATAAAAACAAAAATAGCATCATAAAGACATAAACTCAAAAAAAATAAAAAAAGTTAATTTTCTACCAACAAAAACGAGATCTCATTCGTTTATATAGTGAAAGGAAGGTAGATACCATGAAAAAGATTTTAGGTATTACATTATTTATATTTGGATTATTATTTTTAGGAGCGTGTACAGAACAAGGGACGCTGAGTTTGAGTTTATCGAGTGATGAAGATGTTTTTTCTTATCAAGCATTAGCAACCTCATCACTGCTACAGAATCAAACTGGTGATACACTAGTTGAAAAAGAATCAGGCTTTACATTATTAAGTGGATCACAAACACTAGAAACTGGAGAAGATGTACAAGAACCAGTAGAGGTTGTTGAACCGTATTTAGAACTTATTGAAAAATTTATGTCAGGTGAACAAGGATTTAACGCAACTGTTCAAACTTCTGACAATCTTGATTATGAGTTTATGATTCTCTTTGAAACTTCGGATTTATTGGGTGAAGCACAAACATATGCTTTATACTATAATCAAGTATTAGAAAGTGAATTCGAGGATGAAACTGATGATATTGATGAAGCTGAAGAAACCGATGAAGTTGATGAAGAAGAAACAGAAGATGAAGCTGATGAAGAAGATGATGAACAAGAATACATGATTACTGGTATTTTAGTTCAAGGTAATCAAACATTCACTGTTGAAGGTAGAAAAGAGATAGAGGAAGATGAAGAGAGCTTAGAATTCATATCATACATTGATGAACTTAACTATGTTAGATCAGAATATGAAGTTGAATCAGGCGAAACTAGATTCTCTTTAGAAGAAGTACGTAATGGTGAAGTATATAGTGAATCAGAAATAAACATTGAAATTGAAGACAACGAAATTAAAGTTGAGCTTGAACAATTCATGAATGGAAATGAATACTATTATGAATTTAAATATGAAACTGAAGATGGCGAAGATATTATCAAAGTTGAATATGAAACATTCATTGATGGCGTTCAACAAGAAGGCGAAATTAAAGCTTATGTTGTTGTAGATGAACTTACAGGAGAAACTTCATATGTTATCTTATTAGACGATGATAAAGATGGTGAAGCAGATCACGAATATGAAAAAGATAGAGACGATGACGATGACGACGATGAAGATGATGAAATGGAAGACCATGATGACGACGATGAAGAAGAAGAAGATGATTCAGAAGATAGTATCTAAGCTATATTAACAAAAGATATAAACATCTTATGATAGAATTAGGTTAAGGAAGGATTTCCCTTCCTTAATTTGATTGCAGAGGGCGGAAGACATGATCATTAAACAAAAAATAGTTGAAAAACTTAAGAGTCGTGATGAAGCAACATTTGAACATATTTACGCCCAAACAAAAAAAGGTGTGTACATTGTTATTTTTAATATCGTAAAAGATCATGATATCACACAAGACCTCATGCAAGATGTTTATTTAAAAATGTTGGAAAGAATTGAACAATATCAACCTAAAACCAACTTTTATAACTGGTTACTGATGATTGCTAAAAACATAGCAATTGATACCTATAGAAGAGAACAAAAACTCATGCATTATGATGAAGTTGATTATGATCATGTATTAGCTTCAAAAGATGACACACCTGATCAATTAGATGAGTTTAATCGTCTATTATCTGTATTAACAGATGATGAAAAAGAAATAGTATTATTAAGAATAGTCAATGAAATGAAACATAAAGATATCGCAAAAATAGTTGAAAAACCAGTGGGAACTGTCACTTGGATGTATCAACAAGCCCTAGATAAAATGAAGAAAGTGAGGGGATAAACATGCGTGAAAAAGACATTAAAAAGATTTTAAAACAAGAAATTGAACAACATATCCCCAAACATCTTGACGTATCAAAGTTCAATTTAAAACCATCAGAAAAACCAATCGAAAAAAGTAGATTTGGCATGCAAAGAAGATTTGCTTTTGCAGTAGCTTCTTTTATGGTTGTATTTGTTTTGATATTTTCATTTTTACTTAGACCAAATCAACCGATTGATCCAATAGAGCCTTATACTTTCTCTGGTGATAATCAAGTAGTATCTTTTAGTGCAATGTCAACTGCAGCTATTCTTTCTCATACAGAAACACAAAATTTATTAACTAGTTTTTCTGTACAAAGATTAAATACTGTAACAACCAATCCAGTCATTGATCATGTATTACCATATCTAGAACTTGCAGAAAGATTTTTAAATGATGAAAATGGATTTGCAATTACAGAAAGTACATCTGAACTTGCTGAATACACATATAAAACCGAGTTTAAGACAAGTGATTTAACGCGTTCAACAATCACTTATGTGATGCATTATAATATGTTAAACGAAGAAACAGATGGTGATGAGACATCATATGATATTGAAGGTATCTTGATTTATGGTAATAAAACATATGATGTTTTTGGGTCTAAAGAGTTTGAAGAAGACGAGGAAAAATACAACTTTAAATCTTCAATTGATGACCTTAATTATGTCAGTACATCATATAAAAAAGAAACAGATGAAACTAAATTTTCGTTTGAAGTTGTAGTTAATGGTGTAGTTGTTGAAGAATCAACCATAGAGATAGAAACAAGCAATAATGAAAAAGAAATTTCACTAGAATTTGTCGATGGCAATAATTATGGTACATACACATTCGAATATGAAGAAGTTGATGGCAAATCTTTACTTGCGATTGAATTTGAATCGTTTATTGATGGTAGAGAACGTAGTGGAGAGATTGAAGTTTATGTCGTCTTTGATGAGATAACTCAAGCATTTACTTATAAGTTAATTGTTGATGAAGATGATGAAGAAGACGAATATGAGTATGAAGCTAGACGTGAAGATGACGAAGACGAAGATGAAGATGACGAAGAAGATGAAGAGGATGAAGAAGATGATGACGAAGAAGATGAAACGGACGATGAAGAGGAAAGCGAAGATGAGGAAATTGAAGACGAAGAAGATACCAACAACGAAAGTGGAGTCAGATTTTTAAATGTTTAAGCAACATAGAAAAATCATTATTGCAGTTGTAGATATTCTCATTTTAATTATAGTTTTACTCATTTCAATTACATAAAAAGAAAACACTCAGATTATTTCTGAGTGTTATTTTTTTATTTGCTTGCAATAGTGCCATCACATCTTTTTTCTGTGCCTACATAAGTTTTTTGATTGATGTTTAAGATGATTTGACCTCTACCAAATAAGCCTAAGTCTTCTTTGATTTCCAAATCATGTCCTTTTTTGATCAGTCCATCTAAAACATTTTGATCTAATGTTGGTTCAACATAAATCGTTTGATCTTTTACCCATTGATATCTTGGTCGATTGAGAGCTTCTTGAGGACTTAAACCAAGATCAATTAAACTGGATACTACTTGAAGATGCCCTTGAGGCTGCATAAAGCCACCCATCACTCCAAAAGGTCCAATAGGTTTTTGATCTTTCATGATGAATCCAGGAATGATGGTATGATATGGTTTTTTATTTGGTGCTAAGACATTTACTGATTTTGGGTCCATAGAAAAATTATGTCCGCGGTTTTGAAGTGCAATACCTGTATTTGGAACGACTAAACCAGATCCAAAGCCCATATAATTGCTTTGAATAAAAGAAACCATATTACCTTCACTATCAGATGTAGCTAAATAGACAGTACCATTTTGTTTTGGGTTTCCATACGTATGATTGATAGCTTTTTCTTTAATGAGATTATATCTAGATTTTGCATATGCTTTAGATATTAATTGTTCAACAGAGACATTCATATATCTAGGATCAGCAATATATTTTAAACCATCATTAAAAGCGAGCTTAGTGGATTCTATCTGGGTATGATAAATATCAAGATTATTTTTGCCTTCACATGTGTAGTTTTCTAAGATGTTTAATCCCATTAACCCAATAATCCCTTGTGTATTCGGTGGGAGTTCAAAAATATCATAACCTTTGTAGTTAGTAGATATTGGCGTCACCCACTCTACTTCATGTTTCTCTAAATCTGCTTTTCTAATAAAACCGCCATGCTTTTTAGAAAATGCATCGATCTGATTAGCAATATCTCCATGATAAAAAGTGTCTCCATAAGTGTTCGCAATATCTTCTAATGTTTTTGCATGATCTTTTAAGTAAACCGTATCTCCTAATTTTGGTACATTTCTAAAGGTATCAAACCAATGAGAAAACATAGGATCCTTAAGATTTTTTTCATATATCTTATATGCTCTATGCCAGTAATATTGGACAGTAGGTGCTATTTGATAACCATCTTTTGCGAGTTTTATTGCGGGTTTTAAAACTTCTTTAAAATCTAACTTACCATAAGCTTTAGATAGTTCAGCCCACCCTTTTACAAGACCTGGAACTGTTACAGGTGTAAATCCAAATGTTGGGATTTCATTTAATCCCTGTTCTTTTAATTTTTCGATGGATAAAAGCTCAGGTGATTTTCCTGATGAGTTCATACCAATAAGTTTGCCTTGATGCCAAAAAATAGCGAAATTATCGCCACCTATCCCATTACTTGTTGGCTCAGTGACAGTAAGTGCAGCAGCTGTAGCAATAGCGGCATCTATAGCATTACCGCCTTTTTCTAATATTTCTAAACCTGCATAAGCTGCGTTAGGTTCGCTGGTCGCAACCACCCCATATTTAGGTTTTAAATAATCACTTTTTCGATCTGTAAATTTCATGTATTTATCCTCTTATCTCAAAGTATAGTCTTATTTTAACATGTATTTTCCTTTTTTAATTCATGGTGTATCGGTTCTTATCATGATATAATATGAATATCAAAATAATGAGGTATAAACATGCATCATAAAATTGTGATTCACAATGAAAGTGAAGAGATCAAATCTTTAATTGACAAAGACCCGAATTTAGAGCCTTTGTTTCAAAAGAAGAGAGAGATTGTTGTTCATGTTTCAAAAAATTATTATCAATCATTAATTGAGACAATTATTGCACAGCAATTATCAACTAAAGCAGCTTTAGCCATATCAAATCGTTTCAATGAGTTCATGCAAGATGACATGAAACCTGAACACATTTTAGCTGTTGAAGATGAAAAATTAAGAGCTCTTGGACTTTCAAGACAAAAAATTAAATATCTTAAATCTTTGGCAGAACATGTGAAAAGTGAAAAATTAACATTCGATCAATTGGAACAGATGACTGATGAGCAAATTATTGAAGAACTCACTCAAGTCAAAGGTATTGGTGTATGGACTGCACAAATGTTTTTAATGTTTTCGATGGGTCGTATGGATGTGTTTTCAACATTAGATTTAGGACTTAGAAATGCACTAAAAAAATTACTGAATCGACCAGATATGACTTTTGAAGAAATCGAAGCATATAGCCATAAGTGGAAACCTTATCGTTCGATTGTTTCTCATTATTTATGGCATATATGGGATGAAGCATAGAAAGGATGAAATATATGAAAATTAGATGTATTGGTTTAGGAAAAATGGGATCAAATTTAGCTTATAATCTGAAAGATCATGGATATGATGTGATTGGGTATGATACCAATAAAAGTATTGTAGACGATTTATCTAAAGATTTTAAAACAACAACATCTCTTGATGTTTTATTTGAAAATAGAGAAGAGCGTGTTGTTTTATGGATGCTTATACCGAATCAAATCGTTGATAAAGTTATTGAAGATCTCCTACCTTACTTAAAAGATCATGATATTATCATTGATGCTGGAAACTCAAATTATAATTATTCAATTAAGAGATTTCATTATTTAAAATCTAATAAAATTGATTTTATTGACTTAGGTACATCAGGTGGCATGCATGGTGCTAGACATGGTATGTGTCTAATGGCTGGTGGAGAAGATGAACCGATAGCTTATGTATCAAAAGTTTTTACAGATGTCTCTGAACCCGGCGGATATGCCCATGTCGGTAAACCAGGTGCTGGACATTATGTTAAAATGGTTCATAATGGGATTGAGTATGGCATGATGCAAGCGATTGCTGAAGGGCTTGATTTACTTGAACAATCACCATTTGAATTTGATTATAATCAAATAACAGATATGTGGAATCATGGGTCAATTATTGAGTCTAACTTGCTTAAACATACAAAAGACGCATTTGATGAAGACTTTAAACTGAGTGAAATTGAAGGCAAAGTTGATGATTCAGGTGAAGGTATGTGGATGATCGAAGAAGCATTAAAACTTAAAGTATCATTACCTATTATTACCCAATCATTATTTAATAGATATAAATCTAAAGACGACTTACGTTTTCAAGAAAAAGTTATTGCAGCTATGAGAAAGGAGTTCGGTGGTCACGCCGTCTACAGGAAGAAATGAAAAAATTGATATTTACAATATTTGGTTCAACAGGGGATCTAACATCTAGAAAATTACTCCCAGCCATTTCAAAATTATATAAAGAAAATAAAATACCTAAAGAGACACTTGTGGTTTGTTTAGGTAGAAAATCATTTGATGACAACCGAGCATATTTAAAGTATATGGATGATGCAGCAAGCAAAAAATTGGATTTAGATATTTTAAAAGATATCGTTATCTATCATCAGATGCAAATCACTGAAAGTAATGATTATGATACTTTAAAAGAAATGCTTGAAAAACATAAAGACCAAGACACAAAAGAACTATATTACTTAGCTGTTGGTCCTGAACTTTTCTTTGATGTATCCAAAAATATTAACCAATCAGGTATGGTTCAAAAAAACAACATCAATCAATCGATTATCTTTGAAAAGCCTTTTGGTCATGACTTAAAAAGTGCGAAAAGTATTAATCAAAGATTATGGGATTTCTTTGATGAAAAACAAATCTTTAGAATTGACCATTACCTAGGAAAAGAAATGATTCAAAACATTTTAATGGTGAGATTTGCTAATCGTATTTTTGAAGATATTTGGTATAACAGAACAATTAAAAACGTTAAAATCATCGTTAAAGAAACAGAAGGTATCTTAAATCGCGGTGGTTATTATGACCAATCTGGAGCATTAAAAGACATGGTTCAGTCTCATTTATTACAAATGGTTAGCTTGGTTGCGATGGAAGTCCCACTTTCATATTATAGTGAAGATGTTAAAAATGAAAAAGTTAAAGTGCTAGATCATATCACAGTGGATGAAAAATCATTGATATTTGGACAGTATCATGGCTATATGAGCGAAGAAAAAGTTGAGGAAAACTCTGATACAGAAACATTTGTGTTTTTAAAAGCATTTGTGAATACACCAAGATTTAAAGGTGTTCCATTTTATTTAATGACAGGTAAAAAATTAGATAAGAAAGAATCTGTAATTATCATAGAGTTTGAAGAAACATCAGAACAAAGAAAATGGAATCTTCCGCTTTCTACAAACAAATTATTTATTAAAATTGCACCAGAAGATGGTGTTGGATTAAGATTTAATTCTAAAGTACCAGGTTTATCAGATGATGTACAAGAAGTTGAACTAGAATATTGTGCAGCTTGTGAGGCATTTGGAAACATGAGTGAAGCCTATGAGAAGTTATTGTTAGATGCTACAGGACAACATAAATCACTTTTCACAAGATGGGATGAAATTGAATTATCATGGAAGCTCATTGATCAAATCAAAAAACATCAAGATAAACCCGTCATTTATGATTCTTTTGACGCATTAAAAGCACTCATCAAAGAAAAAATGGATGTTGATATGTCATGAAATATTATGATGTGAGTATGCATGTTCATAAGGACATGCAAGTCTATAAGAATAAACCAGAAAAAAGACCTGTTTTTAGTGTTGCTTCAGATTTTGAAACAGGAAGTAGTCATGAGACCAAAATCGAATTAAATTTACACACAGGTACACATATGGATTTTCCACTTCATATGCTTGTTGATGGAAAAACTTCTGATGCACTTGATTTAGATCGATTAATTAGACCAGTCAAAGTTTTGGACATGACGCACATCAAAGATGGTATTACAGATCAAGATCTTAAAGCTTATGAAATTAATGAGCATGATTTTATCTTGTTTAAAACTAAAAACAGCTATGAAGATGACTTTAATTTCAAGTTCATCTATATCAAAGAAAGTGCTGCTATCTATCTTGCAGATAAGAAGATAAGTGGTGTTGGTATTGATGCATTGGGTGTTGAAAGAGATCAAGTAGGACATCCAACACATAAGATTTTATTCCAATCCGATATTTATATCATTGAAGGCTTAAGATTAAAAGAAGTAGAAGAAAATACATATTTTATGTATGCCTTACCGATAAAAATGCCTAAATCAGATGCGCTTTTATTAAGTGTTATCTTGGTGGATCAAGATGATCAGATTAGCGACTAAAAACGATATTGATCGTATATGGCAATTGAGATTAGAAACATCGGCATTGCTAAAAGAAAGACATATTGATCAGTGGCAGTACCACAAACCGGAAAAATCAACGATTTTAAATGATATAGCACTTCAAGAATTTTATGTGTATGAAAAAGATGGAATCATCATTGGCATGATCGCAATTAAAAAAGGTATTGAACATACGTATGATGTCATCTTTGATGGTGCATGGGGCTATGATGAGCCTTATATGACCATACATAGATTAGCAGTTAAAAAAGAGTATTTAGGACAAAAAGTATCTGAAAAATTAATGGCTTTTGCTCATGAATTGGCATTAAAGTCTAATATTGAATATATTAGAATTGATACACATGAAGATAACAAGAATGCTCAAAGATTATTCACATCTCTTGGTTATGTTTTAAGAGGAATGATTTTACTTGAAGAGGATCATCCAGGAGATCGCAGACGTCTTGCTTATGATATCAAACTTTAAGGAGTGATATTTTGAAAATATTTTTAGATCCAAACATGTTAAAAATAGAATATTACGAACAAACAATCAATAGATTTAGTGAACATGAGTTTGTGACTGATATCAATCATAGTTATGATGCTGATGTGATTGTATCTATGGGCAGCTTATTAGAACCACAATCACTAGAGCAATACAAGAATTTAAAGTGGATTGCTTTAATCTCTGCAGGATATGATCATGTAGATTTAGAGTATCTTAAAAAAAGAAACATTATGTTAACCAATGCAAAAGATGTTTTTAGCATTCAAATTGCAGAAGATGTTGTCTCTAAAATCATGTTTTTTAATCGAAATTTAGGATTTCATTATGATAGACAAAAAGAAAAAGTTTGGAAATATAAATCAGTATCTCATGAAATCTATGGTTCAACAATAGGTATATTAGGCACAGGATCTATTGGTCAACATGTTGCTAAACGATTAAAAGCATTTGATACTAAAATTATCGGTTATAAAAAGACTTATGATCATGTTCCACATTTTGATGTGATTTACACAGAACAACAAGGTCTTTATGAACTATTAAAAGAAAGTGACTATGTTATTGTTGCACTACCACTTAATGATCATACAAAATATTTACTAGATGCAAAAGCACTAGCCATGATGAAAGAAGATGCATTATTAGTCAATGTTGCTCGAGGAGATATCATAGACCAACAAGCATTAACTAAAGCACTGGTATCACATCAAATTAGAGGTGCAGCTTTAGATGTAACATCTCCAGAACCACTTTTAGAAAACGATCCATTATGGACACTTGATAATTGCTTTATAACACCACATAACGCAAGTGCTTCACCAAAAATACATGAACGTATAAGAGATGAGATTGAAGATACCATCGATAGAGTTATACATAAAAAAACTCTTGATAATAGAATCATTTAAAAATGTGTGCGCTTGCACACTTTTTTATTTTTGTGAAAGTGTCGTTTTTAATTGACTTTAATTATATATGTGATAGAATAGAAACAGTATTTTGATATTCAAATCTTTTGAATAACAAAAAGAAGGTGGTAATCGTTCAAAAGAATATATAAAAAAATTGATGCCGAATTTGAAACACCAAATACATAAAAAACTAGAAAAAAAGTGATGGTAAAGTCATGACAATAAAAGAAATACAACAAATCATAAAAGAATTTGAGACATCTAGTTTAATGACCCTCGAATTAGAGACGAAAGATGTCAAAATTAAACTATCTAAACTTAAACAAAATGAAATATCTGAAAAACATATAGAAAAAACCATAGAACCATTAACAACTGAAACTAATCAAACTAAACATAAAGTAGAAAATAAAAACGAAACCTATATCAAATCTCCACTTGTTGGAACTTTTTATGCTGCAGCTACTCCTGATGCAAAACCATTTGTTCAAGTTGGACAACATGTTAAAAAAGGACAAGTTGTATGTATCATAGAAGCGATGAAAATCATGAATGAAATTACTTCGCCAAAAAGTGGTGTCATTAAATCAATTGATGTCAACAATAAGGATGTCATTAGCTATGATCAGATTTTAATGACAATAGGTGACGGTGTTGAAAAATAAGATACTTATAGCCAATCGTGGAGAGATCGCAGTTCGTATCATTAGAGCTGCAAAAGAATTAGGTATAGAAACAGTTGCGATTTATTCAAAAGCTGATGCTGATAGTTTACATGTGAAGCTTGCTGATCAAGCTATTTGTATAGGGGAAAACTCTAGTACAGATAGTTATTTAAACATGAATAGAGTTTTATCAGCAGCAATCTCATCTGGATGTAATGCTATTCATCCAGGATATGGATTTTTATCAGAGAATGCTGAGTTTGTTGAAATGGTTGAAAGTTGTCAAATCAAATTTGTAGGACCGTCTTCAAAATCTATTGAACAGATTGGAGACAAATCTTCTGCACGGATGATTGCTAAAGAAAATCACGTACCGATCGTTGAAGGTAGTGATGGTTTAGTTTTATCAGTAGAAGATGGATTGAAAGTTGCTAAAAAAATCGGTTATCCGGTGATGATCAAAGCGTCTAGCGGGGGTGGTGGACGTGGTATAAGTATTGTACGTTCTGATGAAGAGTTTAAGAACGCTTTTTCGCGTACATCTTTAGAAGCCTTATCTAATTTTGGTGATGGATCTTTATATATCGAAAAATTCATTGAATCACCTAGACATATTGAAATTCAAGTGATTGGTGATGAAGAAGGAAATTACGTTCATCTATTTGAACGTGATTGCTCAATGCAACGAAGAAATCAAAAAATGATAGAAGAAGCTCCAAGTCCTGTGTTAAATGACATCTTAAGAAGAAAGATGGGACAAACCGCTTTAAAGCTTGCTAAAGCGATCAATTATGTCAATGCGGGAACTGTAGAGTTCTTAGTTGATGCAAAACAAAACTTTTATTTTATTGAAATGAATACAAGAATTCAAGTTGAACATCCAATCACTGAAATGATTACGGGTGTCGATTTAGTCAAAGAGCAAATTAGAGTTGCTTATGGAAAAACCTTAAGTTTTAAACAAAGAGATCTAAAAATTAAAGGACATGCGATTGAATGCAGAATCAATGCGGAAAATCCATTAAAGAACTTTATGCCTACACCAGGCAGAATAGATAACGTTCTATTTCCTGGGGGCTTTGGTGTTAGAGTAGACACACACATCTATCCAGGATATAATGTCCCACCATTTTATGATTCTATGCTTGCAAAACTTATTGTTTATGCACCAACAAGACTAGAAGCTATTAAAAAAATGAGAGTTGCTTTAGAACAATTTGTTGTTGAAGGTATAGATACAAACATCGAATATCAGTATTTGATTATGTATAATCCAGAGTTTATTAAAGGTGTTTATGACACTGGATTTATCCAAAGATTCCACTTGCTTGTGGAGGAAAAAAACAATGAATGATTTTTTAGAAAAAAGAAAGAAAAGACTAGAAGAATTTAAAAAAACTGTTAGAAAAAAAGAAGTTTCATATAAACCAATTGATATTCCTGAAGGTCTGTTTATCAAATGTGATCAATGTGGTGCAGCAATCTATGAAAAAACATTGCACATAGGACATTACATATGTCCTTTTTGTGATTATCATTTTCGCATGACTGCAAAAGATCGCATCGATTTATGTATCGATGAAGGATCTTTTCACTCGCTTTTTGATGATGTTGAATCACTTAACCCACTTCAAATGGAACATTATGAAGAAAAATTAAATATCGGTAAACAAGTATCTAAAATGAATGAAGCTTTTTTATGTGGTACTGGTGATGTTGTTGGTATCAAAGTTGCTATTGGAGTATTAGATGCCTCTTTTATGATGGGTTCTATGGGTAGTGCTGTTGGTGAAAAAGTGACACGCTTAATCGAGTATGCAACAAAACATAAACTACCATTAATTATTTTTTCTGCATCTGGTGGTGCTCGTATGCAAGAAGGTATTTATTCACTCATGCAGATGGCAAAAACAAGTGCAGCACTTGTTAAACACGATGAAGCTAAGTTGCTTTACATAAGTGTCTTAACAAATCCTACAACGGGTGGGGTTGCGGCAAGTTTCGCATCACTAGGCGATATTATGATTGCAGAAAAATCATCATTAATTGGTTTTGCAGGTGCAAGAGTTATTAAACAAACCATTAGACAAGATTTACCAGAAGGGTTTCAAACTGATGAATTTCAACTTAATCATGGACAAGTTGACATGATTGTTCATCGTAATGATATGAGAAAAACCATTTATCATATTTTAAGACTACATCAGAAAGAAGGTGTAGGTCATGAGTGAAAAAACACCATGGGAAATTGTTAAATTAGCAAGACATCCAAAAAGAATTACATCAAGAACATTAATCTCATTATTGTTCACTGATTTTATAGAACTTAAAGGTGACAGATTGTTTAGAGATGACCCATCAATTATTGGTGGGATTGCAAAATTTCAAACGATACCTGTTACTGTCATCGCGCAAGAAAAAGGTATGCATACTGAAGATAAAATCAAACATAACTTTGGCATGCCTCATCCAGAAGGTTATAGAAAAGCGATACGGCTAATGAAACAAGCAGAAAAATTTAATCGTCCAATTATAACAATTATTGATACTCCAGGTGCTTATCCTGGTATTGAAGCAGAAGAACGAGGGCAAGCAAGAGCAATTGCACAAAACTTATTTGATATGATGGCATTATCTGTGCCTATTATTGTCGTGGTTTTAAGTGAAGGTGGCTCAGGTGGGGCACTTGCAATCGGTGTAGGTGATTATCAAGTGATGTTTGAAAATGCAATATACTCGATTTTATCACCAGAAGGATTTGCATCTATATTATATAAAGACAGCTCAAAAGCAGAACAAGCTGCAAAAATTATGAAATTAACAGCAAAGGATTTACTAGCATTCAACATTATTGATGACATCATTTCAGAAAAAGAAGGTCTTCATGAAGATCCTACTTTTGGTGTTAATGAACTTAAATCAAAAATGACTAAAAAACTAAAAAAATTACAAACATTAAATAAACAAATATTATTAAATCAGCGATATGAAAAATTTAGAAAAATCGGTGTATTTAAAGAAGGAGACACACATGAATCAAGCACAAATCAAAGTGATCTCTAGTGGTAAATATATACCTAAAGAGACAATAACAAATCAAGACTTAGAAAAAATGGTTGATACAAATCATGATTGGATTGTATCAAGAACTGGCATCGTAAAAAGACATAAAGCAGCTGAACAAGAAGAAAGTAGCGATTTAGCATATCATGCAGCTATGGATGCCATCAAAAAAGCAAATTACGATATTAATCAAATCGATTTAATTATAGTTGCATCTATCACTGGTGATCAAATGACACCATCAACTGCTAATTTTGTACAAACAAAGTTAGGTATAACTCATGAATGCATGAGTTTTGATATTAATGCTGCATGTACAGGTTTTGTATACGGGTTAGAAATAGCAGCATCAATGCTTCAGTCTGGACGTTTCAGATCTGCTCTAATCATCGGATCAGAAAAATTAACAAAAGTTGTTGATTATACAGATAGAAACACATGTATCTTATTTGGTGATGGTGCAGGAGCACTCATTGTTGAGCCAAGTGAAAAGAAAGAAGATCAAGTGTATTTTTATAATGCAGCTAAACCAGATGAGTTATTGTCATTAACTGTTGAAAGATATATTAAAATGGATGGTAGAAAAGTATTTTTATTTGCAGTAGATATCATGCAAAAAGGGATTGAAAAAATGCTTAATGAATCAAATCTAACAATTGATGATATTGATGCAATCATTCCACATCAAGCAAACATTAGAATCATTCAAGCTGTATCAAAAGCTATGAATATACCTATGGAAAAATTTGTGTTAAATATTGAAGAATACGGAAATACTTCAGCAGCAAGCATTCCGATTAGTTTAGATGAATATATGTTAGATCAAAAAAATAGAAATCAAAAAGTGATATTAGTAGGATTTGGTGGGGGCTTTACATACGGAAGTGCTCTCATCAATTTATGAGGCATCTATGAGAAATATAACTGAATTATTACATATTAAATATCCTGTCATCCAAGGTGGGATGGCTAATATCGCAACTGCAGAATTAGCATCAGCAGTATCAAATGCTGGTGGATTAGGTTTAATTGGTGCTGGTGGATATGATCAAGAGTGGGTTAGAAATGAGATCAGAAAAATGAAATCATTAACTGATAAGCCATTTGGAGTCAATATTATGCTTATGAGCCCACATGCAAAAGATATTGCGGAAGTTGTCATTGAAGAGGGCGTTAAAATTGTCACTACAGGTGCTGGTTCACCTGGTATTTACATGGAAAAATGGAAAGCTCATGGCATCATTGTTATACCTGTTGTTCCATCTGCAGCTTTAGCAAAAAGAGTTGAACGCATGGGTGCAGATGCCGTGATTTGTGAAGGGACAGAAGCTGGTGGACACATCGGTGAACTTACAACCATGGCTTTAGTTCCACAAGTTGTTGATCAAGTATCTATTCCTGTCATCGCTGCAGGAGGTATTGCTGATCACAGAGGTGTACTCGCAGCTTTTGCATTAGGTGCTAAAGGTATTCAAATAGGTACAGTATTACTAGCAACCAAAGAATGTCCAATCCATGAAAACTATAAATTAAAAATTGTATCTTCCAAAGATACTGATACAATAGTCACAGGTAGACAAACAAAAGCTCCAGTGAGAGTACTTAGAAATCCAATGGCAGTCAAATACGTTGAGCTTTCTAATCAAGGGGTAGACTTAGAAACATTAGAAAAAATGACATTAGGATCTTTAAGAAGAGCAGTTTTTGATGGCGATATGGAAACTGGTTCAGTCATGGCAGGACAAATCAGTGGCCTTGTTAAAGAAATAAAATCTGTTAAAGATGTATTACAAAGCTTATTTGATCCTGTTGATCAATATAGATTAAGTTTGGAAGTGATGAAATGAATAAATTAGCAATATGCTTTTCTGGACAAGGAAGTCAGTACTTAAATATGGGTATTGACTTTATTGACGGAGACGAACAATTAAAAAAAATGGCTTTAGAAGCTTCAAAAATATTAGATTTTGATGTTTTTGATGCATACAAAGACGAAGATAAAATGAAACAAACACTTTATGTTCAACCATTGGTTGTCTTAAAATCAATTTTCGGATATGAAAAAATTAAATCATTAAATCCAAATGTTAGTGCAGTTTTAGGATTTAGTTTGGGAGAATATTCAGCATATTATGCTTCAGGAGTTTTTGATTTAGATCAAATACTAACGATTATTTCAAAACGAGCATTATATATGGAAGAACAAACTCAAAAACTAAAAGGATTGATGGCTGCGATTATTGGATTAGGCTATGATGAAGTTAATCGTGTATGTGAATCATTATCTGATCAAGGAGTAATAAAACTTGCTAATGAAAATTCACCAAATCAATTTGTGATCTCTGGTGAAGAAGCTCTAGTTGTTAAAGCCATTGAAGAGTTAAAATCTATAGGTGCAAGACGTGCTGTGGTTTTAAATACCAGCGGTGCATTTCATACACCTTTAATGGAAGAAGCAAGTAAGAAATTAGTTCAAGACATCAAAAATAATGTTATACTAAAACCAAAGCAGCGTAAACTAAATATGTATATGAATTTAGACGCAAAATTGCTAAAAGACGAAGATATTTATAAGCATTTAGAAAAACAAATGACACATTCTGTGAAATTTATCGATAGTATTGTCCAAATGAAAAAAGATGGCATTACGCATATGTTAGAAATTGGACCAGGTAAAGTACTTACAGGATTGATCAAAAAAATAGATTCAGACATAGAAGTCATGAATTTCGATTCATATGATAGTTTTGATGCGGTGAAAGGATGGTTAAACACACATGAATTTACAAAATAAGGTTGCGATTGTCACAGGTGGAGCTGCTGGCATTGGACGCACAATTTCTTTAGAACTAGCAAAACATGGAGCTAAAGTTGTTATCAACTATAGAA
>SWCB01009233.1_pt1 | contig 35423 bp, 31 predicted proteins | sample 4692901 | NCBI WGS metagenome assembly SWCB01 (sample SAMN10267276, study PRJNA491770) | bioreactor metagenome | isolation source: DHS bioreactor inoculated with subseafloor sediment | place: Japan: off Shimokita Peninsula | collected 2006-08 | reverse complement strand
TCCGCCAGATGGGGGCAAATGTCGGCTCAACGACTCAACAAATCAACCGCCAGATGGGGGCAAATGTCGGCTCAACGACGGCACAGGAGATCAATTGATTTTGATCTTTTCAAATACTCTCCTTTAAGACCTTTAAAAATAATAAAAACAATTTCGGATTTTGAGTTCCCGTATTCTATAACAAGAAGGGTAACCGAACAATTGAATGTTACAGTTAATGATGTGAAATTTACTTTTTTTCAATATCCTTTTAAAATTAGTGCCACTCAAAAACTGGAAGATATCATTCGTTTACCGGACTTGAAAGACCTGGCCGCAATGAAAGCTTATGCATTGGGCCGCAGATCCAAATGGAAAGATTATGTTGATCTCTATTATTTATTAAACGGGATTTTTACTGTCAAACAAATCTGTGACAGAACTTCTGAACTGTTTGGGGAGTTGTTCTCAGAAAAGCAATTCAGGGCACAATTATGTTATTTTGATGATGTGGATTATTCTGAACCAGTTGAATACCTTTTACAAGCAGTTGCAGAAGAAGAAATAAAATCCTTTCTTACCGAGAAAGCAATTGATTTTATCAGGGATGAGCGGAAGTGAAGTTCCCCGCAGAAAAGAGATCATAGGGAAACATACGGGATGACACTGTAAAAAGCTCTATTTTACCGCTAATTACCCCGAAAAATCGGGGGCAATTCTTTTTTTGACAGGATTAACAAGATTAACAAGTTTGTTTTCTGACAGGCCTCCAAGGCGGAGGCACGACAATTCGGGATTAAATATCCAAACTTTTTCCACATACAACCCTAAAAACTATAAATAAAACAATATCTTTGCGGTTACAACCCTAAAACATGATAATTAGAGATACCTATTTCGCCCTTCTTTCAGAATACATCGACAAGCCGTTTGTAAAAGTAATTACAGGTCTTCGGCGAAGCGGTAAATCGGTATTGCTCAGTTTGCTGAAAGAAGAGCTTATGCGCAGAGGGATAGGCGAAAGTAACATCATTCTTATCAATTTTGAAAGTTTTGAATACTCCGAAATAGATAATGCAGCTAAACTTCATCAATTTATAAAAGGTAAAATCAACAACAATCAACGATACTATATTTTGCTCGATGAGATACAGGAAGTTGTATCATGGGAAAAGGCAATTAATTCATTTCGGGTTGATTTTGATGCCGACATATACATCACTGGCTCCAATTCCAGATTGCTCTCTTCCGAACTGTCAACCTATCTGGCCGGTCGGTTTATCGAAATACCGGTTTATACCCTTTCTTTCAATGAATACCTGCAATTCAGGCTTGAATATGCAGGAATAACCGAACCCGAGATTTATAAAGAGTTTAACTTGTTTTTACGCAAAGGTGGATTCCCGGCACTTCATGCCGCAGCCTTTACCGATGAAATGGGGTACAAAGCCGTTTATGACATCTATTCATCTGCCATTCTCCGCGATACGGTGCAACGGCATGGCATTCGTGATTCAGAGCTGCTCGAACGGGTGGTAAAGTTCGTTTTTGATAATGTTGGGAATACCTTTTCTGCAAAAAGTGTTGCCGACTATTTTAAAAGCCAGAACAGGCGCATCGACCTTAATACAGTTTACAATTATCTGAACGCCCTCGAAGCTGCTTTTATTATTTACAGGATTCCGCGATACGATTTGAAAGGTAAAGAAATACTGAAAACCAATGAAAAATATTTTGTCGGTGACCAGTCATTACTCTATGCAGTAATGGGGTTCAAAGACAGGCTTATTTCAGGTGTTCTTGAAAATATCGTGATGCTCGAACTCAAACGCAGGGGATATCGCGTTTTTATAGGAAAACTGGACAATAAAGAGATTGATTTTATCGCTGAAAAGTTGGAGGAAAAAATATACGTTCAGGTTGCTTATATGATGACTGATCAAAGTACCATCGACAGGGAATTTTCACCCCTTCTCTCGGTAAAAGACAACTTTCCGAAATTTGTTGTAACTATGGACGAAAACTGGCACGACAACATCGAGGGTGTACAGCACAAACATATTGCTGATTTTATTCGCATGAAAAAATACATTTAGGTGGGTAAAAAACCCATTTGAAAATTCCTGATTTATTTTACCGCTAATTGCCCCCGAAAAAACGGGGTAAACGCGAATTAACGCAAATTATCTCTTGTAAACGGCTTAACGCTAAAAAGCTCAGTGAAACTCAGTGATATTAGTTACACAGTGTCACACAGTGTTATACACAGTGTCACACAGTGTAAATTAGAGAAAAAAGAAAACTCTGTGAAACTCCGTGCCAAACTCCATGAAACTCTGTGATACAAACCTTTTCGTTACACAGTGTCACACATTGTTATTCACAGTGTAACACAGTGAAAATTAAAAAAAAAGTAAACCCCGTGAAACTCTGTGATACCTTTTTTGGTCAGTCGGGTAGGCCTCACATCCGCCTGAGGCGGAGAAACGATGATTCGGAGCTTAAATTTCTTTACCGCTAATTGCGCTAATTTACGCGAATTATTTTGAACAAATTCCTGCCCCGTGCGCCTGAGGCTGAATGACGAACAATCTTCAATTTCCGCCCAAAGCGGGCAGGCCTTCAAAACCTCAAAGCCCTTTTAGTTGCACAGTGTCACACAGTGTTATTCACAGTGTTGCACAGTGAAAATTAAAAAAAAAGAAAACTCCGTGAAACTCTGTGCAAAACTCCGTGAAACTCTGTGATACCGTTTTTAGTCAGTCGGGTAGGCTCAAATCATCAAATCTTCAACTCATTTTACCCCCAAAATGCTTACTTTTGCACCCTCTAAGATTGCCCTGGTCGGTTTGCATTATGTGACTGACGGGGCGGAGCTGTGGAAGGACGGGAAAAACCATTTGACAATTTTTAATTTGATAATTTGAAAATTCGTCCTCAATTACCGCCCTGCCAAAGGCGGACTGGCAGGCTTAAATCTTCAAGTTCTGGAATCTTCACACATTCTATTTTTTTTAATAAATGAACCTGATTTCAGGCCTATTTGTTAAAATAGTTTAATTAATGTTTAAAGTATTGGTTAAGAGCTAAAAATCATTTAATTTTGGGACAGTCAATATTAAAAAAATGAGCAAGTTACCCAAAGCACCTCTTGTTGAGGTGGTTTTTGAATTAAGATGGAACTTAACCGGCAATGACGAACTTGCCAGGGTTCAATATCTTTACGGCGATATTTATAACGAGTTGAAAAGCAAATATCCTTATCGCGAAAGTATTTTACCCGTTGATTTCCCTATCGAAATCACAATTAACCAACCGGCACACCGCTTCCGGGCAGAGCAAAACGGATATCCGCTTATACAGCTTGGTCCAGGAATTGTCACGCACAATACCATTGATTCACTTTACGAATGGCAAGACTTTTTCAATAATACCAGTGAATTAATTTCAACTTTTTTGAAGATATATCCCTTCGAGAAAAACAAGACTCTATCTCCAGGCATTTTATATCTCGATTTTTTTCCTTTTGATTTCGATAAACAGGATGTCCACGCATTTGTCAACGAAAACTTCAATGTGAACTTTGACCAATCTTTTTATAAAAATGAAAAATTTCCTATTGATTTTAATATGGGTTATGCTTTTTCAGTTGATCTGGGCGAATTACGTATCAACTTTTTAAAAGGAAGAAACAACAGCAGGGAAGGGATACTTTTACAGTCACGGATAAATGGAAATCCATTGAATGCCGAACACGAAAATCTAAGCCATTGGCTGCAGCAAGCCCATACCCTCTGCAGCGATTTGTTCAAACAGCTTACCAGAGACAAACTCTACGAATCTTTTAAGTAAGCACACTATGGAAGCACTATTAATTGAAGAAAAAAATACAACCAGTCTGCTACAGCCTGTTAAGGCTGATGATGGATTTCAGGTTTCCTCCATTTTCCATAAATCTTCTTTAGTCCATTTTCCAGGGGAATATGAACAAAAAAAAGGTTCTCCTTTCATGAATAATGAAATGATAGGCACGACCGTTTCAATTCTCAGTCAGGAAACAAAGATAAAAACAGAAGAAGATGATTATGAAATTGGTTATTTTAACGACGATTACGATATTGTTGCTAAAGTGCCATTTAAAGAATCTTTTAAAATAAAAGTAAAAATCAGAAGTATTTCCAGGCTTCAACCGAAAGTGTTTATCGATTTTGACGAATTGGATCAAGTGTTTTAACATGGAATATCCCTGGTATCAAAGTTTAACAGCGCATCCTGATTTGCAGCAAGGTGATTTTATAATCAATTGTCCGGTCATCATCCCTCCCGAAACCATTGATTTAGAAATTATACCTGAGGTAGTTGTGAATAAAATGGATGCAATCATTTTAACCCAGTCGTGTGATTTGGTGAATAAAAATATCGACAATATATTGGTTTGTCGCTATTTTAGCTTATCTGAATTTTTTAACGAAATACAGACAGAACAAAGCCTGAATGCAAAAAGAAAAAAAAGTGTGCTTGATAATTTAAGAAAAGGACATTTGGTTTCTTATCACCTACTAAACAAACAAGAAGGAATATTCGATGATTACCTGGTGGTTGATTTTAAAAATGTTTATGGTATACATCGGTCAACTCTATCTAAAATCATAAAAAATTCAGGAACGAGAGTGCGCTTGTTGCCGCCCTATCGCGAACACCTTTCACAGGCTTTTGCCAGGTACTTTATGCGCGTTGGGCTCCCACAAGATATTGCCATTGAAGGTTATTGATTATCACTTGTTGCAATGTATTTCGTATGAGGAATTTTCTTTAGTTGTACCGTGTACACAGTGTTATTCACAGTGTTGCACAGTGAAAATTAGGAAAAAAAAGAAAACTCCGTGAAACTCCGTGCTAAACTCTGTGAAACTCTGTGATATCTTTTTTGGTTAGTCGGGTAGGCCTCACATCCACCTTAGGCGGAGAAACGATGATTCGGAGCTTAAATTTCTTTACCGCTAATTTCGCTAATTTACACGAATTATTTTTTGAACAATTCCTGCCCCGTGCGCTTGAGGCTGAGGGACGAACAATCTTCAATTTCCGCCCAAAGCGGGCAGGCTTTTAAATCCTCAGCGTTATTTAGTGAATATAGATTATATTAGTTGGAATTAGTTAAATTTGCGGTTAAAAACTACAAATCATGGAGTTTACAACAGCGATCCAGGACATTGAACGAAAAATAAGTCCAATTCTTAAAAAATATGGCATATCATCCGCCTCGTTGGTAGGGTCAGTTGCCAGAGGGCAAGAGACCGAAAGCAGTGATATTGACCTGGTTATTGAGTTGAATACACCGGTTGGATTGCTCACATTTGCCCGTATAAAACGTGAACTTGAGGGTGTACTCGGAAAACCAGTTGACCTCTTGGAAAGATCTGCCTTGAAATCCCGGATAAAACAATATCTTCTTAAAGATGAAATCCCACTCAGCTTATGAAGTATAAGCGGGATTTGATGGTTTACCTCGAAGATATACTTGAGTCGGCAGATTTGATAGAGAATTATCTTGCAGGCCTTTCGGAAGGAAGTTTTTATAATTCGGCTGAAAAACAGGATGCTGTATTGAGACGTATTCAAATCATAGGGGAAGCAGCAAAACATATCCCGGAGGAATATCGTAAAAAATGGAACGAGGTCCCCTGGAAAGACATAGCCGGCATGCGCGACATCATAGTGCATGAATATTTTGGAATTACATTGGGCATGATATGGAAAACTGCAATCGAAGACATCCCCGGGCTTGGATATCAGGTTCGTCAAATCATACAACAATATTCTGGTGATTCCATTGAAAACGCCTAATTTGAAAATTCGTCATCAAATCGTCAAATCTTCTCCCGAGAGGAGAAACGACGATTCGGGATCAACTCATTCAAATCGTCAAATCGTCAAATCCCTTTTAGTTGCACAGTGTCACACAGTGAAAATTAGAAAAGAGAAAATTCTGTGATACCCCGTGCTAAACTCTGTGAAACTCTGTGATACCTTTTTCGGTCAGTCGGGTAGGCCTCACATCCCGATAAGGAGAACGACGATTCGGGAAAGTCCCGAGAGGAGGAACGACGATTCGGGATCAAATCCTTACATTTTATTTGCTTATTTTTGTAAAAAAAACAAATCATGGAAATTATTCAGGTTGAGATAAGAAATAAAAACGCACTGGCCATTCTCAAGAGTATGGAAAAGGCATTGATGATCAGACTGATCAAACAAAAAAAGGGTCCCGGCAAGGATCTTAGTCAGCTTAAGGGCGTTTTTTCACCAGAAAAAGCAAAAGAATTAGCTGGACTTGTTGACAAATCCCGGGACGAATGGAACCAAAGAACTATTTGATCGACACCAATATAGCAATCTATTATTTTGGATCGCTTCTTTCAGGGATTCAGCCTCTTTCGTGGAATCATTGTATAGAAGCAACTATTATATCTCAGTTATTAATCGGATTGAACTCCTCAGTTTTGACAAAATCAGTGCTGAACAACACAAAGCACTGGAAGCATTTGTTAATAATGCCTCGGTATTAGAACTCGATGAGAATGTCGTTGTTGAAACAATCAAGATCAGACAGATCCACAATACAAAACTTCCTGACGCGATTATTGCCGCCTCCTGCATTGTGAATAATTGCTGCCTTATTACCAATAACTATAAAGACTTTGCAAAAATTAAAGAGCTCTCAATTAAATCTTTGACAACTCTTTTATAAGATTTCTAAATTGACCCTTTTTATTTCTTCAAATCCAAAACAATTCAATTCTGTCCCTTACTTGCGTGATGCGGGATGAAAATTGCCTCAATTCCGGGAGGAGGTGCGACAATTCGGGATCAAATTTTACCCTGAGGCATGGTTGGTGAGCTTTTGTCGAACCAGTCGAACCACCCGAAGGGCCTCAAATCTTCAAAACCTCAAAGCACTTTTAGTTGCACAGTGTCACACAGTGTTATTCACAGTGTTGCACAGTGTAAATTAAAAAAAAAGAAAACTCCGTGAAACTTTGTGCAAAACTCCGTGAAACTCTGTGATATCTTTTTAGCTCAGTCGGTAGTCCTCAAATCCTTTTCATGGAAAAAGCTGAAATTGTAATTTATAAGGAATCTGATAGTCCTGATTTTCAGATTGAAGTAAGGGTAGAAGATGAAACTGTATGGTTGACTCAATCTCAAATGGCTGAATTATTTGATGCCACCAAACAAAATATCAGCCTTCACGTTAACAATGTTTTTAAAGAGGGTGAACTTGAACCTGGTTCAACTGTCAAGGAATACTTGACAGTTCAACTTGAAGGAAAAAGAGAAGTCAAAAGAAAAGTACTGTATTACAGCCTGGATGTTATAATCTCAATAGGCTACAGGGTTAAATCAAAGCGTGGTACCCAGTTTAGAATATGGGCTAACAAGATTCTTAAGGACTATTTGCTTAAAGGTTACGCTCTCAATTATCATATTGAAAGAATAGAGCAAAAACTACATGATCACGACCAAAAGTTTGAATTAATTTTAAATACACGACTAAAGCCAAACGAAGGTATTTTCTACGATGGCCAAGATCTTCGATGCCTGGCAATTTGTCTCAGGACTGATAAAAGAAGCAAAGAAAAGCATTGTACTTATTGACAACTACATTGACGAATCGGTTTTATTGTTGATTTCAAAGAGACATTCCAAAGTTGACGCAATCATCTATACGGCTAAAGTCAGCCCGGCCTTTAAGCTTGATTTGGAAAAATATAATAGCCAATACAAGCCTATACAGCTTAAGGTGTTTTCACATGCTCACGATCGTTTTTTAATCATCGATGAAACAACAGTCTATCACATTGGTGCCTCTTTAAAAGATTTAGGGAAGAAATGGTTTGCATTCTCGAAAATTAACCTGGACCCGAAAGATTTGCTTAGGCGATTAGAAGAATAAGACAAATTTAAAACCATTTTAAAATTTCTAATTTGATCCCGAGAGGAGGAACGACGATTCGGGACTCAAATCTAAAATCCACCTGAGGCGGAGCAACGATGATTCGGAGCTTAAATTTCTTTACCGCTAATTTCGCTAATTTACGCGAATTATTTTTTGAACAATTCCTGCCCCGTGCGCTTGAGGCTGAGGGACGAATAATCTTCAAATTCCGCTCAAAGCGGGCAGGCCTTCAAAACCTCAAAGCCCTTTTAGTTTCACAGTGTCACACAGTGTTATTCACAGTGTTGCATAGTGAAAATTAGTAAAAAAGAAAACTCTGTGAAACTCTGTGCTAAACTCTGCCAAACTCTGTGATACCGTTTTTAGTCAGTCGGGTAGGCCTCAAATCATCAAATCATCAACTCATTTTACCCCCAAAATGCTTACTTTTGCACCCTCTAAGAATACCCCTGCTCGGTTTACATTATGTGACTGACGGGGCGGACGGGGCGGAGCTGTGGAAGGACGGGAAAATTCATTTGAAAATTCTTTAGTTGCACAGTGTCACACAGTGTTATTCACAGTGTTGCACAGTGAAAATTAAAGAAAAAAGAAAACTCCTTGAACTCAGTGCAAAACTCCGTGATACTCTGTGATATCTTTTTAGCTCAGTCGGTAGTCCTCAAATCCTTTCCATGGAAAAAGCTGAAATTGTAATATATAAGGAAATTGATAATGCCGATTTCCAGATTGAAGTAAGGGTTGAGGATGATACAATCTGGCTTACTCAAACTCAGATTGTCAGTCTATTTGATTCAAGCAAGGCCAATGTGAGCGAACACATCAAACATATCTTTCTTTCAAAAGAACTTGAACCGGATGCAACTGTTCGGAAATTCCGAACAGTTCAACTTGAAGGCAACAGAAAAGTCCAAAGAAACATTGATCACTATAATCTTGATATGATAATTTCTATAGGTTACAGGGTTAATTCAATCAGAGGTACACAGTTCCGGATATGGGCAAACAAAGTATTGAAGGAGTATCTTCTGAAAGGTCATGCAATCAACCATCGTTTAGAAAAAGTTGAAAATGATGTGTTTCATATTAAAGAGAAAGTAAACAGTATTGAGTTCCAAATAAATGCCAACTTGCCACCGAATGAAGGTGTTTTCTTCAACGGACAGGTTTTCGATGCATGGCAATTTGTGTCGAAACTGATTAAAGCTGCTCACAAAAACATTATCTTAATTGACAACTATATTGATGAAAGTGTGTTGATGCTGCTGTCAAAAAGAAATCCTGGTGTAAAAGCAATCATATATACTAGTAAAATTACCAAACAACTTGAAGCAGATATGGTGAAGCATAATTTGCAGTACCCAGCCATTAAAGTGGCGACCTTCACCCATTCGCATGACCGCTTTCTGATTATCGATGAAAAAACCGTATATCATATTGGTGCCTCTTTAAAAGATTTAGGAAAAAAATGGTTTGCATTCTCGAAAATTAACCTTGATCCAAAAGATTTGCTTAGGCGATTAGAAGAATAAGACAAATTTAAAACCATTTGAAAATTTCTAATGAGAAAATTCTTTAGTTACACAGTGTCACACAGTGTTATTCACAGTGTTGCATAGTGAAAATTAGAAAAAAAGAAAACTCCGTGATACTCTGTGCCTAACTCTGCGAAACTCTGTGATACCGTTTTTGGTCAGTCGGGGTAGGCCTCACATCCACCTGAGGCGGAGAAATGATGATTCGGAGCTTAAATTTCTTTACCGCTAATTTCGCTAATTTACGCGAATTATTTTTTGAACAATTCCTGCCCCTTGCGCATGAGGCTGAGGGACGAATAATCTTCAAATTCCGCTCAAAGCGGGCAGGCCTTCAAATCCTCAAATCCCATTTAGTTGCACAGTGTCGCACAGTGTTATTCACAGTGTAATATAGTAAAAATTAGAAAAAAAAGAAAACTCCGTGTTACTCCGTGCTAAACTCCGTGAAACTCTGTGATACCGATTTTAGTCATTCGGGCAGGCTCAAATCATCAAATCATCAAATCTTCAAATCATTTTACCCCCAAAATGCTTACTTTTGCACCCTCTAAGAATACCCCTGGTCGGTTTACATTATGTGACTGACGGGGCGGAGCTGTGGGAGGACGGGAAAATTCATTTGAAAATTCTTTAGTTACACAGTGTCACACAGTGTTATTCACAGTGTTGCACAGTGAAAATTAGTAAAAAAGGAAAACTCCGTGAAACTCCGTGCTAAACTCTGTGATACTCTGTGATACTTTTTTAGCTCACTCGGTAGTCCTCAAATCCTTTCAATGGAAAAATCTGAAATTGTAATTTATAAGGAAACTGATAGTCCTGATTTTCAGATTGAAGTAAGGGTAGAAGATGAAACTGTATGGTTGACTCAATCTCAAATGGCTGAATTATTTGATGCCACCAAACAAAATATCAGCCTTCACGTTAACAATGTTTTTAAAGAGGGTGAACTTGAACCTGGATCAACTGTCAAGGAATACTTGACAGTTCAACTTGAAGGAAAAAGAGAAGTCAAAAGGAAAGTACTGTATTACAGCCTGGATGTTATAATCTCAATAGGTTACAGGGTTAAATCAAGGCGTGGTACCCAGTTTAGAATATGGGCTAACAAGGTTCTTAAGGACTATTTGCTTAAAGGTTACGCACTCAATTATCATATTGAAAGAATAGAGCAAAAACTACATGAACACGACCAAAAGTTTGAACTAATTTTAAATACACGACTAAAGCCAAACGAAGGTATTTTCTACGATGGCCAGATCTTCGATGCCTGGCACTTTGGCTCAGGACTGATAAAAGAAGCAAAGAAAAGCATTGTACTTATTGACAATTACATTGACGAATCGGTTTTATTGTTGATTTCAAAGAGACATTCCAAAGTTGACGCAATCATCTATACGGCTAAAGTCAGCCCGGCCTTTAAGCTTGATTTGGAAAAATATAATAGCCAATACAAGCCTATACAGCTTAAGGTGTTTTCACATGCTCACGATCGTTTTTTAATCATCGATGAAACAACAGTCTATCACATTGGTGCCTCTTTAAAAGATTTAGGGAAGAAATGGTTTGCATTCTCGAAAATTAACCTGGATCCGAAAGATTTGCTTAGGCGATTAGAAGAATAAGACAAATTTAAAACCATTTTAAAATTTCTAATGGGAAAATTCTTTAGTTACACAGTGTCACACAGTGTTATTCACAGTGTTGCACAGTGAAAATTAGAAAAAAAGAAAACTCTGTGAAACTCTGTGCTAAACTTCGTGAAACTCTGTGATATTATTTGCACAGTGTCACACAGTGTTATTCACAGTGTCGCACAGTGAAAATTAGAAAAAAGAAAACTCTGTGATACTCTGTACTAAATCCGTGAAACTCTGTGATACCGTTTTTAGTCAGTCGGGTAGGCCTCACATCCCGAATGGAGAAACGACGATTCGGGACTCAAATCCCGCCCGGGGCGGACAGGCTTCAAATCCATAAATAACCTTTTGTTGGATCGTGGTGCACAATGCAAATAGGTACAGTCGGGCAGAACTTGAATTAAATGCACGAAGATCAAAACATAGAGTTTAAGCAAGTTTGGCGTGATGAGTTCCTGAAATGGATTTCAGGTTTTGCCAATGCATCTGGTGGTAAAATATACCTTGGCATTGACGATAAAGGAGATGTTACAGGATTGGAGGATGCTCCAAAAATGATGGAAGACATTCCTAATAAGATTGTTAATTATCTGGGGATTGTTGCCGAAGTAAACTTATTAGATAAAAACGGCAAAAACTATATCGAGATTATTGTAACACCTTCAAGTGTGCCTATCTCATACAAAGGTACTTATCACTTTCGGTCAGGAAGTACCAAACAAGAATTGAAGGGAACGGCCTTACATCAATTCCTTTTGAAAAGATTAGGACGCACATGGGATGATTTGCCGTGTGAGCATGCAACTTTAAATGATATTGACCCCAAAGCAATAGACTACTTCTTTACAAAAGCTGCTACAAGTAAACGTATTTCTACTAACGCAGCAAATGATTATTTGGAAGCTACCCTCGAAAATCTTGACTTACTTACGGATAATGGGAAATTAAAAAATGCCGCTTTGCTTTTATTTGGAAAACGCCCTTCCCGCTTTTTCCCTGCGGTATCGTTCAAAATTGGCCGCTTCATTGATGGGGATGACGATCTGCGTTTTCAAGATGTAATAGAAGGCAATATTCTTCAAATGGCCGATAAAGTTATGGATGTGCTAAAATCCAAATATCTTATATCGCCCATCCATTATGAAGGATTGCAACGAATAGAAAAATTAGAAGTACCGGAGGAAGCATTGCGGGAGGCGCTTTTTAACGCAATTATCCACAAGGACTATACGGGCGCGCCAATCCAATTAAGTGTTTACAACGACAAATTAATCCTTTGGAACGAAGGCCGCCTCCCCGAAGGGTTTACCATCAAAACATTGCTTGGGAAACATCCATCAAGGCCATTTAACAAAAACGTGGCTGATATATTCTTTAAAGCAGGCTTTATTGAGGCCTGGGGCAGGGGTATTGCAAAAATCACTGATGGCTTTATTAATGCAGGTCTCACCGCTCCGGTGTTTGAAACCACCATGGGAGGGGTAATGCTGACCATTGAAAGAGGTACTACCGAGTTAAAAAAATCAAGTAACAAATTAAATGTTACAGAAAATGTCACTGATAAGGTCACCGATAAGGTCACCGATAAGGTCACCGATAAGGTCACCGATAACCAAAGCTTAATACTGCAATACATTTTCGAGCAGCAAAAAATCACAACCAGAGAACTTGCTGAAAAAGTTGGAATATCCCAAAGAAAAATCAAAGAGAACATTGCTAAGTTGAAAACGACTGGACTAATCAAACGTATCGGCCCTGCCAAAGGTGGACACTGGGAAATAATAAAAATTTGAAAATTCTTTAGTTACACAGTGTCACACAGTGTTATTCACAGTGTCGCACAGTGAAAATTAGAAAAAAAAGAAAACTCTGTGATACTCTATGCCTAACTCTGCAAAACTCTGAGATACATACCTTTTAGTTGCACAGTGTCGCACAGTGTTATTCACAGTGTTGCACAGTGAAAATTAAAAAAAAGAAAATTCTGTGAAACTCTGTGCAAAACTCTGTGAAACTCTGTGATACCTTTTTTTAGTCAGTCGGGTAGGCTCAAATCATCAAATCTTCAAATCATTTTACCCCCAAAATGCTTACTTTTGCACCCTCTAAGAATACCCCTGGTCGGTTTACATTATGTGACTGACGGGGCGGAGCTGTGGGGTGACGGGAATAATTCAACGATTTCTGATTCAAAAAATATTTGAAAATATACAGTTTGAGAATTCTTGTTTTACACAGTGTCAGACAATAATTTTGGATTTTTATTTGGTCAGTTGGGTAAGGTTAAATCTTTGAATCCTTTCAGCTTGGTACTTGATTAAGTGGAAATTTAGAGAAAATGGTTGGTTTACAATTTATAATATAGATCAAATAAAAAGTAATAATTGCTCAAAATATTAACGGTATTTAAAAATGCATTGCTTAGGAAAGGCTCTGTGTTTAAAAATATCCAGAATGCAGGTCTTTACTTTGCAGGATCAATTGCACAGGCTTTATTCGCCCTAATTGCACAGCCAATCTATTCATCCTATTTGTCGGCGGAAGAATTTGGGATTATTGGTTATTTTGGTGCTATTAGTAGCTTTTTCACACCATTGTTTATTTTAAGCATGACTTCTGTGTATCTAATGCGTTATTTTAAACAAGATGAAAAGACAAATAAGGAGTTGCTTTTTAACATCACTTTTTATCTGTTGATAATAAATACAGTAACCTTATTCATTGGCTATGTGAGTATTTATTATTATTTTAAACTCTCTAATGTTGAAATTCCTTTAAATCCTTTCGCCTGGTACATTCTCATTGCCCTATTGTTAGATAATGTGAGATCAATAGTACTTATTAATTTTCGCATCCGGAGAAAAGCAATCTCATTTTTTACATATTCAATTATATACACTGGATTAAATGTTGGAATCGGAATACTATTTGTTGCGGGTTTTAATTGGGGTGCTGAAGGACGAATGCTGGCTCCCATTATTTCATCATTAATCCTTATTCCTTACAGTTTCTGTATTTTAAGTAAATTTACCGCATTCAATATCAAATTAAATACTTTCTTGAAGGAACTTAAGGTTGCAACACCCCTCATTCTTGCCTCATATGCTTATGTTCCCATTACAAATGTTGATAGGATTTTTCTGGAGCGGCTTGACAATCTTGCGGAGCTTGGGCTTTATAGTATAGGTGTTACGATTGCCGGTTATGCTCAGTTAGCATTAACTGCGTTGGTCATGGCATTTGAGCCAGATATTTTTGAAAGTGTAGTAAAGAAAAATAGAAACAAACTTATAAAAACTGCAGCGATAATTTATCTTCCTTATTTTATTTTTATTTTTATTTTTATACTATTTTCGGGGTCTATAATTAATCTCCTCACTGCAGGTCGGTATCCTGGAGCTCAGCCATACACCAACATTGCTCTCGTTGGTGTTTTTTTTATGGGATTATATGGCCTGTTTGATAAGATATTGATTGCACTCGAAAAAACAAAATTTAATCTGATGATAAACATAATCGGTGGAATCTCGGCCTTGTTAATTTTTTACTTTGGAATAAAGGAATTTGGTTTTTATGGTGCTGCTTATGGCAAGGTTGCAGTTGCTTTGCTTATGGTTATAATTGGCTTTATGCTTGTTAGAATTAAATATAAATTTGCATGAATATAATAACCAACAATCCTGAAAAACCTGTCTTCTTCTTTTATTAACTCATCTTTTTAAGGTAGTTTCAGGTATCTATGTAAAAAGCAATTTCGATTAATTAATATTTTTTGTTCAATAATTAAAAGAATACAACGTCTAGTTTAATTTAATTCTCATGAATAGAATAATTGACACCCCAATACTTCTCATAGGTTTTAATCGCCCGCAGGTAATCAAAGAATCGTTTGTATATTTAAAAGACGCAAAACCCACCAAGCTTTATGTAGCCATTGACGGACCAAGAAAAAATGTCACGGGCGAAGAACAACTTGTTGAAGATGTAAAGAAAATTGTAAAACAGGTAGATTGGGATTGCGATGTTAAATATAAGTTTAATGAACAAAACTTGGGAGCTGAAATAACTATCTCCGCTGCTATATCATGGGTTTTTGATAATGAGGAAACATTGATTGTTCTTGAAGATGACATAATTGCACCAGTATCATTCCTTAATTTTGCGCAAGAAATGTTGCAAAAATATGCTAAAAATAATAATATATATATGGTGAGTAGTTGTCAAACAACTCCAATTGATATGCCGAATAGTGAAGATTATTTGTTTTCAGTTTATGGGCACACTTGGGGCTGGGCAACCTGGAAAAGAGCATGGAATAAATTTGATTTAAATATTGATGATTTCAATAATTTCCTGGATGAAGAGATTCTTGATACGCTTGTACAAACAAAGGCTGAAAAAAAATATTGGATTTCTCTAATAAATTGTATGAAAAAAAATGGTTCAGGAAATAACAATTGGGATTATTGTTGGTCTTATATTCGATTTAAGGAACAGGGTCTTTCTATTGTACCAAGAACTCATTTATCTTCAAATATTGGCACGTATGGTTTACATGCAAGAGGAGCTACTTCAAATCACTTCATGCCGTATGATGATAATTTTGAAGCAGTAAATCATCCTTTAGAAATAAAACAAAATATTGAATATGACAAACATCATTTCAACAAACACATCAACCACAAATCTTCTTTGGTAAAACGAGCTTATAAAAAAGTTTTGAGAATCCTAAAACTTAAATAAAATGTCCTACAAAATCCCACTTTTCGACCTCAATTTTGATGAAAAAGAAGCACAGGCTGTTGCTGAAGCCATCAAAGACAACTGGATATCAACTGGCCCAAGGTGCACAGCCTTTGAGAACCGCTTTGCCACCATGCTGAATGTCAATCATGCAATTGCTCTTGCTAATTGCACCGTAAGTTTACATCTTGCATTTAAGCTTATTGACGTGAAACCCGGCGATGAGGTTATTTGTCCTTCTTTAACCTTTGCAGCAACGGTGAACGCAATACGTTATGTGGACGCTACTCCAGTGTTTGCAGATGTAACAAGTTATGAATTGCCAGTGATTGATCCAGAAGACATTCGTAGAAAGATTACTGCTAAAACTACAGCAATAATAGTGATGCATTATGGCGGGTTTGCCTGTGATATGGATAGCATTATGAGTATTGCCAATGAATTTGGATTGAAGGTGGTTGAAGACGCCTGCCATGGTCCGCTATCAGTCTATAAAGGCCAGAAGCTTGGTACCATTGGCGATGTGGGGTGCTTTAGTTTTTTCTCAAATAAAAATATCAGTACGGGTGAGGGCGGAATGTTGGTAACCAATAATAGTAAATTTAATGACCGTGCGCGTCTTCTTCGTTCACACGGTATGACGACAATGTCCTATGAACGCTCAAAAGGACATTCCACCACTTATGATGTGGTGGAGTTGGGTTACAATTACCGTATGGATGATATACATGCTGCCATCGGCTTGGTTCAATTGGATAAGATTGAAGCTGATTTGGAAATGAGAGAGGAAGTAAGGAAAGTGTATATTGAACATTTGAAAGGAATTGAAGGAATAATAATCCCTTTTTTAAATTATTCGGAATTTTCTTCTAATTATATCTTCACAGTTGTTTTAAAGAACTCTGACATCATAAAAAGAGATGAAGTAAGAAACAAATTGGCAGAGGCAGGAGTTCAAACCAGTTTGCATTACCCTGGGGTGCATAACTTCTCTTTTTACAAGGATTACTATGTTGATCTGCCTGTTACAGATTATCTGGTTGATAATCTGATCACATTACCCATGTATTCTAAATTGACAAAAGAGCAAGTGATATACATTTGTGATATGCTGAAAGCCTCACTTTAGTGAAAGATAATATTCTCATTTTTGGTGGAGGCCCACTCCAGTTGTCTATTGTTTCGAGAGCCAAGACTATGGGCTTTAGGACAATTGTTATTGATCCGGATGCAAACGCCCCTGCCAGGGATTTAACCGATGTTTTTATTCCTGTGGCCGGAAATGATTTTAAAACTACACTTCAACTAGCAAAAGATTACGCGGTAAAAGGAATTGTAACAGCCGCCACCGACAAGCCTATTTTGATGATGTGCAGAATTGCCGAAGAGTTGGGCTTATCGTTCCCCTCATACAACAGTTGTGAAACCGTTTTAGACAAAGGGAAATTTAAAGATTTTCTTCGTGAAAATAAACTTCCTTATGCGAAAGGGGGAGTTTATACAAGAGAAGCTGAAATTAATGCGGAAAACTTTACGTATCCTGTAATAGTAAAACCTGTAATGAACTCAGGTAGTCGGGGTGTGCTTCTTTGTGAAAGAGCAGATAAATTGGAAGATACCATTAATGAAAGCATTAAGAATGCTGAGAATGGACACTTCATCATTGAAGAGTACATTAAAGGAGAGGAAATAAGCGTAGAGGCACTTGTGCAAAATCGCAAGCTAAATATCTTGCAAATTACCGATAAAATAGTTTCGCCTCCACCTTACAATGTTGAGATGGGGCACATTCAGCCCTCGAAATACACTTACCTTAAAAAAGAAATTCACGAAATCCTTCAAGAGGTTATAAACAAATGTGGTTTGAATGATTGTGCGCTGCACCCCGAAATGAAAATACAGGATGGGAAAATAACATTGATTGAAATAGGTCCCAGACTGGGTGGTGATTTTATAACTTCGCATTTAGTGCCGCTTTCAACAGGCATAAATATGGAAGAGCAAATGATAAGGGTTTCGACAGGACTGCCTATTGTTGCAAAACAAGAAAGTAAGGCTTCATTGGTTTCGTATCTAAATTTCCCAATTGGAACTGAAGTGAGAAGGCTGATTAATGAAAAAGAATTAAAAAATTTATTCCCGGAAGTTCAATACTTTAGCACTATTTTAAAAATTGATGATACCATAAAAAGAATAACAAATAGCCTGAACCGGTATGGTCAGTTCGTTTTGGTTGGTGAAAATATTAAAAGGATAATTCAGAAAAAAGAAGAAATTGAAAAATTCCTTCAAAAACGAATGTTTAATACTTTAAATTAAAAAATATGCTAATCGGTAAGAGAATTGTACTACGCCCTCTGAAAATTGAGGATTTGGAAAAAACGCATCAATGGCGAAACAACCTTGAACTAATTAAGCTTACACAAGGCATCCGTTTCCCTAAAACATTGGAAATGGATAAGGAATGGTTTGAAAATGCTTTGAATGATAAAAGTAATCGGAATATCTATTTTGGAATTGATGAAATTGAAACTGGAGATTTTATTGGGATAATACAGTTAAATAATATCGACTATATTTCAGGAACCGCAATCTGGGGTTTTATTATTGGTGATAAGAACAAACAAGGAAAAGGGTATAGTAATGAATTTACTAAATTAGTATTAGATTATATTTTTAGACAGCTTAATTTAAATAAAGTAATTAGCTATATTGTAGAATACAATAGTGCCTCATTAAAGTTATTTAGTAAGAATCATTTTGTTAGAGAAGGCATCTTAAAAAATCACTTTTTTATTGATGGGAAATATAATGATATTGTCATAATGTCACTATTTAAGGAAGAATATTTAAATAATAATGAATAATTTGCAGAGGTATTTTTTTTCGGATTTCACTTTGGTTAATTTCAGCAAAGTACTAATACTTGCATCTGAAAATTATTCCTTTCGTTTTTTCGATGAAGAATATTTTAAGAAAAGCATTCTTTTAAGACATGATTTGGAATTCTCCGTACCAATTGCGTTGAAAATGGCACAAATTGAAGCTGACCTTGGTATAAAGGCAACTTATTTTGTGCAGTTGCATAGTGAATTTTACAATACACTCGAAAAGGTAAATATTCAGGCAATTAAGGAAATACAAAAACTCGGTCACCAAATTGGCCTTCATTTTGACAGTCATTTTTGGAATATTGAATCTGAAGGTCAATTAGAAAAACATATTTCATTCGATAAGAATATTCTTGAGCAATACCTTGAGCTTGAAATTAAAGCCTTTTCTTTTCATAACAACACCGATTTTACCTTATCGTGCAGGAAGGAAAAATATGCGGGTTTGTTGAATGTTTATTCCGACTATTTCAGAAATCATTATGCTTACAATGCCGATTCATTGGGCTATTGGCGCTATGAGCGTTTGGAAGATCGTTTGAAAGAAGCAAAAGAGGAAGCTTTACAAATATTAATCCATGACGGGATGTGGCAAGAAGAAGTATTGCCACCAAGAAGAAGGGTATTTAAAGTTATTGATGATAACGCCATAAGACTTAAAAAGATATATGATGATCATTTAAAAAAAATAGGACAAAAAAATATTGATTTGGAGGGAGATATCAATGAAAAAGATTAAAGTTGTTTGGATTTGCCATTTTTCGAATCATCAGATTAGGGAAAACCTTCCTTTATCTTCACTCTGGTTTATAAATCTCATAAAACTTATTTCCGGAAAAGGAGGTACAAATAAGTATAAAGATTTCGCCCCCTGGATTACACAGTTAATTGCTGAGTTTGAAAAAATAAATGAAATTGAACTTCATATTATTTCTCCTCACAGTGGTTTAAATAAATTCACGTATGAGTTTGAGTTGAGAGGGATACATTATCATTTCTTTAAGCCTGAGCTGCCTTTACATTTCGACCGAATAGTGCAAAGGGTTCTTAAAATAAAGAACAAGATATTCAAAGTAAACCGCTATTTCGTCAAGAACTTTATTGAAAAGATAAAACCGGATGTGGTAAACTTATTTGGAGCAGAAAATCCTTATTACTCTATCACAGCTTTAGATATTAAAGAAGTTCCCGTTTATGTTTTATTACAAGCTATACTTGCAACACCTTTGAGGAATAAACATAATTTTGATGTTGATGATTATCGCCTTGAAGTTGAGAAGAAGATTCTGCAATCGACAAATTATTTCGGAACTGCAGCTAGAATGTACTACGATTGTGTTACTGATCGTAATTCAGAGGCTAAAGTACTGGAATTTTGGTTTCCCACTCAACTCCCCCCGGTAATACCCGCACAGTCAAAAGAATTTGATTTTTGTTTTTTCTCAAATGGAGTTAGTCAGATAAAGGGGATAGAAGATGCCATTGATGCATTAAGCTTAGTCGCACAATCAAACAATAGAATCAAAATGAACATTATTGGCTCATGTAATGCACAGTATAAAATGTTTCTCCAAAATAAGATTAGTGACTTGGGCTTGGAAGGAAATATTGTTTTTAGTGATTATTTCCCGATACATGCCGATATGTTTAAACAAGTGAAAAAATCGAAAATTGCTGTATTGCCCAATAAGTTAGATGTTATTGCCAGTACCATACGTGAGGCTATGTTTCTCGAATTACCCGTTGTAACCACCATAACTACCGGCACACCTTTCCTTAATAAAAGAGATCAAACAGTTTTGCTTTCCGAAATCGGCGACATTCATGCATTGGCCAAAAACATGTTAAAACTTATAGATAATCCTGAACTAGCCAACTTACTTGTAAAAAATGCAAAGAATCTGGCTGAGGAGGTATTTGACAATAAAGCCATTGCCCTACAACTTGTTGAAGATAATAAGGCAATAATAAACCATTTCAAAAATGGAGTGCCCATACCCGTCACGTTGTTGTTTAATGTTGATAATTATCCGGAGTATTGATTAACGATGTTTTTAAAAAGATAGAACATCTATAAGCTATTGTAAACCTGAAAACAAACGAAGACATGATTCAAATTACTTACAACGACATTAAGCCATTTTTAGAAAAAAATGCACGTGTAATTGGAAATGAAAATTTTGTTGTGACGAATGTTGCAACTGCTGAAAACGTTGACAATGGCTCATTGGACTGGGTCAATCCTTTAAAAGAAGATAAATCCGGGTATCTATTGAGATCAAAAGCAAAAGTTATTTTATGTGAGCATGATGTACCAACAGATGCATTAGATCTTACAAATAAATGCATAATCCATGTCTCCAATCCCAAGTTAACTTTTATTCGTATTGCAAACCATTTTTTTAATAACAGTGAATTAAGTGGCATCCATCCAACGGCTGTAATCCATCCGGAGGCTATAATTTCAGAGCATTCCTACATAGGCCCTAATACCTATATTGGAAAATGTAAGATTGGTAAAAGGATAATCATTCATGGGAATTGTTATTTATATGACAACACAACCATTGGCGATTATGTTACTATACATGCAGGAACAGTTATTGGTGCTGATGGTTTTGGATATCAAAGGAATGAATCAGGTGAATTTGAGAAATTTCCACATATTGGAGGTGTAATTATTGGAAATAATGTGGACATTGGATCAAACACCTCCATAGACCGTGGTGCGTTGGGCAATACAATCATAGAGGATGGAGCCAAAATTGACAATCTTGTACATATTGCCCATAATGTAAGAGTGGGAAAACATTCTGCAGTAATTGCTAACACTATGGTTGGTGGAAGTACTGTTATTGGGGCATATAGCTGGGTTGCGCCTTCGGTGGCTTTACGTGATCAAATTCAGATTGGAGACCATTCAACGGTTGGCATGGGGGCAGTAGTAACCAAAAGTATACCGGATGGAGAAACCTGGACTGGTTCGCCAGCTAAACCGTTAGCTGATTTCCTGGAACAACAGAAAAAAATAAAACAATTATAATTTTAACAGAATTCCCAATGAATAAAATTAGAATATGGATTACTCCAATCAAATAAAACAGCGGATTATTGGTGCGAATAGTACTATTCTGCAGGCATTACAACAAATGGATGTTATAAACAAAAAGCTCCTACTGGTTTTTAAAGAAAACCAATTCTTGGGTGTATTGAGCATTGGAGACATTCAAAAAGCTATAATTTCAAACCTTCCATTTGAAATGCCCATTGATAAAATTATGCGAACTGATTTTTTGTATGCCCATTTCGAGGATAATAAACAGGAGATATTTAAATTGATGAAGGAGCAACGTATAGAATGTATGCCTGTATTGGATGATAATGGCACTTTGATTTCAGCCTACATGTGGGAGGACGTGTTCGAACAGGAAAAGCGGCACAGTGTCAACATTGGACTGCCGGTGGTCATTATGGCGGGCGGGAAGGGAACCCGCTTAAAACCACTCACCAATGTTCTTCCAAAACCTTTGATCCCGATCAATGAAAAAACCATTATTGAGCATATTATGGATAGGTTCTGCGAAGTAGGGTGCAACGACTTTCATCTCTCCCTTAACTATAAAGCTGAGATGATTCAACACTACTTATCGAGTCTGCAGCCTAACCCTGCTTATCGGATTCAATATGTTCGCGAACAAAAACCTTTAGGTACGGCTGGCAGCTTACACTTACTTAACGGCAAGCTCAGTTCAACTTTTTTTGTAACCAACTGCGATATTATTATTGATCAGGATATATCAGAAATTTATGAATTTCACAAAAAATACAACAACGAAATTACCATAGTTGCCGCACTTAAAAACTATGCTGTGCCTTATGGGGTTATGAAAGCGGGGAATGAGGGTAAATTAATCAGCATCAGCGAGAAACCAGATTTGACATTTAAAATTAATACAGGGTTTTATGTTCTGGAGCCTCATTTAATAGATGAAATACCTATTAACAGCTTTTACCACATCACACAATTGATTGACAAGTTGGTTAAGGCCAAAAGGCGGGTTGGCGTATTTCCAATATCCGAAAAGTCGTGGATTGATATAGGAGATTGGAAAGAATATTTTAAAATTATTAAATAAATATTTTTCTGATTATATTATCCAATAATAAATAATATTAGCGTATTATTTTTTTGTGGTGTTAAGAAAACAAATCTATTATAGGCTTAAATCAATAACTTGAAAAGGAAAAATATTAAAGAATCAACCAGCATAAAGCGAGTTTTGTTAATTGCGCTACCTGCACTTGTTTTTGCTGAGTTGGCTCAAACAACTAATATTTTACTCTTTGCTATCGGTGTTTTATCGTGTACGATACTGATATATACGACAACTTTGAATAAGAATCGAATATTCGATTATATTATGGTAATGTATATGTGTTCCTTGTTTCCTGCTCAAACAGGATTAGGAGGTACATTTCCTTTGGTTGCTGTCCTGATTTTGTTTATTCATTTGCTATCAAAGAATAAATTTGGAGAGCTTAACAATACAGATGCATATTTTAAACCATTAATATTCATTCTTTTGGCAAGTTCAGCTTTGGGATGGATATTTGTTAATAAGAGTGATCTGCGTGCCTTCATATTGGGCATACTTTCTTTTATCGGCATACTTTCCCTTTTATATTTATCAGGCCATTTGCTTTTAACGCCGACACGAATTATAAAATTTATTAAGCTCAATGTGTTTTTGGCCTTTTATGCCTTAGTTGCCTCTTTGAATACAATGGTAAAAATCATTCCAGAGATGGTCTTTTTGCCACAATGGGCAGGAGAATGGATAGATACAAAGTCGATGTTTGATGTCGGTGCGGGGGGTATTGTTGGTATATCTCCATTAAATGGTCAACATAATCTATTATTAGCTATTTTTTTCTTTTCATTTTATTTTTATTATATATCTAATAAGAGCTTAGGTAAATTTAATAAAATATTAATATTGGGGATAATTATATCTGTAATCAATGTTTTTGCAGCAGGTTCTAAAGCCGTTTTTACCGCGCTGATCCTACTTACCTTACTGACCTATTATTTGCAGGGCAAGCTTTCCTTACACCTAAATGTGGGGAAAAGGCTTTATCAAATGATCGCTTTGGTAGTTGTTTCGGTGGCTATTGTTTATCTTGTTACTGCTCTTAAATACGACTATGTGTTTAATAGGTATGAACAACAGCTTCAAAGAAATGAACAGAATACCGGGCGGGCATTTACACTGCAAGGAGTTCTGGATGGAACAGTACTAAATAGATCATCGGCGTTTGAAGCTGCATTTGCAAATTATAGTACACGGAATTGGTTTATTGGGTATGGATGGAGTACACCAAAATATCAGTTAGATGCATTTTATGGTAATTCAACTTATAGAGCAACAAGGGGTGGTAGCGCACACTCTCAATATTTCTCTACATTATTCCTCTTTGGGTGGCTTGGGTTTTTCGCTTTTTGGATATTGCATATTAGGGGCATTACCAAATCGTATGATTTTCTAAAACAGAAAAAATATCCTATCGAAAATAGGTTATTTGCATTAGCCAGCGTCGGTATGCTACTTGCATTGATGATACATGGCGTTACTGCCGACAATTCATGGTTTGCCGGCTACTTTGCTTCGACCTTAATTATTGTTGGGCTTGTTTACTCTAACATAAATTCAGGTAAATATTTTGTTAACCAAGGCATCTAGTGAGACTTTATTATACGTAGGTACAAACTTTTTCTGGATAAATAAAGGATCATTATAGGGTATAGCAGGCTTTAGGTATTTAATATAATCATTGAATCTATAAGGATGCTTTAAGCATTTAGGCAAAATAAAAAAATATATTGAATAATATCCTGAAACTTGATCAACATAATCTATATGAAGTGCATTTTATTCACAACTAATTTCCCTTATGGTGGCGCAAGTGCCAATCTGTTGAGGTATTTTACTTTTTGCTTGAGAGACGGGGGGCATTCTATTGAAGTTTTTATGCCTACAGGAGGGTATTATGGTAGGAAAATTGATCAGGATTCGAAGAGAAAGGGCGAAATAGAAGGCGTTAAATATAGAAGGCTAGGCTTTTTACATCATCCACGTAATATATTCGGTAAGCTACTGGATAACCTTTGGGGGTTAATCTCTCCTTTCTTTTTTTTGCTTCAAAGAAGCTTTAAGAAAAAGCTGGATATAATCATAGTTTATAACCCTACGGTGATTTCAATGTTAAATTACCTGATTATTAAATCTATATTGAATAAAAAAGTATTGATTATTATCCCTGAATTTTATGAGAAACCAAACAAGGAAGCTGGTATCTTATCGAAATTGAAATGGTATAACTTCTATTTCGCTATAAAATATTTATATAAGTATGGGGATAAGTTTATTGTATTGTCCGAATATTTAAATAAATATATTCAATCCAGATTGAATAAACCTAAAGAGATTTTGATAATGCCCAATCTAACGGATCCGGAAAGATTTAACAAATCCATGGTTGCGCCTTATAGATTGGATTACACCACCATTGGCTACGTGGGTACACCTACGCGTAAAGATGGAATTTTAGATTTGATCAAAAGTTTTAGTGATTTAATAAATGAGTATAAATTTTTACATTTATTAATCATTGGTGACATAACAAATGGCAATTCCGTTATCCCGGAATTGAGTGCTTATGCCAGAAGCCTTGGAGTGGATGATGAATGTATAACTTTTAACGGCTTAACATCTCATAAGGAAATACCTGACTTGTTGGCATCCTGTGATATCCTGGCATTAACCCGCCCTTCTGGTATCTTTGCTGAAGCTGGCTTTCCTACTAAACTGGGAGAATATTTTGCCACTAAAAAACCTGTGGTTATTACAAAAGTTGGGGATATGGCTACCTATTTTAAAAATCGCGAGCAGGTTATTTTTGCTAAGCCTGAAAATATCTCTTCTATTGTAAATGCTTTTGAGTATCTAATACTAAACCCTAAAGAAGCTATGCAAATTGGATTAAGGGGTTACGAGTGGATGGATAAAAATCTTAATTATCGAAATCAAGTCAAAAAAATTTCTGAAATAATCATGAATTAAACCTTGAGCAGTAATAAAAATTTATTAAAAATAATTTTAATATGCAGATATTAGTTACAGGCGGAGCAGGGTTCATTGGCTCTCATCTTGTTGAGCGGTTATTGCTCGATAGGCATAAAGTAGTGTGTTATGATAATTTTGATCCGTTTTATGATGCAGAAATTAAGCGGACTAATCTACGTTTAATAATGCAGCATCCTGGTTTCGTACTGATTGAGGCATCTATATTGGACGTTGCAAACTTAAATGAGTGTTTTAACCATCACAACATAGATTTGGTCATTCACCTCGCGGCAAAAGCAGGTGTACGCCCATCGATTGCAGATCCAAAATCATACTATGAAACCAATGTAAATGGCACTTTAAATATTCTCGAAGCCATGAAAAGTCATAGCGTGAAAAAGATGATTTTCGCATCATCATCCTCAGTGTATGGCAACAATACTAAAGTTCCATTTTCAGAATCAGATTTTGTCGATCATCCCGTTTCTCCTTATGCCGCCTCTAAAAAAGCAGCGGAGTTAATGTGTCATACCTATCACCATTTGTATGAATTTGATATCTTTTGTATGCGGTTCTTCACAGTGTATGGACCTCGGCAACGGCCTGACCTTGCCATTCATAAATTTGCAGAATTAATATTAAACGACCAGCACTTGCCGGTTTATGGCGATGGATCTTCTTCCCGAGATTATACATACATTGATGATATCATTGACGGTCTAATGAAAGCGATTGACAATTTGAAAGGATACAACATATTTAACCTCGGCGAGTCCAGAACGATTTCTCTATTGCAAATGGTTGAATCAGTGCAAAAGCATATTGGCAAAAAGATAAAAATAGATTCACTACCGATGCAACCGGGAGATGTTTTAACCACTTTTGCCGATATTTCAAAAGCAAAAATAAATCTTGGCTATAACCCTTCATGGAGTTTTGATAAAGGAATAAAGAAGTTTATAGAATGGAAAAGAAGCTGAAAGTATTATTTGTTTCAAGTGGTAACTCAAAGAATTTTGAAATTGCTCCTTTTATCAAGACGCAAGGTGAATCACTTTCTAATGCTGGGGTAGAAGTTGCCTATTTTGCAATTGCCGGTAAAGGATTTATAGGGTATTTAAGAGGTGCTGTCAAACTAAGAAAATATTTAAAAAGTTCAGATTGCGATATTATCCATGCTCATTATACTTTATCGGGGTGGTCAGCAGTGCTTTCATTTCCACGTCAGCCAATAGTGCTTTCATTAATGGGAGATGATGCTTATGGAGATTTTATTGGAGAAAATCAAGTTCGATTTTCTAGTTACTATCTTGTTCTTCTAACTAAGCTTATACAGCCTTTTATTACAAAACTGATATGTAAATCAAAACATATTGAAAGCTATGTTTATTTAAAAAGTAAATCTTCTGTTATACCTAATGGAATTAGGCTTGAAAATTTTTATTTACAAGATAAAGGATATCGAATGGAACTTGGTCTGAATCCTAAATTTAAGCATGTGCTTTTTTTGGGTAGTAAAAAAAGTGTCAGAAAAAATTATAAATTGGCTGAATCAGCAATAAAAATTATAAACGACCCTGCTGTTAGACTTATATCACCATTTCCTATTACACATGAGGAGGTTGTTAAATACCTTAATTCAGTGGATTGTATAGTTGTTCCTTCATTTATGGAAGGTTCTCCAAATGTTGTAAAAGAAGCAATGTCATGTAATTGTCCTATTGTTGCAACTGATGTTGGTGATGTGAAATGGGTTATCGGAGATGTTAAAGGTTGCTATATAGCCTCATTCGAGCCCACTGAATTTGCAGATAAGATAAAGCTAGCACTAAAATTTACTAAAGAAAACGGACGGACTAAAGGAAGGGAGCGAATTATCCAGTTAGGTTTAGATGCTGAAACAGTCGCGAAAAAAATTATTGAAATCTATAAGAAAACACTAAATTAAATGTGCGGAATTTGTGGAATAATTAAATTTGATCAGGAACAAGTTTTGGAAAGTAGTGTCCAAAGCATGATGTCTGCAATGAAGCATCGTGGCCCAGATGACGAAGGTGTATTCATAGACAATAATATTGGACTCGGCTTTGTTCGTCTTTCAATACTTGACCTTTCTTCTGCCGGTCACCAGCCCATGTTTTCGCAAGACAAAAAATATGTAGTGGTTTATAATGGTGAGATTTTCAACTACCTCGAATTACGTGAAGAGTTGGAGGCATTAAGGTATTCTTTCTCAACAAACACAGATACTGAAGTTTTAATCAACGCTTATATTGAGTGGGGCGAAGAATGCCAGCAAAAATTCAATGGGATGTGGGCCTTTGCTATTTATAATGCGGAAAATGGTGTGCTTTTTATTTCGCGCGACAGATACGGGATTAAACCATTTTACTATTTTCAAGATAATGAAACTTTTGCCTTTGCTTCAGAGATTCCTTCTCTTCTGAAAGTATTGACCCGAAAACCTGAAGCAAACGAACAGGCCATATTCGACTATTTAATATTCAACAGAACTGATCAAAATGAAAATACCTTTTTTAAGGGAATTTTTAAATTACAACATGGCTGTTCAATTACTATTAAACTCAAAGAAGATGTCGAAATAGGAGAACCAAAACTATGGTATAATTTAAAATCTGAGTTAGAGAGAAGAAAAAATAGTCGCTTGACGGCTAATGAATTTAAAGCCCTTTTTGAGGATGCCATTAGAATTCGATTGAGATCAGATGTTCCTTTTGGTGTTTGTTTAAGCGGAGGGCTCGATTCTTCTGCTATTGTTTCAACTTTAATTAAAAAGTTTGATATAAAGGACTTAAATACGTTTTCTGCCGTGTATGCACCCGGTCAATACGGTGATGAAACAGCGTTTATAAAACTGTATGAAACGGAACTAAAAAACATGTTTTTTATAACACCTGATAAGGATACTTTAATCAACGACCTTTATACTTTTATCAAAATTCATGCTGAACCTATTCCATCAACAGGGCCTTATGCACAGTATAAAGTAATGAAACTGGCAAGTAAGCATGTTGTAGTCACCCTTGATGGGCAGGGTGCAGATGAAATCCTGGCTGGTTATCATTATTTCTTTGGTTTTTATTTTAAGGATCTTCTACGTCAATTCCGGATGATTAGATTATCAAAAGAAATCTTTTATTACCTCAAGATTCACAAATCTCTTTTAGGAATAAAGAGTTTTGTTTATTTCTTACTGCCGACTTCACTGCGTACCAAAGTTAGGGTAGGGGAGAAAAACTATCTTAACGATGAATTTGTTCGAAATTACAGAAAGACCAATTCAATTGCAGGGAATTTGTATGCCTCTAAATCCTTAAACGACGCTTTAATTAATCACTTTGAGTACAAGCTTGAGCATCTTCTAAAATGGGAAGACCGTAATTCAATGGCATTTTCTCTTGAGGCAAGAGTCCCTTTTCTCGACCACCGATTGGTAGAGACAACCCTAAGTGCTGATGGAAGAGATATTATTGTTAATGGTATGACAAAAACCCCTTTACGGGATGCGATGAAGGGCGTTTTGCCCGAAAAAATTAGATTGAGAACTGACAAAATGGGGTTTGGCACACCTCAAGATGAATGGTTTCGTGAACCAGAATTTCAATCACTTCTTAATGAAATTTTATCCTCAGATTCATTCAGTCATCGTAATATCATAAATCCAATAAAAGCAAAAGCGTTATATATAAAACACTTAAATAAAGAAATCAATATTTCAAAAGAAATTTGGAAGTGGATTCATTTGGAATTATGGTTTAGAAATTTTATTGATTGAGGATTATGAAAATACTTTTCTATTTAGGTCACCCAGCCCATTTCCATTTATTCAAAAATCTGATTAATCTTTTAATAAAGAATAATAATCAGGTTTTAATCACTATAAAAAGTAAAGATGTTCTTGAAAAATTGGTTCAAAAAAGTGGATATCCCTATTTAAATATTTATGAAAGAACACGAAAAAAAAATACATTTTCTATTCTGTGGGCGTTATTTCAAAAAGATATTCGGTTGTATTCAATAGCAAAAAAGTTTAAACCTGATGTACTATTGGGAACTTCAATTGAAATTACCCATGTAGGGAAATTAATTGGAAAACCAGCATATATTTTTAACGAGGATGATGCAGCTTACATTAAAGAGTTCGTTTTGCTTGGGTATCCTTTTGCCAGAAAAATATTTATACCCAAAGGAGTTGACGCAGGTAAATGGGACAACAAATGTTTGCGTTACAACGGAGTTCAAAAACTCGCTTATTTACATCCAAATTATTTTTCTCCAAACAAGAAAATTGTTTCTGATTTTATTATGTCCAATAAGCCTTATGCTTTAATACGGCTGTCAGGTTTAACTGCATATCATGATAAAGGGATTGGTGGTTTTACCAGTAAAATTTTAAAAGAAGTTATTGATGTTCTTGAGCCAAATTTAAATGTTTTCATTTCTTCGGAAAGTACTCTACCCATTGAGTTTGCAAAATACAAACTAGAAATTGAGGCAGAGGATATTCATCATTTTTTAAGCTTTGCACATATATTTATTGGAGATAGCCAAAGTATGTCGATTGAAGCTGCGATTCTAGGGACATATACAATCAGGTTTTCGGGATTTGCCGGTAGAATTACTGTCATGAAAATTTTTGAAAGTATAGGGCTTATCCAATCAATTTCATCAGACAGCCCTGATGAATTGTTGAAAATACTGACTGAGATTGAAGACATTGAAGAACTAAAAAGAAAGGCTATTGAGTTACGAAATAGATATTTAAACCAGGTAACAGATGTTACTCAGTTTTTTTATAAAAACTTATTGAATGAAAAGTATTAACAACCCAAGGGCCAAAGCATTGCCTTTTTATGGCAAGCCATCGTTTCGTAATTCATTGAAAACGTCTTCGAGAATAAGGAAAACGAATTCTGTCAAGTATTTATGGAATAGGATTGTCAACAGGCTTTTGTTGTTTTTTGCCTTTCACTGCCCGGTCAACTCGTGGCGTCTGCAATTTCATCGTTGGCGTAATGTATATATCGGGAATGGAGTTTTTATTGGTATGCATATTATAATCGATCGCGCTTACCCTGATTATGTGCGTATCGAGGACAATGCGATGCTTGCCGGTGGAAATCATTTACTGGCGCATAGCCGGGCACCAGAGTATTTTAAAGGTAAGCTGCTTTCGTATGTTGCACCCATTGTAATTAAGGAATATGCTTGGCTCGGAATAAACTCAATTGTACTCCCGGGCGTTACTATAGGTAAAGGTGCAGTTGTTACTGCAGGCAGTGTGGTTACTGAGGATGTACCTGACAATACCATTGTCAGGGGAAATCCAGCTGTTGTGGTCAGGACGTTTGAAAAGTAATTATGGGTAATTTTAAAAAGATAGCTTTGTTCACCAATGATGTGGAAACCACTTCACTGGTCAGAAATGAGCTGTTTGAGGATGTTATCCCCTTACTGGAAAACCAGGCTATGCCCCTTTTGCTGGATGCCTATGCCAGATACCAGGTAAGGACTACTTTCTTTTTTACCGGTTACCTGGCAGAGAGATCTGCAAAACTTGTCAGAATGGTCTGGGATCAGGGTCATGAAGTTGCCTGTCATGGTTATTCTCACAAGGTTAATAAGGCTTTCGATGTACTTTCATTTGAAGAGCAACTTGAACATTTGAAAAAGGCCAAATCAATTTTAGAAAATATTACAGGCGAAGCAGTCGTGTCATTTCGGGCGCCTGCCTTAAGGGTCAATAGTGATACGCCAGCAGCATTGATGGAATCAGGTTTTCTTATTGACAGTTCTGTCGCCTCACAGCGTTTTGACATGTTTTTATCTTATGGTTCAGGGCAAAAGTTGAAATGGCTTACAGCTCCCCGTCGCCCATATTTTACAAAACCTGATGACCTTACAAAGCGGGGGCTTACAAATCTGTTGGAAGTTCCGGTCTCCGCATTGATCATTCCATATATTGGCACAACACTACGAATGTTGCCATTCCCTGTAAGATTAATAAGGAGTGCGCTTGCATTTGAAAGCACAATCAATGGGAAGCCTATAAATTTTTTGACGCATCCCAATGAATTCATGGATGAAGAGCATTCTATAGGGCCCATTGCGCGCAGGTCCGGGAATTTTGTAAAATACCTTTTGGCCGATCTGATAAGGAATAAATTGAAAATGAAAAATCTCGGATCATCTGCCATCAGTATTCTTGAAAAGGAATTGGCTTATTTTTCAAGAAAGGGATTTTCGTTTTTAACAATAAGAGAATATCACAAGCTAATTGTAAATAACAATGGAGAAAATCATTGAAATCATTAACGCCATTCGTGGTAATAAGCAATTGCCATCAATTGAAATGCTTGAGCCTGAAATGGACCTTAGAAAGGATTTGGGATTTGATTCAATGGATCTTGCTGAGCTTACTGCCCATATCGAAAATGAATTTAGTGTAGATGTTTTCGAAGATGGTATCATTACGACTGTCAGGGAGATACTGGAAAAAATTAAAAGATGAACCCGTTTTTTCTGATTGATGAAACCCGGAATATCTCAGTAAGCTGGGAACAGTTTGTTCGTGAGTTATCAGAAGCTCATGATTATTACCCTGTTGTGATGGAGGCTTCGCCTTACAGCATTTTTAAACAAATTGTTCTTTCCCTGTTGGCGTCAGAACCTATTACTGTTCTAGATAGTGATCTGAGCCATGAAGAGCTGGAGAATCTGGGTTATACTCCCGATCGGTTCAGGAAAACCTCTAAGTTTGAAATAACTCCTGTTTCAGATGCAAAAGAATTGATAAATTTGATTTTAAGGCATGCTGATGGCTGGTCAATGACATTATATACGAGTGGTACGACCGGCTTGCCTAAAAAGGTTGAGCACACTTTTCACTCATTGACCAGATGGGTGAGGCTGGATGAAAACCGTAAGGAAGATATCTGGGGTTTTGCATATAATCCGACTCACATGGCAGGTTTACAGGTCTTCTTTCAGGCTTTAATGAATTTGAACACCATCGTATACCTGTTTGGTAATTCAAGGGATCGAATTTTTGATTCCATTGATCGTATGCAGGTTACCAATATTTCTGCGACGCCGACTTTTTTCCGTTTACTAATGCCGGTTGAAAGAACCTATTCAAGTGTAAAAAAGATAACTACCGGTGGGGAGAAATTTGATATCCGGCTGAAGTCAGATTTAACGAAATTGTTTCCTCAGGCTAAAGTTCGCAATGTCTATGCTTCAACTGAAGCAGGAAGTCTTTTTTCCGCAGTAAGTGATGTTTTTACTATCAGTCCTGAATCAGCATCATTTATCAAAATCGAAGCAGGTGAATTATTGATTCACGAATCACTGCTTGGTTATTCGGAGTCCCTTTTATTGAAAGATGGATGGTACTATTCAGGTGATCTGGTTGAGTTATTAGACAATGATCCTGTTTCATTTCGTTTTATTCACCGCAAGAATGATTTGATAAATGTTGGAGGCTATAAGGTCAATCCTTCAGAAGTGGAAGAGATTTTAAATGCTCATGAATCAATCAAAATTGCAAAAGTATACGGAAGACCAAATTCAGTTATGGGTACAATTCTTTGTTGTGACATTGTATTGAATGATGGTTTTTCATTAACAGTCAGTCAGATACGCGAATATCTGGGAAAAAGACTGCAGCCGTTTAAAGTGCCTCGCATCGTCAATTTCACTGACCGGATTGAAACAACACGGACCGGCAAAATCAAAAGAAACCAGGAATGAATATATTAATTACCGGAGTGTCGAAGGGCTTAGGCCTTGAAATTACCAGAACTTTGCTTTCGGATAATCACAAGGTATTTGGCGTTAGCCGGTCTGTGACCGGTGAGCTTAAAAGTCTGATGGCGCAGTATCCTGATAGTTTATTTATTAAAACATTTGACCTCGAGCGGGTTGAAGAAGTAAAGTCCTTATTCTCTGATGAATTTCTGGGTTATCATGTTCAATTGCATGGGTTTGTGAATAATGCTGCTGCTGCTTATGATGACATTATCACAAACCTTAAGCTTGATCAGCTTGACAGGATGTTCAGAATCAATGTTTACACCCCGATGATGTTGACGAAGTTAGTCATAAGGAATATGTTACTGAACCGGATTAGTGGCAGCATTGTGCATATTTCCAGCATTTCGGTTCATACCGGTTATAAGGGATTGGCTATGTATGCTGCATCTAAGGGGGCTTTGGAGGCATTTTCAAAAAATACTGCCCGTGAATGGGGTGAACGTGGAATCAGGTCAAATTGTGTTGTTGCAGGGTTTATGGAAACGAATATGAGTTCTACATTAAGTGCTGAACAAAAAGACAGAATTTACAAAAGAACATCTTTGAAGGTTCCTGTTGACCTGGGCTCTGTCGCAAATACAGTGAGTTTTTTATTAAATGATGGTTCAAAATCTGTTACTGGTCAGAACATACATGTTGATGCCGGCACCATTTAGTTGTAAGTATCAATATAATTTGGAATTGTTTATGTATAATTGGAAGTGGAGTTTCGTTTTTCTGTCTATGTTTCTTTCTTCTTATTTATACTATTGTAAATTTGTCACTTCGTTTCCAATGGAATATAGACTATCCGGGTAAATTCATTTTCTTATGATGGATTTTAACTTCACCATCTACCAAGAACTCCTGAAGGCCCCGCAGTCGCAGGGTTTTTTGTTTTACACTGTTTCAGAATACGCTGAAACAAATAAGGAGTTTGCCCCTACTTCCGATGATAACCGAAATCCGAACCGGAGCGAAGCGGAGTTCACCGAAGGTAAATCCGAAATCTCTCGTTATCCGGCTACCGCCGTCTCACGAGACAAGCGCAATCCGAAATTAATACTTCTTCGTCACGATGTGGAGGCCAGGTACGGAAACGCGCTTAAGCTGGCACAGCTGCAGCACGGGCTGGGCATCAAAGGCACCTATTATTTCAGGATTTATCCGCATAAAGACAATGAAGCGGTAATCCGTAAAATTGTCGCCCTTGGTCATGAAATCGGTTACCATTACGATGATCTCACCGAGTGCAGGGGTGATTATGAAAAGGCCATACTGCGCTTTCAGAAAAACCTGGAATACCTGAGGCAGTTTGGTCCGGTCACCTCCGCCACCATGGAAGGGGCGCCGCTGTCGAGGTATGACAATCGGGATTTGTGGTCGCCACGCCCCTCGTCCCACGTCCCTCGTCCCCCGTCCCTCGCCTCCCGTCCCTCGTCCCTCGTCCCCGGGCCACGGAGCGAAGTCGAAGTGCGTCCCATTTTCCACTACAAAGACTACGGCATCCTCACCGAACCTTACTTCGATTTCGACTTCAATCAACTGTACTACCTCACCGACACCGGCCGCCGCTGGGATGGCCACCTTTACAACGTGCGCGACAAAGCCACGAAGGAAAATCCGGTCACCAATCCCGCTTTCCTCGGGCTGCGTTTCCACAGCACCCGCGACATCATCCAGGCCATCAACGGAGGCAGCTTCCCGGAGCAGGCCATGCTTAACTTCCACCC